>C687J35174_10008796_pt1 | contig 12752 bp, 12 predicted proteins | sample RifCSPhighO2_01_FD_35174 | JGI IMG/M metagenome (IMG submission 35174) | reverse complement strand
CCTTTAAGTTGTATCTTAATGGCTTTCCTATCTCTGGATGATCTGTGATTTTTTGTATTTGTTTCTTTATTTTACTTTTTGTTGTATTATCTTTAATCTTTTTAAATTGTTTTTCAAATTCTTCTGTAAATGTAATCTTCACCATTTATTAAGCTCTTCCAAGAATTCATCCTTTTCCATAGTTTTGCTTTTACCCTCTTCTATTTCTCTCCAGGCTTCTTCTATTTCTTTAAGAATAATAAGATCTTCCTTCATTATTGGATTTTTTATTTTCTTTAGGATAATTAAATCGTGGTTAGAACTTGTTGTGGCAAATACATCGCCCTCTTTAATTTTGAGACTCCTTCTTATGTTATTTGGGATTACTAATTGCCCTTTTGAGCTTATTCTCGTAAGCTCCGGTACCTGCATTAACAATCTATTTTTCATGTTTGTAAGAATGTCTTACTTATATATAAAACTTTCGTTGAGGGCAATTACATTCGCTCTAACTCTTTCATTCCCAACAGATTCATCCCTATTTTCAGAGTTTCCTGAAGCTTTTTCAGAAGGTTTAGTTTTTCGTTTTCTGTCTTTGAACCTATTATAAGTTCTTTTGAATAGTATGAGTTGAACAACTGGCATAATTCAATCAGGTAATTGCAAATTATATTAGGAGAATAATTTTCCTCTGCCTTTATTACATTATCATTTAATACTGACATTTTTTTTATCATTGAATACTCCAAATCATTATATTTTTTATAATTAGGTTTTGATATTTTCTTTGCCTTTTTTAATATTGATGATATTCTTGCGTATGTGTACAAAACATAAGCTCCTGACTCTCCCTCAAATGCAAGTGCTTCATTCGGATTGAATACAAAATCCTTTCTTGCATTGTATTTTAGCAATAAAAATTTAATTGATGACAGTGCTACTGATTTTGCTCTTTTTTCAAGCTCTGCTTTTGGCAAATCTTTTTCTCTTTCCCTTATTTTTCCCTCTGCTAATCTTGTTGTATCCTCTATAAAATCATCAGCATCAACTATCTTTCCCTCCCTTGATTTCATCTTTCCTTCAGGAAGATAAACCATCCCATATGCTAAATGATAACAATTGTCCGCAAATTTGTAATTTAATTTCTTAAAGATTTCAAACAAAGCATTGAAGTGATGTATCTGCTCCGAACCAACTATGTAAATCATTCTGTCAAACTTATANTCTTCATATCTCTGCTTTGCAAGATATATGTCCTGTGTTATGTAAATAGAAGTTCCATCNGATCTTAACAGCACTTTTTTTCCTAATTTTCCCAAATCAACTATTANTGAGCCGTCTTCATCTTTCTGAAAAATATTGTCTTTTAATCCACTTAGGACTATACCCTTTCCTTTCAAGTAGTGCTGTGATTCATAGTAAGTCTTGTCTATATTCATTCCAAATTCTCTGTAAGTCTGGTGCATTCCATCTATTGCCCACTTATTCATCTTTTTCCAGAGCTCAATTGTTTTCTTGTCTTTATTCTCCCATTGAATTAACATTTCCTGGGCTTTTTCTTCAGGAATTTCCTTCTTTGAGAATAAAACGTAGTAATCTCCGACGAAGTGATCTGATTTTTTGTCTGGGAGTTTGTTTTTCCCGTATAACTTATATGCAAGCATTGATTTGCAGATATGAATCCCCCTGTCATTTATTATATCAACATTGATTACCTTATTCCCCAAATATTTGTTTATGCTTGACAATGATATTCCCAAAGCCATGTTTCTTAAATGTCCAAGATGCAACGGCTTGTTTGTGTTTGGCCCAGGAGATTCTATCAATACTATCTTATTTTGCTTTATCTTTGATTCCTTTGTCAATGTTTCCTGTATTAATTTCTCTTTTTTTATGAATGCATTAATATAAGGTCCTGCGTTCTGAAATTTTTCAAATGAGTCTGAAGATAATTTCTTTGTTATTTCTTCTGCTGTTCTGTTTGGATTATTTGAAACTGAGAATGCTGGAAATGCCAAATCTCCAAAGTCATTTTTTGGAATTTCAATCAAATTTAGAATTTTATCTCTGCTTAATTTAGTGTGCTTTGATAATAAATTTGCAAACTCCTCTTTAAAATTCATGATTTAGAATTGATTTGGTGATTTTTAAGGTTTTTTAAATTAAATAATTTTAAAAACTCCAAGTTATTCAATACACTATGGAGAATGAAAAACTTCCAGAGCATCTGAATGCCAGAAAATCTGATTTTCCAAACTGGATGTCGCAGGTGTTGGCTCTGGCTAAGGTTGTAGATAATAGATATGATGTAAAAAGTATGTTTGTCTGGATGCCCTATGGCTATGACATGATGCTCAGAATAAAATCTTTCTGGGATAAGACTTTCAAGGATAATGGAATAAAAGAAATGTATTTTCCTTTAATGGTTCCTGTGAAATATGCGGAGCAGAATGATTCATGGTGGAAAGGTTTCAAGGAGGAAGGCTTCTGGGCTGGCTCAAAGAAAAAAGTTGAATTTATCTTAAGACCAACTGGAGAACCTGCAATGTATCCCATGTTTTCTTTATGGATAAGGGGGTATAATGATCTGCCTCTGAGAATTTATGAGAATGTATTTTCCTACAGATATGAAACAAAGCAGACAAGACCTCTAATAAGAGATCGAGAGATTGGTCCATGGTATGAAATTCATACTGTTCACGCAACAAGAGAAGAGGCTGAAAAAGAAATTGAGTTGGCAAGAAAGATGAATGATAAAGTCTGGGATTTTATTGCGATTAAACCTCTTTTAGTTAGGAAGCCAAAATGGGAATGCTTTCCGGGCGCGGAAGGAGCTTTAGAATATTATACTCTGATGCCTAATGGGAAAGTTCTTGAAAATGCTTCACTGAATAACTTAGGACAGGCATATGCAAAGAAATTCAATATCAAGTTTGTGGATAAAGACGGAAAGGAAAAATATGGATGGCAGACATGCACCGGGAATGGTGAAAGATTCTTAGCTGCTGCAATCGCCCAGCACGGGGATGATTCAGGATTGGTTTTGCCTCCAAACATTGCTCCTGTTCAGGTAATTGTAATTCCTATCTTTAAAGGCAACAATAAAAATGAGATAATTAAAAAAGCTAAGGAAATTAAAAGTAAATTAAAAAACTTTAGGGTTGAAATTGATGACTCAGAAGCTTCTGTTGGAAGCAAGTTTTATGAATCTGAACTGAAAGGAATTCCGTTAAGAATTGAAATTGGTGAGAATGAACTGAAAGATAAAAAATTGAGCCTGTTCTTTAGACATACTAAGAAGAAAACTAAGATTAATGAGAAAGATGTTTTATCCGAAATTAAGAACGGGCTTGAAAGTGTCCAGAAAGATCTTCTTAAGAAATCTGAGGATAATCTTAAAGATGCTTTGGTTGATGTTAAAGATATTAAGGATATTAAAACCTCTATTGATAAGGGAAAGATTGTTAGAGTTTACTGGTGTGAAGGAGATAAGTGCTATGATAAGATGATGAAGATAAGAGAAGGTCTTGATTTCTTTGGAAGTGAACTTAAAGAATGTTCTCCTGGAAACTGCGTTGTTTGCGATAAAGAAACTAAGAATAAAGGATTTATTGCTAGTTCCTATTAAAATGTATTACTATTATAAAATAATAACAGTAGAAAGGTTTAAATATATTTATTAGCTTTAAACTATATGTTAGACTTGGTTGAAAAAATAAGGAATGTTGATTTTGAAATTACCTCTTCCTGTAATCTACTTTGTTTACATTGTTATAATAAACCTTCAAAGATTTCTGAAGAATTAGAAACAAAAGATATTTTGAATGTAATAGATCAAATAACTAGGTTANGGTTTAGAGAAATACATATTAATGGAGGTGAACCTCTTGAAAATCCTGATGTTATGATTATTCTTAATCATTGTAATAATAACCAGTTAGAAACATTACTTGAAACTAACGGAATTTTACTTGATTATTCAAACATGAAAGAAATTGCAAATCTGAATCATGTAAAAATAAGAGTAAGCATAGATGGTCCTGAGGAAGTTCATAATTCCATTCGTAGATGTCGAAGAGGAAAGGAAATAGAAAATCCTTATTTGACATCTTTAGGAAATCTAATTTATGCTCAAAATATAGGCATCCCCTTGCAAATAACATGCAGTGTTAACAATTTGAATTACAATCATTTAATAGAGATGGCGGAAGATATGGAAAGTAGAGGGGTAAGGGATTTAAGATTAAGATTGTCTATGCCTTCTGGAAGAGGTTATATCCATTGGCAAATTTTGAAATTAGATTCTAAAAAATTTGAAGAAGTTAAAATGCAAATTGATTATATTAACAATAATTTTTCATTTAAATTTGATGGAAAAAGTATTTTAAGAATGATTCCTAAATTAGAACAAAAAATGTTTATTACTCCTACAGGGGATGTGAAACCTTACCCATTTATAGAGGTTTATGCAGGTAATGTTAGAAATAATTCATTAAAGGAAATATTACATAATTATAGGGATGTTACTTTTCCTGATGAAATGGAAAAATTAATTAATAATTATTTATCTGAGTTGGGGATGGAAGGAACTAATGGGTAATTTAAAACAAAAATTGAATTTACAGATGTATTTGATTAGAATTGCTAATGAATATTTTTTAAATAATAATTACTCCCCTATAATCTCTCCTAAAATAGTCCCTTTTAAGGATGATGAAGAATCACATTTAATAAATGTAAAGATTCCTAATAATTCTGATAATCTTTTTCTTTCTCGTTCACCTCAGTTGTACAAAGAGATTGCTTGTTTATATTCTCCTCAAGGTAAAGTATATGAAATTGGTTCTGTTTTTAGAGGAGAACCTTTCGGTGAAAATAGGAGAGCAAATGAGTTTATTGGTATTGATGTTGAAATAAAAACGGATAGACTAACTAAAATAGTAAATTCATTAAAAGAATTCATTTTGCATATAGGAAAAAATGATCAATTTAGAAGTTTTTTATCAAATTTTGTAAATTCTCCAAATCTTCCAGAGGAAATAGTAGAAATAACTTATAAGGAAGCATCGAAGATTTTAAAAGTAGAATCTTTTGGTCAAAATGAAGAAATGCATTTATCAAATTATTTCAATAAAGGTTCTAAAAAGAATAGATGGGTTATAATAACTAATTTTCCTAAGAGTATAACTGGATTTTATCAAATTAAAGGAGATGTGACTGAAAGTTTTGATTTAATCTCTGGATGGGAAATTTGTTCTGGAGGTTTAAGAAGACAAGATGTTGATGATTATATGAACCTACTTGAAAGTATTGGTTGGTCAACAAATGAAATGGAATTATACAAAACTATAAAAAAGGAAAATTCTAAAGAAAATACAGGAGGTTATGGTATCGGTTTGGAAAGATTAATAGGTGCAATAATAAATGAGAGGAGCATGGTAGAAATTCAACCTTACAAACGTATTCCAAATGAACCAATTGTTTTTTAAAATGACAAAGGCAATAGAAATAATGAATTTTTTGGATAATAGATATCCGAAGAATTTGAGAGCAGAATGGGACGTTGTTGATGCACATATAGAAGGCGATGAGAATAAAGAGGTTCATAAAATAGGTGTTGGCCTTGAATTAAGTAAGGAATTTTTAGATAAAAATTTTGATATGATAATTTTGCACCATCCTCCAAAATTTGGTAAGGATAAAGTTGTAACAAATCCTTTTTATAATAAATTAAATAATAAGCCTGTAATTTATGTTCTTCATTCAAGAATTGATGTTAAGGGTGATTTGAATATATCTTTAGCATCAGGCTTGTTTAAATACTTTAATGTAGAAAAAGTATTGGATGATGGAACGGTGATTATTTGTTTATCCAATGAAATTGAACTACCTGAACTGATAGACATAATTAAAATTAAATTAAATAAAAAAACAATAAAATTAATCAGGAAAAAAAATAAAATTTCTAGGATAGCAATCCATGGTGGGGAGGGATTTAATAAACATCATGTTGAAAAAGCTGTTAATGAAGGAATTGATGTTTATTTAGCTGGAGATTTAACACATCATTTGGCTGAATCTGCTGATTTTCATGATGTAACTTTCATAGATATAGAGCATGTTAGTGAGAAGATGGGCATGAAAGATTTATGTAGTATTTTAAGGACAAAATTTTCTGATTGTGATTTTGAATACATAAACAGAGAACCTTATTGGGAAACATTATGAAAAAGGTATTCTTACACTCAACATATGACTGTAATGCAGACTGTATACATTGTGCAGTTCCTAGAAGAAAAGAGTATATTCCTCTCCCTCTTTTTAAAAGAATGATTGATAACTTTGAAATGGAGTTTATAATCATAGGTGGAGGAGAACCTCTTAAACATCCATACATTGAAGATATGATTAATTATACCTCCCATAAAACTAAAGTAAAAATAGAAACGAATGGCAGTTTATTAACTAAATCATTTTTGGAAAGGAATAATGAAAGGTTATTCCAATTGAACGTTAGTTTAGATGGTACAAAAGAAACTCATAATTTTATTAGAGGAATTCATGTATTTGACCATGTAATCAATATGATATCTTATGCTCGTTCTTTAGAGATAGATGTTGCAGTGTGGACAGTGATTATGAATAACAATTTTTCAGAAATAAATGATATAATTTCTTTAGTGAAAGACATCGGTGTTGAAAAAATATCTTTTTTATATGCAACCCCTGTTGGAAAGTGTAGTCAAGATCTTACAGTTGATTATTCAAGGTATATCAATCTTGTAGAAGAAGTTATCTCAAGAGAGGATAAATCAATTCAGATTCGTATCGCACCTTATATATCTCCTAAAAAAGGTGATGTGAAGGATTTAGGATGCTTAATTAATGAAGGAGAAATATTACATGTGGATCCAAAAGGAGATATTTATCCTTGTGTACTTCTTTTAGATAATCCATCATATAAGATAGGTAGTATAGAAAAAGGATATACTTTTATAAGAAATGAAAATCCACGTAAATGTTTAGGTTTAATTGAATCATTAGGAATTGATGATAGAGAGTCTTATGGTTTCCCACTGTGCCCTTCAATTATATTATCTAAGGAATGGAACTTTGAATAAAATATTATTATACTAAATCTAAAGAATAAATGATTTATTGCTAGTTCTTACTAATCGAAAGTATTATATATAAATTAAATATATTATGTGTATTAAATAAATTAAAGGATAATTAAAAAATGCCAACTATAACACTTTCAGTGCCTGAAGATCTAAAGAAGGAAATGGATGAGTCTAGAGAAATAAACTGGTCTGAAGTAGCTCGGGTTGCAATAAAAAATAAAATATTGCAATTAAAATTGCTCAAACAGATAACGTCCAAATCCAAATTAACAGAAAATGATGCTTTAGAATTGGGAAGAAAAATAAACAAATCATTACATCAGAGATATATAAGTTAGTAATATGGAATTAGTTATAGATGCTAATATTTTGATGTCTGCATTGATAGCAAGTAATGGAGTTACTTTTGATTTGATTTTTGATGAGAAATTAAGATTATTTTCTCCAGAATTTTTATTTAAAGAAATTGAGAAACATAAGGATGAGATAATGTTCAAGTCTGGATTGCTTGAATCTGAATTTGATTTTCTTTTTTCTATCTTATATTCAAAAATTGATGTTATTCAAAAAAAGGAGTTTGAAAGTTTTATTGATAAAACTAAAGAAATTACTCCTGATGAAAATGATACAGAATATTTGGCATTGGCATTTAAAATGAATTGTTCTCTTTGGTCAAATGACAAGATTCTGAAAGAGCAAAAATATATTCATATTGTAAATACTTCTGAATTAATAAAATTATTATCTGACAATAGGTAAGTCCATTATGAATATCTTTTTATAATAGATACAGTTTAAGTTTTCATGAAGTGGAGTTTATATGATAAATCTGATAGTTATTTAGAACCTTTTGTATTCTCTAATGGAAAAACACAGCTGGATGTAGTCAAAGAAGTGATAGAGGCCATTAAGGAAGGATACAAGATAATATTTATTCATGGCTTCTGCGGAACCGGAAAGAGCTCAATTGCTCTAAATATTGCAAAAGAGGTCGGCAGGACTTCAATAGTTGTCCCGATAAAATCCCTGCAGAACCAGTATTTTGAGGATTACACAAATAAATTTTACATCAAGAAATCAAATGGGAACAAGTTAAAAATAAATGTTATGTTTGGGAGGCAGAATTTCAAGTGTGAATTTATGGATGCCACTGCAGACAACTTATTTCTTCCATGCAACATTGATGTCAATTATGAAAAAAACAAGGATAAATTATTTGAGTACATAGAGCAGAACCCCTTTGTCGAAGCAAGCAGCATAAAGACATTGAAGGATGTGAGAAGAATGAGCGTTGCTCCTGCATGCCCCCACTGGAGCCCCGTCTTGCCTAAGGATTTTGATCTGAAGATACTTTCGGATGCTGAACCTAAGGAGTACACTGCAATTGGTGGAAGAAAATACATTTTTTATGACAGGGGAGGAAAATGCCAATACTATAACCAGTTTTCAAGATATATTGATTCTGATGTTCTGATATTCAACAGCATGAAGTATGAGCTGGAGAATTTAATCGGAAGAAAACCTGAAACTGAAGTTGAGATCATAGATGAATGCGATGAATTCCTTGACAATCTGGGCAATGAACAGAGCATAAACATAAATCTTCTGATGAACCGGCTGAATTTTTTCATGTCAAAATATCCNGAGAACAAAGACATTTTAAGCAAGGCATATCAGATAGCTTCTGATTTAAATTACAGCCCGGATGTTGAAAATTACATTCAGGAGGAGACTATATTTGAACTTAAGCAGACTAAATTGATAACCTTAATGACTTATTTATTTAATCATGAAATATCAAGCCTGATTCTTGGGGATGATGAGGATTATCTGTTTAATGTTTACAGCGCCCTTGAAAGCTTCAAAGGCTATGCTGATGAAACCTATGTTGTTTTCTTCAGAAATAAAAGAAATGAGATAAATGCCAAATTAGTCATGGTTAATCTTGAGAGAAGATTAAAAGAATTTCTGGACAAGAACAAGGTCTTTGTAATGATGTCCGGAACGATCCATTCAAAAAATGTTCTTGAAACTGTTTTTGGAATTAGAAATTTTAAAATCATAGAGGCAGAAGTCAATAAGATTGGGACTGTGACTAATGTCAGGACTGGTCTTGAGAGAGAATTCAATTATTCATACTTGAAAAGCAAAAATTCAAGGGAGGAGTATCTTAGGGCTCTGAATGACAGCATTGAGAAGGCGGAAAAACCTATTCTTGTTCAGGTCAATTCATTTAAGGATTTGCCCAATGATTTTGAATGCAGCAAATATAAACTTAATCTGATTAAGAGGGAGGACTTGGTTAGCAAACAAAATGATGACAAGACAGGGAATGTTATCAATGATTTTAAAGAAGGTAAGATTGATGTCCTTTATTCCACAAAATGCAACAGAGGGGTTGATTTTCCAGGAGATACGTGTAAAAGCATAGTGTTCACCAAGTTTCCATATCCTGACAGGAGTTCTTTATTCTGGAAGATTATTTCCAAAGATGACAAGAGAAAGGCTGACATGTTTTATTTTGACAAGTCAAGAAGGGAAATTGTTCAGAGACTGTACAGGGGAATAAGGTCAAAGGATGATCATGTCAATGTTCTTAGCCCTGATTTGAGGGTTCTTCAGTTTGTTGGGGGATTCTTTAGATAGAATATTGTTAAATTACAAATATACTCATAAAAATTATGTAAAAAACTTAACTTAAAAATTTATCTATGTCTTCCTCTTTCCACCCTGCTTTCTGAAGACTATTCTTGATTTCTTTAGGAGTCACTCCTTGTGATCTTGCTCTCATAATATAATCTCTCAATCTATTTTCATTCATTGGACCTAAAGAATATGCCTCCTTTATCTTTTTATGGAATATTTTCTTTCTCAGAACAATGAGCAAAGTTCCTGCTGCAACTATTAAAACTCCAAGTGTAATCAACAAAATTGTAATCAAGTTTAAAGATGTTGAAGTATCTGAAGATGGAACATTCTGAACTGTCTGCTGAATTTCTTCCACAGGCTCATCAATCGGCAACTGACTTGCTCCTCTTCTTGGGGGGACTTCAGTTTCTACTGGAACATTTCGTGAGCTTGAACCGCTTCCCCCGCCTGATGAACCTCCACCATTAGAACCCCCATTTTCTGGAGGGACTATATTTATCAATCCCCCGCATTCTGTGGCTGCTACACAATCAACATCCTCGCAATTAAGATAACCGTCACAATCATCATCAAAATGATTGTCACAAATTTCACTAGTTGGTTCTTTTACCTGAATGCATTCTCCCCATATATTGTCTGAGCAGGTTTGCGCTCCTTTATTGCAGGCACCGAGCAATCCAGTATCACATCCTTGCACATCGCCTTCTTCAAGGCATTGAACTGCAAATCCCATTCTCCATTCTGTGAATCCGCTTTCTACATCATTATCCATTGCTTCCACTCTGTATCTTGATCCTCCCTGAATAATTTCATCAGTGTAAGTACATTCAGTTATGTAGCTTGTTGTTGTCACATCGCCGTTAAACTCTTTTTCAATTATGAAATACTGAGTTGGAAGCACTACCCTCTCTGCCCTTATGTTCTTTGAGAATGCAGAAATTATTTTATTAAAAATGTTTGAAAAGAAACTTCCTACGCTGTCAATTACTGAGCCTCCAGTTATTACAGCTAAACCTGTTGCTCCCGTTGCGGTTCCCTCTTCACAAAGTGGATGATTCCAGCTGAGAATTGTGCTGCTTTCAGCCAATACAATCACAAAATCTGTCGGAACTGAAACTGGATGTACTGGCTCCTCAGGCAGTTCGGGTATTATTCCTCCCGGCAATTCTGGCAACTCAGGCTCTACAGGCTGGTCGATTGGATTAGGCTCGCAAACTTCAAATCCCTCATTCCACGTTTCACCAGTAATGCAACAGTCAGCGACATTGTTTGTTATATGGCAATCCGATTCGGAGGAGCACACAGAGAAACAAGGTATAAATTATTATCATTAAGGGTTCCACACTGCTCTGATGTAATAGATTCTATTCTTCCCCTTTCAGGATGCATTAAATCATTGATTTCACTTAAAGTACACGCGACAAGAACATCATTTCCCAAAGGGCAACACATTGATGCTGTTAATTCATTTCCATTTGGATTTATCAAAGGCTCGATTTCATTCAATGGACTGCATGAACATTCTGCATCAAGGCATTTTGGATTTCCCTCCACAGAGATACACTGCCCATTGCCTTCAAAAATGGGATAATCGCATATCTGGGCTGAAACTACAAAACTTACAAGCAGAAATGCAAACAGGAATATTATTGCTACACCTCTCATGCTAATTTTAAAGAAATCTTATATAAAAACCTTTGGAATTTCAATCATTAAAAAGATTTATATAAGAATATTTGCAATCTTATAGCATGCCTGAGAATATTACAACAGCAGTTGATTCCTTAGTGAAGCTGGTAAATGACAAAGGAAGGATTAGCGTTGATGATGCCTCAAAAGAACTGGGAATACCAGGAAATATATTGAATGAATGGGCAGCATTTCTTGATCAGGAGAAGATAATTCATATTGAATATAAATTTACAACGCCCTATCTGACAAAGTCCAGAGCGGATAAAACTGAAGAAAAAGAAAAAACAAAGACAACTTCCGATACCATTGACCTAGTAATAAGAAGATTAAGCATCACTCTGAATTTCATAATAAAATCCGAGCCAAAGAACGATAGAGGAAGACAGCAAAAGGATTATCTGATGAGAAAAATCAACGAATTTCTGGAAGCTGCAAAAAAAGGAAAGGTAAACAAGGCAGAGCTGAAAAAATTTGTTGAGTACTATAAAGTCTACAAAAACAGCCTGTAAAAAGAGGATGATTAAGGATAAATACAATTTTTTTTCAGGGAATATTCCTGTCAATGTTACTATTGAGTCTGACAAGAATGATTTTGTTTACATTTACAAAGTAAGCGTTTCACAGATATCAAGCAATACTGAATTGGTTTTGGACAAAATAAGAGACGAGCTGGTTGACAAGGTTAAGCTAAGCGTTGCGGACATAACAGATCCAAAAAAGAAGGATTATGTCAAGGATAAATTCAGAGAGAGCATAACATTCCTTACAAGAAAATATTTCCCAGAGATATCCGAGGAGACAAGAGACTTCTTTACAACTTATTTAATGCACAAGAGCTTTGGGCTTGGGAAAGTTGAATTATTATTAAATGACGCCAATCTTGAGGAGATAGTCATTAATAATGCTGATGAAGCAATGTGGGTTTATCATCACAAGCATGGATGGCTGAAAACAAACATTACATTAAAAGATGAGGAGCTGATAAAACACTACAGCAACATCATCGGAAGAAAAGTCAATCGTTCGATTACAACATTAACACCTCTCTTAGATGCTCATTTGGATACCGGAGACAGGGTCAATGCTACGCTGTTTCCAATAACCACAAAGGGAAATACAATTACAATCAGGAAGTTCTCGGAGAAGCCGATTACAATCACTACGATGCTGCAGGAAGGAACAATTAATCTTAGCTCCGCTGCGCTTTTGTGGCTTGGGATTCAGTATGAGCTTAGCATGATTGTTTCGGGAGGCACGGGTTCAGGAAAAACTTCGATTTTGGGCGCCCTCTGTAATTTCTTTCCGCCA
>C687J35174_10008793_pt1 | contig 12753 bp, 15 predicted proteins | sample RifCSPhighO2_01_FD_35174 | JGI IMG/M metagenome (IMG submission 35174) | reverse complement strand
TCGCCTGCATTCTGACCCGAGGCAGATTGGGGTTGGTTGTATATGCCATATACATAGCAAGTTACACCTCTAGGTGGTCAGAAGCTATTGAACCACAACATCATATTGACTTAATGGCAAAAAAAACCTAGAATACCATAAATTATGAAAACAGCGATTCATCCACAATATCATACAGACGCCAAAGTAAAGTGCGCTTGCGGCCATACTTGGACCACCGGCTCCACCCAGCCGGAACTTAATGTGGAAATTTGCTCTCAATGCCATCCTTTTTACTCCGGCAAAGAGAAGATTTTGGATACTCGCGGACGAGTCGACAAGTTTAAAAAGAGATTGGAGAAGTCTCAAGTTAAAATTATTAAAAAGAAAAAGCCAAGAAAAAAATAGATGACTTTAGAAGAAGAGCTCAAAGACATTGAGAATCAGCTCACTGATCCCAAGATATCAGTTGATTATAAAAAAGTCGCGGAACTTTCCAAAAGATACGCCGAAATTAAAAGACAAATGTCCGCCGAAGGCGGATCCGCCTCTGGTGGAGAAGTAATCGGAGAAGCGATTGTAGAAATCCGCGCCGGAACAGGCGGAGACGAGGCCGCTCTTTTTGCGGCTGATCTTTTCTTGATGTACTCAAAATATGCCGCTCTAAAAAACTGGGGAGCTAAGGTTATCGACTCAAATCAAAACACTCTGGGCGGATACAAACATATTACCTTCGAGATCAGGGGTTCGAAAGTTTACCAGTTAATGAAATACGAGAGCGGCACGCATCGAGTCCAGCGAGTTCCCAAAACTGAAAAAAGCGGTCGGGTCCATACCTCCACCGCTACGGTCGCCGTCTTGCCCAAAGTTGAAGAAGGCGAAGTCGCCATAAAACCGGAAGATTTAGAAATAGCTTTTACCAGAGCGGGCGGGCCGGGAGGACAAAACGTCAACAAAGTAGAAACGGCTGTTAGAATCTTGCACAAACCAACCGGTCTAGTTGTTTTCTCCCGAGAAGAAAGGTCTCAAGCCCAAAACAGAGAAAAAGCGATGGAAATTTTACGAGCTAAGTTGTCCGCCCAGCAAAAAGAAGAACAGGAAAAGAAAATTGGCGGAGAGCGCCGAGCNCAAATCGGTACCGGAGACCGTTCNGAAAAAATCCGCACTTACAACTTTCCGCAAGACCGCATCACCGATCATCGTCTCAAAAAAAACTGGGGCAATATTGATAACATTTTAAACGGCCATTTAGATTCGATTTTAGAAGAACTGCAAAAGGTTCGACCTTGAATCTTTAAAAAGGTCGAACCTTGGTAAAAAATTATGAATAACTTTTATACGTCCCCTGGCCCGATCTTTGAACCAGGACCTGGATGGGGCAAAAGACTAAAAAAGTGGAGTAGAAAATATATTCTGGGAGGAGACTGCACGCTTTGCCGAGCGACCCGCTATGTTTTAGTTTTTGCTATCATTGTTTTACTGGCCGGCTGGCCAAAGTTCAATCTGCCCCAACCAAAGCCGCAGGAAAATAACATTACAGAGACAGTCCAACCAAAAGACGGGCAAACTCATTTAGCCAGAAGAGTTTTGGCCAAATATCTAAATCAAAACCAAATCTTTGAACTCACTAACGGACAAAAGATTTTTATTGAGACNGTNTTAAGAGAAAAAATCCCAAACGAAATACTTGAACAAACNGGCAGCCAGGTAGAAATAGAGTCNGAAGAGGTTGAAAAGTTAGTTGGTCGGGCTAAACAACTCTCCCCCCTTCAACTAAAGAAATGGGAAGTTTATGCGGAAGGAATTGCCTTATAAAAAAAGACCCCGCCAGGCGGGGTCTTTTTTTATTTCTTTTCTTCAGGANCACTGGCCGGTTTTTCTTCCACCGCTTCTTCCNCNCCTTCTTCCGCCGCCNCCTCTTCTTTCTTAATCACTTCTACCTCTTCCACCGCACCGGCAGTAACTTCTAATTGTTTCTGCAGTTCTTCTTCAGAAATAGGTTCTTGAATCAGAGCCACAATTTCTTCCAGCTTTTCTTTATCTTTAATTNCTACTCCTGAAGGAAGTTTTAACTCTTTAAGCAAAATTTGATCTTTTAAGTANTTAAGATTGGCAATGTCAACTTGGATTTCATGGGGCAAATCCTGGGGCAAAGCTTCTACTTCTATGGAATTGATATTTTTTACTAAAATTCCGCCTTGCTCTTTAACCGCAATCGATTCCCCAATAAAAACAAGCTGCACCTCGGCCGAGATTTTTTCTTTGAGGTTTACCTTATAAAAGTCGGCATGGATAAACTTATCGGTTATCGCATCCCGCACCGCTTCGTGAATAATAGCCGGGACTGTCTGGTCACCGAGGTTGACATAAACCAAAGATGATTCTCCTGCCTGATGGTACACTTTTTCAAAGTCGCGGGAACTTACTTGAATGGGCATTGTTTCAAAATCATGGCCGTAAATCACCGCCGGCAAAACACCTTTTTCTCGAAGGCCCCACAGTGACTTCCCCACCACTCCTCTTTTTTCCGCTTTAATCTCCACTTTAGTCATGACGCTTATACTATCTGATTTTTTAAGATCTGTCTAGATTTTACCTTCAGAACCAAACAAAATTAACTTCTTTTTGACTAATTCCTTCATCGCCTCCACTGATGGGGCTAAGAATTTGTAAGGCGTGGTTTGGTCCGGTTCTTTTTGCAGTTCTGCCTCCAAAGCATCGTGGTAAGCCACGCGCAGTTCGGTATTGATGTGCACATTAGTAATCCCGTTTTGAATGGCTTCTTTAATTTGCTCATCCGGCAAACCGGAGGCCCCATGGAGAACTAAAAAGGTATCCGGCACTGCTGCCACCACAGCTTGTAAAACTGTTATGTCTAATTTTTCTTCTTGTTTAGTCACAATTCCATGTATATTTCCAAAAACAATGGCCAGCCTATCTACTCCGGTCCGTTCTACAAATTCTTTGGCCTCCTCTGGCTTGGTATAATCCGCCGGACTGATTTCCACAGACTCTTGGACTTGAGACTCTCCTTTTAGATAACCAAGCTCCCCTTCTACCATCATGTTGTGCAACCGAGCATATTCAACCACCTTTTTAGTGGTGGAAACATTTTCTTCGTAAGGCATTTTGGAAGCGTCAATTAAAACCGTATCATAGCCGACATCGATAGCAGATTGGGCGCTCTCAAAACTTTTATGATGATCAGCGTTCAGAAAAACGGCCAAACCTTCCGCTTGATAAGATTTAACTAAAGCCACCGCCTGCTCCCGGCCAACAAAACCGGCCTCTCCTTCGGAAGTGGCTACCATCACCGGTGAATTTAATTCTTTGGCCGCTTCGACAATGGCTTTAAGCTGATCGGCCGTCGAAAAATTAAAATGCCCGATGGCCCATTTTTCTTCTTTGGCCTTTTCAAAATATTCTTTAAGAGTTTTCATAATTTAATAAACCCCGAACGAAATCGTAAAACCAAGTCATAAGTTTAGACATGTGAATGATATCTAAATTATTAATACATTACTTATCAACACTAGCCCGGTAGGGCGATTTCATACGGGATAAATCCTTCGATTATATTTTTTTCTACCAACTCCTCGACTTTTTCCCGTCCTAAATATTCCACAAAAATCTTATTCCACAAAGCTTCTTGCTGGTGGTAAAGATATTTTGTCTCTCCTTTTTCCACCAAAGACATGACCAGATCAATTAAATCAAAACTGACTAGTTTTACTTGCCCTAAGTCGGTCGAAGGGAAAAAGTCTCCCACAAAATCCAGACCCTGCCAATAACCAAAAATATGCCCCTTAAGTTCCGGAAAAGAAGAAAGTTTTCCCAAGTCCCCTTCGGCTTTGTACCAGTGTTCCGCTTCCGGATTAATATGCGGTTCAACCAGACGAAAATCATTGGGGTCGTCTTTGGCTAAATATCTCTGCACAATCCGAATTGATCCTTCCGGCTTGGCCCCCTCCGGCACATCCCCCCGCAATAATGACCTGACCTTACTTGGAAACCCCGTTTCCAAGTGGAATTTTTTGAAGAGTTTGGAGTAAAAAGGAACTTCGTTTAAATAATGAAGGATCAAAGTAAAAAGACGAAGAGTTTCACCAAGAGTATCGATTTGCAGAGGAATAACAAAAATTATCCCCAGTTCCTTGAGGTGGCTGACATTATGATACTTTTTCTCCAGAAACTTTTCCGCCACCTTCAGCCATTCCGGTTCTAAAACTTTCAGCTCCACTTCTCTTTCTTCAAAGTCGTCAGCAGTTAAATCATTATAGGCTTCCTCAAAGAAGCGATGCATCCAGGCGGTGTCTTGGGCAAAACGCAAAGCGCTAAACACGGAAGAAAATCCCTGCTTCTCTACCAACTCGGCCACGGTGCTGTAACCAAAAAAATCCAGCAGGTTTTGGGGAGGAAATTTTTCCAGCATTTGGACAGCTTTTTCTTTTTTAATAAAAAAGCCCGGCTTTGGCTGATTTAATTGAAGAGCCACCGCGCAAAGCTTACCGCAAACATTGGCCATTTTAGAAAGATCGGGGTGTTCCAAAAAGTTATTTAAGTGCTCATCGGTGTGTTTAAGCCGGTCAACCAGAACTTGGTAAACTTTGTCCGCAGAAGACTCTCTGGACAACCCCAGTTCTTCCAAAGTTCTGACCGCTAAAATTTGGTTTTCTCCCGTTACTTTTTCCAACACTCCTGTTTTTCCAGTCAGACCTTCCATTTCTTTTTCCAAATTCAAAAGGACCTGCGGATCGGTTCTCAAAATTTTAGCTAGTTTTTCATGGACTTGATTCAAAGAAATCTAGTTATTTTTTACTTCCACTAATGGCCATGGTCCCCAATCGCCTTTTTTGAGAATTCCCGCTTTGGCGCCATATTGAGTAACCACCGAAGAAGCGTTGGCCGTACCAAACTGAATCGCTTTGACGATATTCTGACTGCGCATATATTCGGAAACAAATCCGGAACTAAAAGCATCCCCTGCTCCGGTCCGTTCCACTACCGGAGAATCCGGCACACCGGCCTGATAAATTTTTCTATGAGCATCTGGGTCGGCAATGTTTTTATAGACCCGCCCTTCCATATTTTTAACCACTACTCCTTTTGGACCATCACTAACCACAATAACGCCAGGACAAAAATATCCCAGATTATCAACTAAATCATAAGCAGTAAAATCGACAGTCAAAGCATTTTTAAATAATCCGACAACTTCTTCCTTATTCATAATTAGGATATCTGTTTTTCCTAAAAATGGCCGCATTTTTTCTAGGCCATGATTTAACTCTTTTCCTCCTGGGTTCATGGCAATTTTAATTTTATTTTTTCCGGCATAATTGAAAATAGCTTCAAGCATATCATAATGTCCGCCCAAAGAATCCAGAAAAAACCAATCGGTTTTAATTTTTTCAAAAGGAATTTTTTTGGCATCAAAATGCTGACCTTCGCCTTTATAGCTCAAGATGGTTCTTTCACCCGATTCGTGGACAAAAATAATGGAGTAGGCGGTAAAATCGTCATCATGAATTTGGAAAAACTTTGTATCCACTCCCTCCTTTTTTAATTCTTCCAAAATGGCCCGCCCGTTAAAATCTCGGCCCACTACGCCAATATCAGCCGTTTTTAAACCTTGTCTGGCAAAAGTAACAGCGGCATTAGTTCCTCCCCCGCCGGTAGTAAAAACCATTTTATTAATTTCGATTTTTGAGCCCAAGGGAAAGCATTGTTCCGTACCGGTGGGAGAGTCGGCGTGTCGGCGCGATTCAAAATTAGCCGAATTTAAAAAGACATCGCGAGTGGCAGAACCAACGGAAACAACGTCGTATTTTGAGTTGAACATAAAATATACTAATTACTTAAACTCTTTCTTAACTCCTCAAGTGCTTTTCCTGGATTATTATTTTCAAAAATATAACTGCCGACTACTAACACATTCGCGCCAGCTTGGACTAATTTCGGGGCGATTTCCGGAGTAACTCCTCCGTCCACAACAATCATTTTATCAGGATAAAAGTAGTGAAAATCAGACATCTTATCCAAAACTTCTTCCAAAAACTGTCCTCCATAAAAACCGGGTTCGACGGTCATAAAGTGAATAAAATCAATTTCGTTAATAAACGGCTCAATGGCGGTTAAAGGAGTTTGCGGATTTAAAGCCAAACCAACTTCTTTTTCCACTTCACGCACTTTTTCAATAACGCTTAAGGCTTGATTGGTCGCTTCAATGTGAAAAGTAAAACTGTCAGTCGGAGTACTCAACCAGCGAACAATGTGATTTTCCGGCTTGGAAACCATTAGGTGAACCTTGAATTTTAAAGTCGTTTCGATATTTCCAATCTCACTAAATCCGGAAATGGTCATATTGGGAACAAAAATTCCGTCAGCGATATCTAAATGAACTCGATCAGCCAATTGTTCCACAGCCGAAATTTTTTCCAACAGTTCCTCTTTGGTTTTTACCAGAATTGAGGGAATTATCTCTATCATTTTATTGAAGGTGGTCTAGAGCGTAAGCCATCGTGCCACCGACCTTTTTACGAGGGTTGAAAATGCCCTGGGGATCAAAAATTTCTTTGGTTTTTTGAAATAAGATGTTGATCTCCGGGCCATACATCTTTTTCAAAAACGGAGTGCGAATCAAGCCGTCGTTGTGTTCGGCCGTAATTGAACCGTCGAATTCCACAACTAAATTATAGACTTTTTCAGAGAGTTCTTGAATAGTTTGCGCCCGAGTCGGGTCGGACGGTTTCATCAAGGGAATAATATGGAAATTTCCGTCACCGGCATGGCCAGCGATAGTATAAATCAAATTTTGATAAGGCATGAGAATATTTTCCAAACGAGGCAGAAAATCGGCTAATTTTTCAGGCCGAACAATAATATCGTCAATAAAAGGAGTGGTTTTTTTGCCCCGCACATACTGACGCAACAGATTAAAACTTTCCCGCCGCATCGTCCAATATTTGCGGACGTCGGCTTGATCTTTGGCTATTCTGCTCTTTACTTTAAATTGAAGTGATAACTCTGATTGCAGTTTATTAACAACTTCTGTCAAAACTGATTGGTTATCGCCCGTAAATTCGGCTAAAAGCACCAACTTTGGCAGCCCGCCGGTCAAGAGCATTCGAACTTCCGGCCAAAATTTAAAAAGGAACCCCCAAAAGCTTCCTTTCATAATTTTAATAAAGTTTGGCAGAAAACGCAGGGCCAATTTAAGCGTATGGTCGTCATAGGATTCAAAACTTTCTGGCTGATATTTCATTACTTCCACAATCAGGTCACCCAAAATCTTAAGNGATGGCAAAAAAATCACCAGCAATTTGGAATGTTTTTTGGGAGTAATCAACCGGAATTTGATTTTAGTAATTAAACCAAGAGTACCCTGCGAGCCTGTCAAAAGTTTGGTTAAATCGAAAACGCGCCGATCCCACACATTCCATAGCGCATAGCCAGCCGAATTTTTGGAAACTTTGGGGCGAGCGTTCTGGATCGCATCGTAATGCATTTCAATCAGATCATGCATTTCACGATAAATCCGCCCCTCCCAGCCGTCTAGTGTTTTTTTGCTCTCTAACTGCTCAACCGTCAACGGTTTAATAACATATTCACGGCCATCGGCTAAAACAATCGTTAGTTCTTCTACAAAATTCTCCGTTTTGCCATACACCAAAGATTTTTCGCCTCCAGCGTTATTAGCCACCATACCGCCAACCGTGCAAATCTCACGAGAAGCCGGATAGGATGGCAAAAAAAGATTTTTCGCCAAGGTTAACTTTTCAAAGTCACGATAATACATTCCCGGTTCAACTACCGCCCAAGTATCCCCCAACTCGACCATTTTATTCAAATGAGCCGTAAAATCTAAAATAATAGAATCATTCAACGGACCACCGGTCATATCCGTACCGCCAGCACGAGCCGTTATAGAAAGACCCGGCTGATCAGATTTACGCTGAATCACAAACTTAACAACCTGTTTAATGTCTCCTGTGTCTTCCGGCTTCACCACCAAACTAGGTTTAACTTCAAAAATACTGGCATCTCGGCTATATGGAGCAAGCTCATTGACATCGGAAAGAACCTCGCCTTTGATGATTTTTTTTAATTCTTCTGTAAGCATTTACTCTTCGAGAATTTTTATTTTCTCAATTCTTCGGATATGCCTTTCTTCTCCGGAAAATTTAGTTTCCAAAAATGCTTTGACAATCTCTTGGGCTTGTTCCGACAAATAGTCGGCGGAGATTCCCAAGATGTTAGTATTTTCATCGCTAACAGAATCTTTCATCTGTGGGGCGCTGATAGCTGTACCGGCCCGGATACCCTTTATCTTATTGGCAGCGATAACCACGCCCACTCCCGAACCGCACACAAGGATGCCCCTTGTATCGGATTCTGCGGCAACTTTTTCTGCTACCGCTTTGGCAAAATCCGGGTAATCATCATCTTGATTGTACTCAAAGGCACCCATGTCTTCGTACTGGTATCCCCATTCCGAAAGCCATTGCTTTATTTTCTCTTTCAAGGCAAAACCTCGATGGTCAGTTCCTAGATAAATCATATTTTTGTATTCCATCATTAAGTGATCAATATGGATCTGGAAAAAAAATATCTGCTATAGAAGTTCTAAATGTTATAATTAAAACTCCTAAAGCCATGCAGATTATAAAAATAAGTGTGGTTTTCCTAAAAAATTTTCTTTTTATCAAGCTTATTATTAAAAAAATAATGAAACCAACAACTGAAAGAACAAAAATGAATCNCCCAACTCCTCTGACAATTAGTAATCCCTCATCAACACTAGAAGCAAAAACAAAAGTTGGCATAGNAAAAGATAAAATGGATAAAACTATGATTTTAAGTTGTAACTCGTATTTTTTTAACATCTACACCTTATTCTTATTTAATCTATTCAGATAATTAACGGCCGAAAGAAGAGCAGTCGTCCCTTGGCCGGCAGCAATGACAATTTGATTAAAAGGCACGTCGGTCACGTCGCCGGCCGCGTAAAGACCGGGAACACTGGTTTCACAATTTTTGTTCACCACAATTTCTCCAAAATTATTTTTTTCTGTACCTTCAGGAGCAATACCGCTATTGGGAATCATCCCGATATGCACAAAAATACCATCGAGTTTCAGTTCTTGCGGCTGGCCTTCAACATCGGTATATTTTAAGCCGCTTACAAACTGACTGCCTAAAATTTCTGTAGTTTTGGCGCCATAAATAATTTCAACATTTTTTTTGGCATTTAAATTATCAATCAAAATTTGATCGCCTTTAAACTGGGGATTTTTGTTCAGCACATAAACCTTGGTGGAAAGGTCGGCCAGCATTAAAGCGGATTCTAAGGCAGAGTTGCCCCCTCCGACAGTAGCGGTTATTCTTCCGGCAAAAACCGGACCATCGCAAACCGTGCAATAACTTACTCCTTTGTTTCGAAACTCCCTCTCGCCTGGAATATTCAATTCCCGCGGATGCACTCCTGTTGTAATAATAACCGTCTTGGCCAAATAGTCGCATTTAAGAGCAGCGCCGTCTTCTGCTTCTAATTTTTCGGAAGCCATGGCCACCCCGTCTTTTTTAGCAGAAAGGCAAAAAAGACCATCATTTTGTTTGGCAATCTTTTCTACTTCTACATCCTCTTCAGGCACAACATTGTAGAACTTCAAATGATCTTTAAATTGCTGGGACAAAGTAACCCCATCAGTTTTACTGATTCCCGGCCAGTTGCCGATTTCTCCGGAAGTGGCCACTTCTCCGCCAAAATCCTTGGTAATAATCTTAAAGTTAAGGTTACGCCGCGCGGCGTAAATACCGGCCGCCGTGGCCGCTGCCGAACCGCCGATAATAATTAAGTCATACACTTTTTCACTTTCCATTTTTCTATTATACTAAAAATTACTTTGAGTACCAAGAAAAAACTTTTCTTCCTGCTTTTGGGGTTAAGCATTTTAACCCATTTTGCCTTTTTCGGGCACCCTAATCAAACCGTTTTCGATGAAGTGCACTTCGGCAAATTCATCTCCGGCTATTTTACCGGACAATATTTTTTCGATATTCATCCGCCCCTGGGCAAACTGCTCCTTAGCGGCGTGGGTTATATAACCGGATTTCAGCCCGGTTTTTCTTTTGCCAACATTGGCGAAACATTCTCCAACCAACAATACCTTTGGTTGAGACTCCTTCCTGCTTTGGCTGGCACTCTTTTGCCGCTAGTAATTTTTCTTTTGGCATTAGAGCTTGGTTTTTCTACACGCGCTTCTTTTTTGGCCGGAATTTTTATTATCTTCGAAAATGCTTTAAATGCCCAGTCTCGTTTTATCCTTCTGGACTCTTTTCTTTTGCTTTTTGGTTTTTCCGCTCTTTTGTTTTATCTTAAATTTCGCCATCAGATACAGGGCTGCCCTGTTAACAGTGTTAACAGGGCAGCCCTGTATCTGATTTTAACAGGCTCTATGGCCGGTTTGGCCGCCTCTGTAAAGTGGACCGGCTTGGCCTTCTTGGGCATGATTTTAGTTTTTGAATTAGTCAGACTGGTCAAAAACCTCAAGGTCGAACCTTGGTCAGATAAAGGTTCGACCTTGAGGTTTTTGATAAAAGATTTCTTTGGCTTAATTTTAATTCCCCTAGCTATTTACACCTCTATTTTTGCTCTGCATTTTTATCTTTTGCCCAAATCCGGCCCGGGCGATGCTTTCATGTCCTCGGCATTTCAAAAAACTCTAGCGGGTAATATGCACCAAAATAATCCGGAAATAAAACCGCTCCGTTTTGTAGAAAAATTCAAAGAACTGAATAAGCAGATGTACCAATCCAACCAACGCATCACCAACAAACATCCTTATGGCAGCCAGTGGTACAGCTGGCCCTTTTTAAAGCGAACGGTTTTTTATTGGGAAAAAAATCTGGGCGCTACGCAAGAAAAAGTTTATCTCCTTGGCAATCCTTTCATTTGGTGGGCCGGCTCAATAGCTATAGTTTATTTGATTTTAAATTCGCTTAAAAATCTTCTGCACCGTAAATGGCCAAATTTTACAGAAAGTTTTTTGTTAATTGGTTTCTTTATCAGCCTCCTTCCTTTTATCGGCATTAAGCGAGTAATGTTTTTATACCACTACTTCCCTTCCTTAATTTTCGCTCTCTTAACTTTGGCTTATTTAACGGATAAAACAAACCCCGTAAAGCTGCAAGCTGGCCACGAGACAAGAAAGGGCCTCTTTGCTTTTCTTCTTTTCATTTCGGTTGCTGGCTTCTTGTATTTCAGTCCATTCACCTATGGGCTTCCTCTTTCACCGGCCGTGCAAAACTATCTCTTTTGGTTCTCAAGTTGGCGTTAATCAAATCTTACTTCTTGGGCTTTTAGATAAAGTTCTTCCGCTTTGTCCCAACTAAAGTTTTTCCAAAAATCTTCGATGTATTTTTTGCGATCGGAACCATAGTCTATAAAATAGGCGTGTTCGTAAACATCAAGAACAATAATAGGGAGGGCTCCCCAGACACCACCCTGATTATGAGCATCAGAGTTATAATGTTTTAATTTTCCGGCTTTGGCATCCCAAGCCAAAACCGACCACCCGCGCGCCGCCATAGCACAAGCCGAAAAATATTTGAGGCCGTTTTCAACTGTTCCCCATTTTTCTTCCAAGGCCTTTGATAATTCAGGGGCCTTTTCCCAATCTCCATCTCCTCCCAGTCCGTCAAAATACCATTCGTGCAGATAAACGCCGTTAACCGCAAAAGTTTCCTCTGCTTTAAGAGCTCGCAGTTCGCTGTAAGTGGCATTGCCTTCATATTCTCCTGATTTCGCCAGGGCCGCCAGTTTCTCCGAAATCTCCCCCGCTTTCTTTACATACCCGGCGTAAAGCTTGTCGTGGTGAATCTCCAAAGTTCGTTTGGAAAGCCCAACTAATTCTTTTTCAAAAGATAGTGGTTTGATGTCCATGGTTTTATCAAGGTTCGACCTTTTTTAAGATTTAAGGTCGAACCTTAAAGATCAAGTAGCTCGTTAATTTTACCTTTATTGAATCCAATCACAATTTTCCCGTTAATTTTAATCACCGGCACCCCCATTTGACCGCTTTCCTGAACCATTTCCTGTCTTCTCTGCAAATCCTTTAAAACGTCGTATTCCTCATAGGGCAAATTCTTGCTCTTAAAATATTCTTTGGCCATATGGCAATAAGGGCAAGCNGGGGTAGTATAAATTTGTATTTTTTGATTCATATCTTTTCATTATACACGTCCAATCAACGAACTCCAAATTATTGCTTTTTCCTNNTTTTTGTTGTATAATTGTTTAACTGATTTTTAACATTCACCCCGTTAAATGCTACTTTGCAGCAATTTGCTTTGCAAATTATTTAACAGGGCAAAGGAGAACTTTTGATGAAATCTGTCTTGCTTTTGCTGGCTTTCCAGTTAACTTCCCCGGCGGAAATTCAAAAATACCAAGAGGCAGAGGCCGTTTTAAACAAAACCTACAACCACACTCGTCTCTTAGAAGCCGACCAAGAGGCAGAGCGCATGGCTCGAGTTCTGATACACAAATACCCCGATGACCCATATATCTACGCCCTCTGGGCCTCCGCCGAGTGGCTATTGATCGGACGCGAGTTAAATTTAAGGGCCGACGAAGAAAAAGATGTCACTCAAGTTAACGGATACAAAGAGCGGGTCCAGCGCTATCATTACTTCGTCGAAAAAGGATTGTCTTTGACGGAAAACAGCATTGACGAGCATATGTTATTTATGCGCGCCACCTTAAAATTCGAT
>C687J35174_10008792_pt1 | contig 12753 bp, 12 predicted proteins | sample RifCSPhighO2_01_FD_35174 | JGI IMG/M metagenome (IMG submission 35174) | reverse complement strand
AATACGCCAGTAATTTTGTATATAGCAGTGGGTTTAAGTTTAGTAATGAACATGGTGGCTTACTGGCATTCAGATAAAATTGCCTTGGCCATGTCTGGAGCAAGGCATATTTCGCGAGAAGACAATCCTTATCTTTTTCGTCTGGTGGAAAATCTTTGCATTACGGCTGGACTGCCATTGCCGAAGATCTATATTATTAATTCTTCCCAGATCAACGCTTTTGCTACAGGGCGGGATCCCCAGCATGCCGCTATTGCTGTCACTGCCGGGGCTTTGGAAAAATTAGAGAATGAGGAGTTGGAGGGGGTGCTTGCTCATGAACTTTCTCATATCGGCAATAGAGATATTCTGATTTCCACGATCGTGGTAGTATTGGCTGGAGTGGTGGCTATCTTGGCGGACTGGTTTTTACGAATCAGTTTTTTTGGAGGACATGATGACGACAACCGCGGGGGAGTGCTGATGCTGATTATTGCTATTGTGGCAGCGGTACTGGCTCCTTTAGCGGCCACCCTTGTTCAGTTGGCCATTTCCCGCAAGAGGGAATTTTTAGCCGATGCTTCCGGCGCTTTATTGACTCGTTATCCGGAAGGATTAGCCGGCGCTTTGGAAAAAATTGCCTATGATGGTAGTCATTTGCGGACTGCCCATAACGCCACGGCCCATCTTTTTATTACCAATCCTTTCAAAGGAAAAGAGGGCCGCAGCTGGTTTGTGAAATTATTCATGACCCACCCGCCGTTAGAAGAAAGAATTAATATTCTCCGAGGAACAAAAATATAAAGTTATTCTAAAAGATTTTATGGAAAAATTTCCCCATCAAGAGAATGTTAGCGATCTGGATAATTTCAAAAAAGAGATTTCTAAATTAAAAAAACAGGAAGAAGAAGACCTGTATGAAAATGGCGCAAGAAAAAAAGTTCATTTTGAAGATCTTAATCCGGACGAATTAAATGAAGCAGACCGGGTAATTTATCAAATGTTTTTAGATAAAAAGCTGGCTCTCAAGGAATTTCGTACCTATCAGAATGAATTAGGTATGCGCGGAAATAAAAGTCAAAAGAAATTCGCGGCCTATATTGCCAACAAGCTTTTTATTCAGATGTATAAGAAAGGAGATTAATATTTGGAGGCGTCGCATAGTGGTCTAGTGCGCCCGCTTGGAAAGCGGGTATACCGCAAGGTATCAGAGGTTCAAATCCTCTCGCCTCCGCCAAAAAACGAAATCGGATTTTAGAGCCGAAATTTGGTATTGGTGCGTCTGTTCATAACTTTGTTTGTGGTGGTGTATAGAGGATAATATAATAGATGTATATATTAACTCGTTTGTCATCTTGACGTGAGCCGGGATGCAAGCTTTATTTTAGATGAAGAAAATGACAGGCAAATTTATGTGGGTAGCAGTCGTCATAATTGCGGCGGTCGGGGTCTATCTGGCGATGGGAGATAAGGTGGACCAATATACTAATAATTTAGATTCGATTTTACCGGATTCTGAATTAAAATCTACTCCTACGCCAATTTCTTCTGTTGCTCCAAAATCTGTTGTAAATAAAAAGACGGTCGCTCCAGTCACCAGCACTCCCTCCGCCCAATCCTACACCCAAATAGTTAAGGAATATGAAGGAAGGAGAATACAATTTGATCAGAGATGCCAAGCGACGCCAATGGCGCCAACTTACAAAAACGGAACAACCATCATGCTGGACAACCGGTCCCCATCAACCAGAGTAATTATGATCGGAACAAATCAATACACTGTAGCCGGGTATAGTTATCAGATTGTAACTGTTTCCAGTCCGAGTTTGCCAAATGAGTTATCTTTAAGTTGTGGTTCGGCTGGCAATGTCGGAAAAATTCTTCTTCAGGCCAAGATTTTGCAGTAGTTCTCGTTGGCTAAAATAAAAGCCTCGCACTTGCGCGGGGCTTTTCATTTTGCTAAAAAATTTTTATTATTAAATTAGAGGAAGTTTTTTGAAAACTTATTTAGAGGAAAAACTTTGACCAAAAACGGAAAAAAAGTTTTGAACAATATTGAGGGCATGGCCCGGTGGCTGGAAGATTATCAGAAAAGGACCTTTGGGGTCAGCGGAGACTGGACGGGAGGCGATCCGGATTTATCCGATTACTTTTTTGACTTCCATTCTGAATTCAGCGACTTCGAAAGAACATCCGGAGAAACTGAACTGCTGAATGAAATAAGAAAATCCAGTTTAATTTTTATCGGGGATTTCCATAATCTTCGCCAGAGCCAAAAATTTACCGCAGAGTTAATCGAAAAAATTACCCAAGACGACCGGTCTGGGAAAATTTTAGCGGTGGAGTTTCTTTCCCCGGGAGACCAAAAAGCGATTGACGAGTATCAGTCCGGAAGGATAAGCGAAGAAACTTTTTTAAAGAAAGTAGATTTTAAAAGCTGGAATGATCCCCGGCATTGGCAGGGCTATAGAAAAGTTTTATCGGCGGCCAGAAAAAATGGCATTAAAGTTTTCGGAATAAAAACAGGCCGGGCAAAAAACCAGGCGGAAAGAGATCTGTTATTTGCTCTAAATCTGAAAAATATCGCTGTCTTTTATCCGGATGATAAAATTATTATAAACATAGGAGATGCTCATCTGGCCGAAAATCATTTGCCGGCCAAAATGCTGGCTCTGCCGGAATTTCATGATCGGAGAATGATCAGGGTGCTTAAAAATCTTCCCAAAATTTATTTCTCCGCTTTGCGGAGATACGAAAATTTTCGTTTGCCTAAAATTTTAAAGATCAAAAACGAAGTTTACCATGTCATGATTGCCCCGATGATTACCCAGCTTCTGAGCAATATTGAAAATCTGGAGTACCGTACCGGGGCTGACAAAGCCGAGGGTGTGTGGACAGAGGGAGACCTGATTATGGAGATATTTCAATGCTGGGCTGATCTTTTAAAAATAAAATTTGACCTCGATAAATTGCCGGAATTCCACATTGAAAACGAAAAGAAATTTAGACTAAAAAAGGTTCTCGAAGAATTAGCCGGATCGGTTTTTGGCGGGCCGGAAAGTTTCCGCTATTTTTGTTCCAAGCTGTTTATTCCCGAACGTCGTCCGGAAAATGTGGTAGAGCGGGCGGGAGAAAAAATGTTTTTGGATTTTTTGCGCGGTAAGCAACCGGTTATCCCCAGAGATTAGCCGGTTTTGATTTTACAAACCCTTTCTAATTCCCTACAATGACTTTATGGAAAATATGGAAAATCCGGATAATTTGGAAAGTAGACCGATCTTTAGTCTAGATGTCGGCAAGTTGATTTTGCCTGGTTCGATTGTTTTGGCAGCGGTTTTAATTTCCGGCACCCTTTTTTTTACCAGTTACCGCAATAATCCTTCTGCTCAACTTGGAACCATTGGGGGACAGCGGGAACTAACGGAACCAACGGCTGACAACGATCCTGTTCTTGGCAAGAATAATGCCCCGGTAACGATCATTGAATTTAGCGATTATCAATGTCCATTTTGTCGGGCTTTTTGGAGCGAGACTCTGCCAATTATTAAATCAAACTACATCGACACTGGTAAAGTCAGATTTGTCTATCGCGATTACCCCTTGTCTTTTCATGAAAGAGCCCAAACAGCCGCAGAGGCGGCGGAGTGCGCTGATGATCAGGGAAAGTATTGGCAAATGCACGACAAAATTTTCAGCGAGCAGGAAAAGCGAGGCTCGGGAACGATTTCTTTTTCTTTAGCCGATATTAAAAAATGGGCGGTGGAAATAAGTCTGAAGGCCAGCGACTTTAATCAATGTCTTGATTCAGGAAAATATCGTGAGGAAGTGGAAAAAGATTTTTCGGATGGTTCGGCGGCCGGGGTATCGGGAACCCCTGCCTTCTTCATTAATGGCCGTTTAGTGCTGGGTGCTCAACCTTTTGATATTTTTCGGAAGACAATTGAAGAGGCCATGAAAGATAATAATTAGAGGTTTTAATTGAAAAAACAAATTTAATATGTTAGAGTTTAGTTTAAAGCAGCTATTTAGCTGTTATTTAGCTTTAAATATTAAAGTAGACCCAAATTAGACATGGTGAATAATGTCGACAAAGTTAAAGAAAAAGTAGACATTGTCGATCTTATTTCCAGTTATTTAAAACTCCAAAAATCAGGAGTAAATTACAAAGCCAATTGTCCTTTTCACAATGAGAAAACACCCTCGTTTACCGTTTCAGCAGAGAGGCAGGTCTGGTATTGTTTCGGATGTTCCAGGGGTGGAGATCATTTTACCTTTGTCCAGGAAATTGAAGGGGTAGATTTTCCGGAGGCCTTANGGNTTTTGGCTAGTCGAGCTGGTATCGAATTAGAGCAATTCGACCATTCTTTTCAAAATNCCAAAACAAGGTTATTGGAAATTTCTGCTCTAGCGGCAAAATTTTTTCAAAAACAGCTTTGGGAATCAAATTCCGGCCAGAAAGCTTTAGTTTACCTAAAAAACCGGGGTTTAAAAGAAGAAACTATTAATGAGTATAGACTTGGCTTTTCTCCCGATTCTTGGCAGAGTTTGACTGATTTTCTAAAAAGCCGCTCTTTCCGCGATCAGGAAATCTTTGACGCTGGCTTAAATGTCAGACGAGAAGGCGGTTCCGGATATTACGATCGTTTTCGCTCTCGGATCATGTTTCCTATTTTTGATCTAAATGGCCAAGCGGTAGGATTTACAGGTAGGATATTTGGCAAGGAAGATAATTCGGCCAAGTATATTAATACTCCCCAGACTTTGATTTACGATAAGAGCCGGATTCTTTACGGTCTGAATGCCGCCAGAATGCATATCAGGAGTCTGGATCGCTGTCTTCTGATGGAAGGGAATATGGANGTGATCATGTCTCATCAAGCCGGAGTGCAAAACGCAGTCGCTTCTTCCGGAACGGCTTTAACCGATCAGCACCTCAAAACCATCCGCCGCTATACCAACAACCTTGATTTGTGTTTCGATCAGGATTCAGCCGGACAGCATGCCACTGATCGAGGCATCAGTTTGGCTTTTCAGCAAGATTTTAATCTGGGAGTAGTAGTTATCACAGATCGAGANTGTAAAGATCCGGCTGATTATGTGCAAAAGTACGGAGATAAATGGCAGGAAAAAGCCAAAGAGTCGCGCTCTATTTTTGACTTCTATATTGAAATGGCTTGCCGGCAATTTGATCCAGCTGTGGCTAATGGGAAAAAAGCGATTGCTCAAAAAGTTCTGCCTCTAATTAAAAAGATAGTCAGTCCGGTGGAACGTTCTTATTGGGTAGGCGAGTTGGCTTTGAGGACTCAAACAAGAGAAGAGGATTTAAATAAGGAAATGGAGCAATTAGCCGGAGTTGATTTTGTGGAGCGCGGTTTAAGAGCGATCGGCCCCGATAAAGAAAAGTTTGTTGAATGGGCCAGTTCCGATGTGTTGGAAGATTACTTGATTTCTTTGCTGATGATTAAACCAGATTTAGTCCGCCAAGCCGACCAGGCTTTAATCGGATTTTGTCCCGAAAAAATAAAGTCATTTTTCAAAACTTTTGAGAATTATTTAAATGAGTCCAAATCTGGAAATCCGGTTGACTATTTAATTCAAACCGCTTTACAGAAAGCTAACCTCGAACCATCAAATCCGAGCTACGAGGCTAGTGTGGACAAAATGTATCTGGAGAAAATTTATCTTGAGGCCCAGGAGCGGTGGCCGGTTTCGTCGGAAAATTGGCCGCAGTTGGAAGTGGAATTTAAATTTATTTTAAATCGCCTTCAACGAAGAAATGCTTCCGCTAGATTAGCTGAACTGGAAATGGCTATTAAGCGGGCGGGAAAAATAAAAGATAAAAAACTAGAGGTAGACTTAGTGAGAGAAGTCCAAAACACCGCCCACTTTTTAAATAAATAGTAATTATTCAAAATGAAAAAAAAGAAAAATAAAGTTAAGAAAAAAGCCTTGAAGAGTAAGCCAAAGATGGCCGTAAAAGCCAAACCGGTTAAAAAACCGGTTAAAGTCAAAAAATCTTCAGATTCCAAGAAACAAGCCAAACTTCTCATCAAAGAAGAGGATATTTTAAAGTTGATTGAGAAAGGGCGTCAGCGGGGATTTGTAACCGAGGCGGAGATCATGCATTCGTTTCCTCATGTAGAAAAAGATATTGAGGGTTTGGAGCGGCTTTACGAACGGTTGGAATCTTCCAACATTAATGTTATTGAAACCGGCAAAATTTTCGAAGCGGACAAAACAAAAGAATTTGAAGAAAAGAAAAANGTCGAGGCGGATTTGGGAGATATTTCCTCGGATTCTGTACAGATGTATCTGCGCGAAATCGGCCAGTACGCTCTTCTGAGGGGGGAAGAGGAAGTCGATCTGGCTAAGAAAATAGCGGAAGGAGATGAGGCGGCCAGACAAAGATTGATTCTTTCCAACTTGCGACTGGTGGTTTCGATTGCCAAAAAATACATCGGCCGTTCGGCTAATTTAACCTTGCTCGATTTAATCCAGGAAGGAAATATTGGTTTGGCCCGGGCGGTAGAGAAATTCGATTACAAGCGTGGATTTAAATTTTCCACCTATGCTACTTGGTGGATCCGCCAGGCAATTACTCGCGCTCTGGCCGATCAAGCTCGGACAATTCGCATTCCAGTGCATATGGTGGAAACGATCAATAAATACCAGCAGGTGGTCCGCCGGCTGGTACAAGATTTGGGGCGGGAGCCTTTGCCGGAAGAAATTGCCTCCGAAATGAACATGGATATCGAAAAAGTTCGCCATATCATTAAAATTTCCCAGGATACGATTCCTCTGGAGACTCCGGTCGGGGATGATGACGAAGAAAGTATCTTAGCTGATTTTATTCCGGACGAAGAAAGCGTGGCTCCGTCTGTTTCGGCTGCTAGGAGAATACTGAAAGACCACCTGATGGAAATTATCGCCGATCTTACTCCGCGGGAACAGAAAATTTTGGAAATGCGTTTCGGCTTGAACGACGGCGTCTTACATACTTTGGAAGAAGTGGGAAAGGTTTTTAATGTAACTCGCGAACGCATCCGCCAAATCGAAGCTAAGTCTTTGGAAAAAATTCGCCAACACAATAAAGCGGAGAAGTTGAAAGGGTACTAAAGTTGCCACCTTACAACTTCAAAGCCCCTTACTTTCGCAGAAAGTGCGGGACGGAGAAATTAAAAGGGTACTAATTTTAAATCCCGATGCAATAACTAAAAACCTCCGACCATACTTTACCATAAACTTTAATATTTGAAAAATATTGAAAAGCGGGTATACTGGGTATGACAAAATTAAATATTCCGCGGTAGCTCAATGGGCTAAAGTGCTGTATGGCACTTTAGCGGGAAATTTAGCTTAAAGCGTATTTATTTAGCCACGAAGTGGCTGTAATAAATAAAATTTCCCAGGGAAAGCAGTGCAACTGCTCACCATTGATTCGCGGAAGAAAATTGAAAATTTTATTCCGCGGTAGCTCAATGGTAGAGCGTCTCGCTGTTAACGAGAGGGTTGTAGGTTCGAATCCTACCCGCGGAGCAAAAGTCGTAAATCATAGGTTGAACAATCGATTTGTGGCTTAAAATAAGGGCTATAAGCGGTTCGCAAGTGAAAATTTTCAACTTGTGAATCGTGACTAGATTTTTTAGATTTTGTTACAGCAGAATCACGTAAAACCTCACTATTTGTGGGGGTTTTCGTTGGTTCGGAAAAAGTTCGCAAGTGATTTTTGATTTTGGGCGTTTATCAACAAAAACTTCTATTGCAAAGTTTTGTGATGACGATAATCTAAGTTAGGTCTCTAGGTTTTTAAACCGGGTCGGTTAGAGAATTAAGTAGTAAAAATAATTTAGGGATGTTTAAATTAGCAGGGAGGAGCTGGCGAAACGCGCATTGGAGGTCGGCTGGAGAGCTTGAAATCTGGTCGGGCGCGCCACAGATGCTCCGGCGAAATAATGTCTTGAAAAATAAAATGCCAAAAACTAAAGTATTGGAAGTTGTAGACGGAGATACTATTAGGGGTCAAGGAAAAGTCTTCATTAGGTTAGCAGGTGTGGATGCTCCAGAAACCGGTACCAAGGGAGCCGCAGCGGCGAAGGAGTTTCTGGATAATTTGGTAACAGGTAAAACGGTTACCTATACAAATGATGCACTTTCTTATGGTAGGGTGGTTGGAGAAGTAAAATTGGGCAGTAAATCAGTCAACAAAGAAGTGAAGAAGTTTGTAAAGAAAATATAATTGTTCTTCATTGAATAATTAAGGTAGATAGTTTTCAACGGCTCACATGTGTGAGCCGTTGAAATTGGGAGGGAAAAGTGGCATTATCATAGAGTTATGGTTACGGATAAAAATACAAATATACAAAAGCTAAAAGATGCTTTAATTAAGTTTAGGGACGCCAGAGATTGGGCTCAGTTTCATGATCCTAAAAACTTGGCAGAGGCTATATCTATTGAGGCGGGCGAGCTCCAGGAGCATTTTCTCTGGAAGGATAAAAAAGATGTAATTAAGAAACTCAAAGAGGATAAAGAGTTCAGAACTGAAGTTGGCGAAGAATTAGCTGATATAGTTATTTTTTGTATAAATTTTGCCAATACAACAAACATGGACATTTCCTCTCTGGTCCTAGATAAAATAGATAAATCAAATAAAAAATACCCAGTAGAAAAAGCAAAGGGCAATGCTACAAAATATAATAAATTATAATGGACCTCTCCGAGTTAAGAAATCGACAATTCTATAGATTTACTGGTCCTCCTGAACACTGGCTGACGGCTTTGAAATACTGGACTTGGGGATTAGAGACACACCATAGATCTAGCTGGTCAAAAGTTAATACTGGCGACATATTTTTTATTCACAGCACGGGCCCATCAAAATCTTCTCTATTCTCGAATGCTGCCTCCGGAATTATTGGTATTGGTGTAGTAGGCTTTAATTTCTCTATTAAAGACAATTTCTTGTGGCATTACGAAATAAAAAATAATGAAAATAGATGGCCACTGCTTGTACCATTAGCCGAAATGTATCTATTTAGTGAAGTACCAGATCCAAATACCTGGGAATCTCCAACGCCGAATAATGATGAAAAAACATTTAAATTAATAGATAAACTAGTTGAAAATCGAATTCCGATTTCCAGTATAAGGGGATTTCCTCAGATGGGGTCATTTTCAAAAGTATCTTCGGACGTTGCTGCGCAAATATTTGCATATAATAGGTCTCTTCATGTCTATTCCGGGCATTCAACCAGGGGAAGAATAATAGATGAGAAACCTTCAGATTTGACTGAAGTGCATGATATTTCAGAAACGATGCGCTATACGGCTTCTTTGAGATTTATTGAGGATATTAAAAAAAGACTGATCGTAAAGCCTTATTCCTTAACGATTAGAGATAATGATATTTTGGCGAGGGCAGATAATGCCCATCAGTCAGTTCTCAAAGAACTGCTAGATATTTTCAGGAAAAAGGGCTACGACACTTACTTTAATGAATTTGTTGATCTTTTCGCACATGATGGCAGACGATCATTTTTAATTGAAGTAAAAAGTACAGAAAATAAAAATTTCAGAGTACAAGCACGAAGAGGAATAGCTCAACTATTTGAATATGATTATTTCGATATTAGCAAATTCAAGAAAGAAAATGACTTAAGTTTTAAGGATCAATTTAAAATTTTAACAACCTCAAAAGAACCTAGAGATATGAAGTATGTAGACTTTATTAATTCATTAGATTTAGGCGTTGCAACAGTAGAATCGGGTACACTAAAACCAGTGGGTAAAGATTTGGGGTTCTCGGAAATATAATGAATAAGATCAAAGACGATATTTTAAGTTATCGGGAAATGTGTGACATAGAGAATGTTCAAACCCTCCAGAGAGGGATGAATTTTAGAATGAAGCCGAGTTATTCTGTAATTCTCATGTCCCAAAGATCCAACGCTCCTTATAATGATAAAATTCATGACGATGGTATAACGATAGAATATGAGGGACACGATACTACAAAAAAGTCATACGAGCATAATCCGAAATCAGAAGATCAACCAGAAAAATTACCAACTGGCAATTTAACCCAAAACGGCCTATTTATTAAAGCTGTTCTGGAAAGTCTGAAGTTCAGCCAGAACACACTCGCGTCATACCTACCGAAGTTAAAAAAGAGGTTTGGAAACGAGATGGTGGTAAATGCGTTATGTGCGGGGATACTAAAAATCTTCACTTTGATCATGATTTACCGTTCTCAAAAGGTGGCACAAGCTTAACGATTAAAAATGTCCGGCTGCTTTGCATGAAGCATAACCTGCAGAAGTCGGCCAAAATTGAATAACAAAAACTAGTATTACCAACGAAACAGCACAAAGCGGGCCTGTGGATATTGACAATAAAATCAAACCTGCTACACTTAAGATACTAGACTTGAAAGGCATCCTTTGCGGGTGCCTTTCGTTATTTCTGCTCTGCGTAAGAAATCCTTGTCTCTAGATACTCAAAATCCCTGAAATTACTGCCTGCAAACTGCCTAATTTCTTTGGCGGTCTTCGGTCCTCTGGCAAGAATAACAACCTCCTTGTTCTGCTTTTTTAGATATTTTAATACTGGCAAAAAATCTCCATCTCCGGACAATACAATTGCTCTATCAAAACTATCCCTTTCTTTCATTAGGTAAAATGCCATATCTACATCGCAATTAGCCTTTCTTTTAGTTGTACCGTCTTCCTGGGCGTATAGCTTAACTGGTTTCAGATATAATTTGTAACCGAAACTGTCTAACTTCTGGTAAAAATGAGCTCTCTTCAGATGACGACTTATGAGCAAGAGGTCTGCTTCGTTAAGTTTTGGTTCCTTGTTTTTAATTAAGGCCGTGAGGTGCTTTTCAAGATCATTCAAGGGGACGGTATCATTTTTCAGATAGCTGTATTCAAAATTATGTATTTCAACGCCGCCAAAATAAAAAGCATTACTAATTTCATATTTTTCTTTGAGATATGCTAATAGCTTTTTATAATCTATTTTCCAGCCCAAACTCTTTTCCCCGCCGTAGAATAGGTTTGATGCGTCTATGAAAGCGTGTGTTTTCATTTCTCCAGTTTATTGTTTTTAGTGAAAAAATCAAATCGTACCGTACACGAAATGTCGGTAGAGGATTCTAAGGTAAAGATAATAAGTATTTTACATGCTTAATTGCGAGGTCTGGAACTGGCAGGGCACTCCTCCAATTAAAGTTCCTGAAGCTGTCCCTCCAAGCGAGCCAAGAAAAATAGCCTGATTTTATGGGGGTTATTTTTATATCCTATCGTGGAGTTAGAGCTTTTTGCAAGGATGAAGTAAAATAGAACTAATGAATCAGAAAGGATTTGCACTACTTATAGTTATTGTCATCGTGACTTTAGTCATCGGCGCCGGAGTTAGCGGATTTTTAGTATTGCGAGAAAAGAAAATACCATTTCCTAAAAAAAATGAAGATATCACAAATCCTATTGAGCCAACCCAATCCACAACACAGTCAGAATTAAAACCAACATCAACACTAAGTAACCCAAATACCCAAGTCTCTAAAGATCCTATTGCACCAACGGAAATTAAGGACTCCGATTCTACGGTGAAAACTTACTGGCGACTTACTGCGGATGGCTGGAAACCGATGGGTACACCTCCGCAATGCCCAAAACCATTTTATGTTGTTCCGCCTGCCGACTTGGATTTGGCGACTTCAGTACTTTACCCTGGGCAATATCGTAGTGGTAATCTCTATGAGCCGGGTGGCGGGTTTCGTTTTGATAAATCATCAAACGACGCTATCGTAATCAAAGTTCCAGCAGATTCCACGGTAGTGGGAGGCGCACGTTTTTTGGTTCAGGGAGAGACACAATATGTGTTTGATCTTATGACTCCGTGTGGTGTTTTATTTCGCTATGACCATCTCTTAGTGCTTTCGCTAAAATTTCAAAAGATCGCTGATATGTTTCCACCCGCACGGGAGAATGACACCCGCACAACATTTCTTGATATGCCTGTCCCCGTTTTTGCGGATGAGCTAATAGCAACAGCCGTTGGACTTCGCAATAATCAGAATGTTTTCATTTCATGGGCAGCGTTTGATTTTCGTGAAAAAAACGCAAAAACTCGAGAAGATGCCTCATGGGCTGCAGAACATTCCTCGCTTGAGCACTACGCAACCTGTCCTTACGATTTTCTATTACCTGAAGAACAAAAAGAGGTCTACGCCCTACCGGCATCAGATGGTGTTGCTGGTAGCACGAGTGATTTCTGCAAATAAAACTTCCAGATTTATTTAACGAGAGTGGTTCTAATACTCTCCTTGTCCCGGAGTCATTACTCATTTGTTCTTGATCGGATAAGGTTCTAACATCACAGATTCTGGCGAGCCAGAAAACAGTAAACAAAGTTACTGTTTTCTACTAGTATTGAATTATGATTAAACGATTGAGACTTAAATTTTTTTTATTATTTATAATTTTGGCTGGGCTAGGATTAGTTTTCGCACTTTTACCAAACCACAAAAATAATTCGGAAATTAAAACATCTGACACGCAGATAAAAAGCGAGAATNGCGCGGCGCTCTTTGTAGTTGCGCATCCGTTTGATTTAAACCAAATAGACAGTATTACTAAGTATCGCAGCTGTTTTGGACACAACTACGGTAATAAAACCGTGGACGGGGAAACTGAGGACAATCGTTCCATGAAGCATTATCTAAATCTCTCGAAAAGCATTGTTAAAAGTGGTAAAGAAATTCCTGTTTATGCG
>C687J35174_10008786_pt1 | contig 12757 bp, 10 predicted proteins | sample RifCSPhighO2_01_FD_35174 | JGI IMG/M metagenome (IMG submission 35174) | reverse complement strand
GAGTGAGAAGAAAAGCGGCGTACGAGCGACGGCTTATGCTGCAGACGGACCTGAACAGGCTGAAGATAAACAAGGCGAAAGTCGAGGCGGAATTGGAAAACGTAAAGATAGAGATGGCGCAGTACCAGGATGTGGCAGAGAAGGAATTTTTGAACCAGGGAATCAAGAATCTGGAAGTTGGAATACAGAATGCGATGAACGAGCTGGCGAAAATCGGTGCGGTGAACTTCAAAGCCATCGAGCAGTACGAGCAGTTTGCAAGCGAGTTCGAGGAGTACAAGAAAAGATATGAGAAAATTTTGGAGGAGAAGAAGGCTGTCATGGAGATGATCGAGCAGATCGAGGCGAGGCGAAAGGGAGTTTTCTACAAGGCGCTGAAGGAAGTGAACGTGAAGTTCGCCGAGATGTTCAGCAAGATGACAGGAGGTCAGGCCACGCTTTCCCTGGAAGATGAAAACAATTTGGAAAGCGGTTTGATGATTCAAGCTACGCCGGCTGGCAAAAGGCTGCTCAACATCGATTCTATGTCTGGTGGCGAAAAAACTTTGACAGCGCTCGCGTTTTTATTTGCAGTTCAGGAATATCGTCCCGCCCCGTTTTACATACTCGACGAGATCGACGCGGCGTTGGACAAGGAGAACAGCCTGAAAGTCGCCAACTTGATAAGGGAACTCAGCAAGGACGCACAGTTTGTCGTCATCACGCACAACGAGACTACAATTCGTCAAGGGGACAGAGTACTAGGATGTACTATGGAAAACGGAGAAACTAAAATATTAGGTCTTGAATTACCCAAAGAATGAATAAAAATTTAAGGATTAAGATTATCAGTAATGGTGTAATACCGTTTTTCCCCAACTAACAACGTTTCTATTCGATGACCAACTTAGAAGAATAGTTAATCGCTCGTAAAGAATCCTTTACTGGCGATAGATCCTCAGCCATCTGTTTAAGTTGCTCCAGTTTCTCTTTTGGAGCTGTGCTTTTTACGTAGTGAGTTACCCGGATTTTTTGTAATCCTGCTCGAACTTTACCCGGTTCCGGTAATCCAAGCATACCTTGCGGATCAAGATCACCTTCGACTTCTATTCTTACACTTTCAAGTGGAACGCCAAGAGCGGCGCCGTTGACACCCCAGCCACCAGCAATGCAGTGACCCAACGCAGAGAGGGTTATTTCTACTGCCGATGGTCCATTATCGGTACCGAGGAGTTCTTTAGGATGGTCACCCTCAACCTTGAATGTCTTGTGTTTGAGCGTCGTCCCGCCAACTGTGAATTTATTGGTTTCTGCTACGACATTAAAACCACTCTTCCAGGAGGAATTAGCGTAAAGTGTTAATTGAAATGCGGAAGGGTTACGTTTAACGTCCTCGACCAATTTCACAATATCGTTAACTTCTAGTCCATTTACTTTTGTCATATGATTCTTCATCTCCAATTTAATATTTTAATACATTTTGTTATTCATATAATTGAATATTCTATATTTGTGGGTTTTTGTTTTCATTTCTCTTGCTAATATATTTTCCTTGAAAATTCTTCTTGATTTACACCATTATTGATAATATTAGATATTTAAGATTTAATTGCAAGGGAAAGTTTCAAGAAAACCGCAGGTTGTCTTTATCTTTCTTCGCCGTGTTTGATGCCGTGCTATCGTTCTTCCCTCATGTAGAATAATTCAGCCTCGCCCTTTTCTTTCTTCGACTTTCTGGAGAACTTGAACGCGACAATGAGAACTGCAAAGATTATTATCGCGATGGCGGCGTACATCCAGTATTCGATTTTGACTGGCATTGCTGGAGGTGCTGCGGTAGTCGTCGTTTCAGTTGGCTGCTCGGCAGGAGGAATCGTTTGGCCTGGAAGCTCTGCAGCGATGACGAAATAAGAAAATCCTGGAGTGGTTGCCTCGTAGAGTGTGTAAGTCGCGTCCTCGGAAATTTTCGTCGTCGCCAGCTTGACCCACTGTCCGTCGGCGAAGCGGAAAAGGGAGATGAGGTCGGGGTTGATAATGTTCTGGCTTATCCAGCTTTTCTCGACTTTGAATTTTATTTTCGCGCTTGCGATGTTCGAGTCAGGAAGATTTGTCGAAATTATTTTAATATAACGGTAAACTTTCGGGGTCGGATCGCTCGAAGGAGCGTCTGAAGGCTTTGCGAGATAGCCGAAGCCTTGAACGGAAAATCCTACGTTCGTCGCCCGTGACTTGACTGAAAACGAGATTTCTGTGAATTGCGAGCTTGTGTTTGCAAGATCAACTGACGTGAGGACTTTCGGAGTTTCAGGAATGATTGATGCAAAAGTTTTATTGAGTGTCACGCCGACTGCCGCACCGCCGCCTCCGCCGCTTGACGAACCAGTTCCTGTTCCGCTATCGCTGCCTCCACCGCCTCCGCCAGTTCCCACTGTTATGCTTTTTGACGGACTCGCGCTTCCAGCGTTGTCGGAAAGAACTGAGACTGTTGCTGTGCACGTTCCTGAGGCAGTTGAGGAAGTTATCTGCCAGTTCAACGGCGATTCAGTCGTGCCTGCATTAACAGTTCCGAGAGTCTGGGATGCTGGGGCCGATCCGGACGCGATGCTGCAAGCGCCCGACACGCTCAGAGTCGTGCGCACGTTGTCTGCGTTTGTCGAGGGAGGTGCTGTGACTCCGACGCTGACGTAAAATGTTTCACTGAGGCCGACCGACGAAGGAGCCGAGACCGAAGCCGTGAGAGAGCCCGATGAAGAGCTGACACTGATTCCTCCAGTGCTTCCGCTGCCCGTCGTTCCGCCAGACGATTGAGCTGTCGCTGTGAGCGTGAGGTCGCTGCCGACAGTCGTCGGACGAATTATACAAGTGGAAGTCTGCGAACCTCCGGCAACGATGCTTGAAATTACCCCGCAGTCTTGAACAGTTGTGAACCAGGAAGTCGGCGAACCGGCAAGCTGAACAACTATATTGCTTTCTGAAGATCCGCCAGGATTTTCTACCGTGACTGTTGCAGTGACTTGATTGTTTTCTGTTAGAGATTTCGTTGGAAGGCTGACAGAGACTGTGAACGCTGCGAAAACGTTTGGAATTAAAACTAAGAAAGAAAGTATTGCTAAGGAAAGTGCAAAGGGAATTGCAAAATTAATTTTATTTATTTTTTTAATTTTTGTTTTTTTATCTTTCATTTTTTTCACTATCTTTTTTTCTTCACTATCCTTGATAGACCCAGAACCACGCTGCCGACTGGTTGTATGTCAAGGCACTGCTCGTGTCATTGAGGAAGAAGAACGCGCGATGGCCTCCGTACTCCCAAACGCTGCTCTTCGAAATGTTGATATAAGCATAGCTGTCGGTGCCGCTGCCGCTGCTTCCGTTAGTCACGGTGATGCCTGACACCTGTGAGTAAGTGCATGGAGAAGACGAGCAATCCTCTCTTTCAATTTTAATCAAACTCACGTTGACGTTTGGAGCGTTCGCATAATATCCTAGAGTATAGTTATATTTCGATACGTACATCGCTATGGTTATGTTGTTTTGCGAGGAGGAAGAAGTGTTGAGAGTCCTGTAATTTCCGTTCGGCCACTGAGTTGTTCCCCAAGCCGTAAGAGGAGCCGGTATTGAAAAGCCAAACCAGCTGTTCTGTCTTATGTTTGCATTCGTGTTGTCGGTGGCATCTATCTGTCCGCTATACCAGCCATATCTCGGCCAGTTGCCGGCAGTAAATGTGATGTTAATGTAACCAGAGGTTGTGATCTGAGTTGTGTTGAGTGTCAGGTCGCTGCGGGAGGAGGAGTATGAATAGGAGTTTCCGTAGTCCCATTGAGTTATGTTGATGTTGCTTATGTTGATCGTTCGACCAGAGTCTGTAGAGATGTTTATGATAAGGCTTTCGTTAGGAAGGATGTTATATTTGTTGGAGTATGACGTGAGGGTGAATCCTTTCATGTTGAAATAAATGTTTGTGTTGAGCGTGTCCGAACCATCAGTCGCGCTTACACTCCCGTAACAATAACCGTTCGTCCATATCGAACCAGATGGAGTGAGTTTTATTGCAGTGCTGCCTGCGGAAATTGAAGTGGAGTTTGCCGCGAGGTTGCTGCTGAGGGTGTATGTTGTTTGCGATGGATAATAACCACATGAGATGACTGCGCTGCTGAGGGTGAGTGCAGTGCTTGAATTGAACTGAATCGTTACGTCCTCGCTCATCGTGAATTCATACTTTATCGGCAGGGCTGTGAGAGTGTAGGATTTGATTGAAAACCAGACGTTTTGCCTCTGAGTTGAACCAGAGCCGTCTGCAAATTTCGCCGTGACTTCTGCCATGTAATAGCCTGATTTGAACGCGGTCGTCTGCTGGATGTTTATGGTCGCGTTGTTTGTGCTGCTGGTCGCCTGCTTCGAATCGGCAGTCCAACCGCTGACCGCTGAGTACGGATAGCTGTCTGTTCTGTAGACGTTGCTGACCGTGACGTTGACATTGCTGCCTGTGTACGTCGATCCTGTATAACAGTAATAATTGTTCTCGTCGCAAACGATTGCCTGCAGGGTAATATTTTCTATGTTGGTAAATTCCCATTTCCAGTTTGACGTCTGGGTTGAGAAAGTGAATTGCTTGATTTCGAATGAAGTGTATGCAGTCTGCTCGTTACCACTGTCGTCGCGCAGTGTCATTTCCAAGTTATACCAATAGCCGCCTGTGAGAGAAGTTTGTGAAGTGACATTCACAACTGTCGTGCCGTTGATGGTCGTTGGCGTGTAATTGATCGGAATTGATACCATCTTGTAGTCTGTTGGCGAATAATAACTTAATTTCGTTCCTGTTATCGTTGTGTTGACGTTCGTTATATTGACGCTGTAATAAGAAGAGAGCCATTTTGGTTTCGATGTCGTCGACACGTTCACGGTGATGTTTTGTCCAGGACGGAAGCTTGATTTGTATTGAGAACCGTTGCCGTTGACTGTCGTCAGTTCTGCGAAGAAACTTCTAATCTCGAACCATCCAGTCGCGGTTTCAGTTCCAGCAGGTCCGGAAACTTCGACAACCATCGAGTAATAGCCAGTCTCCCATGCGTCGCTGCCGCTGCCGCTCCTCGGAGTGAGTGTGATGTTGGCAGTCCCGTTGCTGACATTCAGAGTCGTGATCGCGCTCACCGTTCCATTATTAATTGTGATATTGTACTTCGTTGATGAATAGTCAATAGGCTGCCACTGGTCGTACCTGATGAGTTTCTTCACCGTGACGTTGATTTGCCCGGGCGAACGTTCGCTTGCTGGGCACACAGACCAGTAGCATGAATAGAGGGTTGATGTTGCGTTCGTTATGTCAACCCAGAACGTGACATTTTCAGTCGTGTTTCTGTACCACGTGTCGTAATAATTGGAAGTTGAGCTGCGCATGTAAACATTGTAAGCCTTGACGCTGTACCAGCCATCGCCCGTGTCGAACGCACCGGCAGTTGTGTTGACTTTAATTCTGACCATGTAATAACCAGTGTTGAATCCGCTCGTCGTGTTGCCTGACACATTCAAAGTGAACTTTCCTTGCCCGACTGTTGTATTGGCACAAGTCCAGTTGTAGCTGCTTTTTGAAACTGGCTTTGGAGGCCAGAACCAGTTAGTGCCGTCGCCCTGATAAAAGACATCGAGCAGGTAGCAGTTGTCGCCGACTCCGTTTGCATTGTTATATGAATACCAAGTGTTGGTCGAGTTGTATGCAAAAACGTCGAAAGACATGTTCTCTGTCGGAGAGAAGAACCATTTCCAGTAACCGGAATATTGCTTCGGCCAGATGTTTATCCACAGAGTCTTGACATTGAAAAATCCCCAACCTTTGTCGGTGTTGTTGTTCTGGTCGCGAACAGTGAACTCGACAATGTAAGAACCGCTGTCCCATCCATTCGACGGTTTGGTAATGTTGACAAGAACAGTTCCGTTGCTGTCGCTGCTGTTCGATACGCTGCTAGAGGCTTTGCTTGTCACATCCTCGAACGTCTGTGTGTTGATAATTTTCGACACGCTCACGCGAACATTGGAAGTTGCGTTGCCCTGGCTAGAACTTCCGCTGACAGTGCTGTATGCCGTGCCGTAGCAGTCCTGCATTCCATACATGCTTCCAAAGCCGCTGGTTGTGTTCGTGCTTGACGCGGTTTTGTTTCCAGCAATGCTTTCAACAAATCCAATATCCTTCGCCTCTGTAATTTTCAGAGTCATGATTGCATTTTCGCTCGCGGAAATGAACCAGCGATAGCCTGAGAGCTGGGCGCAGACAGAATAAAGTTTGACCAAGAACTGAGTATCTGCAGCGAAATTGCTGTTGGCAATTGTTTTTATGAAATACCAACCCGAGTCGGAAGGGGCGGAAAATTCTATGAGGCCTGCAGCATTTCCCTTATACGTCACGATGCTTGCGTTCATCGTCAGGCTCGAGTTGATGTTTTTTCCATTCTGGTCGCGCACTTCGATCGCGCCGATGCTCGTCACGTTGACTGCTCCTGTCGAATTCGTCAGGGTCGTGATTATCCTTATCTTCTGTTTGTTTCCGACGAAAACATTCCTGAAATTATAGTCTGAATCCACGGGTGTTGCTTCTGCGGCAGTTCCTTTAACGGTGAAGTCAAGGAAATATTCCGTGTTATTCAGTTTTATTTTCACAAAATACAGAGAGGAAGTGTTGGGAGCAGTGAAATTAAACTTATATTCGTTCGCCGAAGTTTTTACAGAATAATTAGAAGTTGTGTTGACCAAATTTAAGTTCGAGTCTAAAACAGTGATCGACCAGATCCCATTTGAAAAACTGCGGGTGCTCACCTCGCCGCTGCTCACGTTGTAAACTTTGACAACAGCAGTAACAGTTTCTTCTGGGAAGAATGAAGTCGTTGCTCCGCGCGTCAAACTTTCAAGCGAACCTCTGAGTTCGAACAGCTGAGCCTTGAAAGATAGTTCGATTGACCTGGCAGTAGAAGCGGGCTGCACTTGGACGTTGTAAGTTCCATTTACAGAGAGGTCCGCAGTGGTATTGAGTCGAGTGCCGCTGTACGTATATGTAGAGGAGTTGCTTGTCCCGTTTGGATAAGTGATGTTTACCGAAATCGACTCAGTGTTTGTATATTTAGTTTTGTTATTTGACAAAAGATCAACGAAAACATAGGCAGTGTCGTTTACGCCGTAACTGCTTTTCACGTTTCCGCTGACGTCACCTGTGAAAACGAGGAGGTCGAACGCGCTCACATCGAAAACTTTTGTCGCAAGCCAGTCATTGACAACGAGTCTGTACGTGCCTGTCTGGCTCGGCGCGGTCAGCTGCCCGGAAAACTCCCCTGAGGCATCTGTCGTGCCACTCGCGCTGGTTATCGTCGAGTCGTTGGCCTTGTAAATCATCCTCACAGTTATGCTTTCACCACTTACGCCAGCAGAATTCTTGTCAGTCGCCTTGACAGTGAAATTTATCTTGCCGGCAGGGTCATAGACAGACTTGTCAGTGGAGATAACAAATGTAGTCGCCTTGGAAATCTTCATGAGGATCGAAGTTTCGTAATAGGTCGTGTTGAAAGTGAAGTTTGTCTTGAGAAGATAGTCCCCGCCTTTTGTTACATTGGCAATTATCGTGGTGTTTGCAGTAAGGCTCATGTTGATGGTGACGTTGTTGAAGAGGTAGTTGGTGGAATTGATGAGATAGATGCTGACGTTCGTGTTGTTCATGCTGACGTCTGCGACCGCGCTGACGTTGATCGTGTCGTTGATCACGTAGTGGTGGGTGTTAGTATAGGCAGAGTAGGAAAATGCAAGGGCAGGAGACGCAAATAACAGAGAGAGCAGAGAGTAGGAAGCGACTGCAAATATAAAAGTAAATGCAACACCAACTAAAGTTTTAGCCTTATCCATTCAGCACCCCATTCGGAAGACGTCCAATCAAACCAATTTTCCTATTTTCCTATTTATTATTTGCGCTTCGGACACTATATAAATTATTGGTAAAATGAAAACGAGAGTCTTTGCCTCAGGAATTATTGTGCACAAAGGGAAAATGCTGATTCTGAAAAGAGGGCCTAAGGCACCCAGATATCCGAACACTTGGGACAATGTTGGTGGGCAAGTGCAGGAAGGAGAGAAGGTCGAGGAAACAATGATAAGAGAAGCAAAAGAAGAAAGTGGTCTGGATGTGAAAATCAAGAAAGCTGGGAAGGTGTGGCAGTTTTTTGACAGATACGGAAGGGCGATCGCAATTCCCTACTTGCTGCAAGCTAAGTCAGATAAAGCCAAAATTTCCGGGGAGCATACTGAATTCAAGTGGATAAATCCAAAAGAATTGAGAAAATACAAACACATCAAAGAAATTTTCATAGAAGCAAAAATATTTGGACTGATTTGAAATGATAGAAATGGTGAAGGGAAAGTTCCAAGAAAACCGCAGGTTGTCTTTATCTTTCCTACAAGCAGGCTAACGAGCTGTCGTAAAAAACTAAAAATATGAAGAAAAAATAAACGAAGTGGAAAAAAATGTCAGAAGAAGAAAATATTTTGAAAATGATAATAGAAAAAGAAAGCTGGGAGGAAGTCATTTACCAGATCGTGTCGCTGGAAAACCTCAACCCTTGGGACGTCGACCTTGTCAAGCTCACAGGCAGCTTCCTGCGTTACATGAACCAGCTGAAAGAAATCAACTTCCGACTACCAGCAAAAATCGTTTTCGTNGCNGCCGTTTTGTTAAGATTAAAAGCAGACTATCTTTCGATTTTCGAGGAAGAGGAAACGATTGAAGACGTGGCAAAGCAGGCAGGACCGCTCGAGCAGCTGGGCATCGATCCGAACCTCATTCAGCTAGGCGTGCCGATAAAGCGAATTCCGAAAAGGCAGATAACGCTTGATGAGTTGATGGGGGCGTTGAAGAAGGCGATGGAAGTCCGCGTGAAGCGCGAGATACGCAGGCAGGTATGGGAAGAACGATTGAAGGTGCAGTTCACGGAAGAGCAAGACATCGCGCGACGAATCGACGAAATGATGGAAGAGATTGAGAAAGGAATAAAAAGAAGCAAGGAAGGCGCAGTGACTTTCAATGATGTTGTGAAGGAATGGAAACGCGAGGAAGTAGTCGGTAAGTTCATTCCGTTGCTGCATCTAGAACAAAATCAAAAGATCGAAACGAAGCAGGAAGATTTCTTCAAGGAAATTTATATTCGCCGTAAAGGTTAGTGGAATATGAATTTTATTTTTGTTAAGGAATTTTGTTCTCGTCCTAAAACTTTCCACCTGCTCCTCCTCCGCCGCTCGAACCGCCGCCAAATCCTCCGCCGCCTCCGCCACTTTTCCACCCACCGCCTCTGCTGCTCCATCCGCCGAGAGGACCGACGAAAAAGAAAAATCTTCTCGGACGTTTCTTCTTCCACCTGTGCCCGTTCTTGCAGACAAAGGCAACTTCTTCAGTGAAATTACTCCTGTATCCAACCTTTCCACGGGTGAACTTGCCGCACTTGGGACATCGGGAGAGATTGGAAAATGCAGCAGCAAATATCGGAACGCCGACTCCAAAAACAAAAATGACGACAATGATGATAAAAATAAAATTGTCGGAGTTTAAATTCGCGAAGTCGTCTTGCTGGGAAATCAAGTAAGGATCGTTTCCTTCCCTAATAATTGTGCTGACTGAATCGACTGCAGAGAAAAGACCAAGACCGTATTCGCCGTTGCGGAAGTTTGGAACAAGATAAGTTCTGCCAATGTCGCCGGCCTTCGCGTCGTTAATCGTTCCTTCAAGTCCGTATCCGACCTCCAGTCTCCACGTGCGGTCGTCAACTGCAACCACAATCAGCAGTCCGTTGTTGTTGTCGCGGCGGCCAATTCCATTCTCGCGGAAAACCTGCAATGTGTATTCTTCAATGGTCAGCGGCTGCGTCGTGCGAACGGTAAGGACTGCAACTTGCACTGTGGAATTTTTTTCAATCTGGCCTGCAAGATAATTTATCATGTCAATGTCTTCCTGACTCAGCACGCCAGCAAAATCGTTTACGTAAGGAACTATGGTCGGAATATTTTGTGCAAATGCATGAGAAGTAAGCATCGCAGAAATTACAATGAAAGAAAGAAATGCCAGAAAAAATTTATACGCCAAGAGTACCAGGCACTCCTGGAGGTTCCTCAGCGCCGCTTACAGCCTCGTAGTAAGTTCTTTCCTTAAAGCCGAACATTCCAGCGACCAGACTGCCAGGGAAAATCTTTATCGCAGTGTTGTAGTCACGGACAACGTTGTTGTAGTCCTGACGGGCGACAGCAACCCGATTTTCAGTTCCGGCAAGCTCGTCCTGCAGTCGTGCGAGCGCATCTATCGTTTTCAGATTCGGATAATTCTCAAAAACAAGCAACAGACGTGAAATGGCAGACTCGAGCTGATTGGTTACTTGAACCTGCTCTTCAGGAGTCGGAGCAGCGGCCCACTGGCTTCTCAGTTGCGTGATTTCAGTCAGAGTGCTTTTCTCGAACTGGGCGTACGCCGAGGTCGTGTTAACTAAGCGCGGAATCAAGTCGTAACGTCGCTGGTACTGGGTCTGCACTTGCGCCCACTTGTTGTCGACGTTTATGTTTGCAATGACGATGGAATTGTAGTTGCTCCAAAGCCAAAGGCCGAGAACTGCCACGACGACAACTGCCCAGAACCAGGGTTTCATGTAAAAAGGTTTTGCTGTTTCCTTCGGCATTAAAAATTCTCCATTAAAGAATTGTCTAAGGTTATTTAAATATTTTTTACGACAACCTCAACGCTTTCTAGGAATTTTTATTGGCCGCTCGCGCTCACCGCAATTCGTTCTTTATTCGCACGCGTCTTCTCTTCCGACCGCAGCAGCTTCCTCATTATGTGTCTCTTTATGACTTGACCTGCCAAAAACTGAAAGCCAAGAAACAGGTGTAAAACGGGTAGTACTTTGCACCCGAAAAAAGGCCACCCGATTACCACCCGATTTTCATTTCTTGATATCGCGCGTTAAAATGTAGGAAGCGCTCCGACCGTTGCCGATTTTTTTAATTATCTTCTTCGCAGCAAGAATTCTCAAGTCCCATTTCGCCGAGTTGTTGGAAACCTGATTTGTTTTCTGGTAAATTGTATTCGTTATGCTGCCGTTTTTCTTCATGTATTGCACGGCCTTCTGCTGCTTGATGTTCAAGTTCGGATACTCAACGCTCTCTACAACTTTTACTTCAATCCCTTTCGACAGGCCAAACTTCTTCGTCAGCAACGTTATGACGTCGGCTCCGAAAAATCCAGCAAGTATGGCTGTTATACTTATCCCGATTTTCCACACGCCGAGCTCGCTGAGCAGCAGCGCTCCGAAAGTGCCGAACAACATAGAAGCCAAAATCTCAATCGCGACGCGCTGCCAGCTTATCTTGAATGACATGAAGTTGCTGTACGCACGGTAGACGCCGAAGACGGTTCTTGTGACTGCACCAAACGAGCTGTACGCGACAAAGGTTGCAATCAGCACGATGTCTATCGGCATGTTTTGTCAAACCTAATTGTTGAGAAGATTGTTAAGGATTAATACTTTTCTAAATACTGTATTTATGAAAACTATGACAGACACGACAAAACCAAAGTACGACATTCCGCTGAAAGAATATAAGCGAATGATTAGGAAATTGCCATTGAACACAATAGATGCAGTAATCCATTACGATGGCGGGATTTTGCTCGGGCGCAGACTCAACAGTCCGGCTAAAGGATTGTACTGGACAACCGGCGGAAGGCTGCTCTTCGGCGAAGTTCCTACGGATGCGGCAGCTAGAATTGCAAAGGACGAGACAGGACTTGATACGAGAGTCAGACGTTTCATTAATGCTTATTCGGAATTTTTCGAGCACGGCTATTTCGGCCCTCCTTCGCATGCGATCGTGCTTTCGTATTTGATGGAACCATATGGGGCACGCTGACGAAAGACTTTCAGCATTCCGATTTCGTTGTTGTGAGAAATCTTGACACGAAAATCAAACTTTCAGAATACTGCAGGCAGGTCATCATCGACAGCGGCATACTTGGCGACCATCCTGAAAAGGGCAAACGCACTTCCTTCAGGTTCAAGTAAAATGCAAATTAAAGCAAATTTTTATTGAAGCCTTCCCAATTTTATTCAGCAAGTTCATTCGGCAGGTGTTCATTTTGCCAAGCAACAAAGCAATCGTGGAAGCGTCACTTTTCGTTTCTGACAAACCTCTTACAGTGGAACAACTAAGCAAGGCGACCGGGCTGCCGCAGGACGAAGTCGCGAAAATCGTCGAGCAGATTCGTATCGAACTGGAGATTGAAGAGCATGGATATGAGCTTGTCGAGACGCCTGAAGGATACGAATACCGCGTGCGTGCGGAATACCGGGACAAGGTGGCAAAGCTCGCGCCGTTCGCCGACCTTTCGACAGGTATGATGCGCACGCTGGCAATCGTCGCGGCCAAGCAGCCTGTCAAGCAGTCGCTCATCGTCAAGTATCAGGGCAACAAGGCCTACGCGTACGTGCACAAGCTCGAGGACAAGGGCTTGGTAAAGAGCCAGCCATATCGAAGAACGAAACTTCTGCAGACGACTCCTGAGTTCGAGAAATATTTCGGCACGAGCAGTGAGCAGATAAAAGCGATGCTCGAGAAGAAATAATTAAATCTATAAATCTATTCGATTTTATTAAATTGAAATATGAGAGTCTACACTCTTTTAAAGTTGATTTATTTTATTAGTTTATTTATCTTAATCATCATTCCTGCCACAAAAGGGGATAGAGGACATATAGATACAAATGATGTAAAA
>C687J35174_10008781_pt1 | contig 12760 bp, 16 predicted proteins | sample RifCSPhighO2_01_FD_35174 | JGI IMG/M metagenome (IMG submission 35174) | reverse complement strand
AATTTTTTTAATAGTTCTGCATTTTCTCTAACTATTTTCTCTAAATGTTCTTTTGTTTTTCTAGAATATTTTATATTAGGAAATAATCCGTGATTTTGTAATACTGAATTTGGATGTGCATTTGGATTTGTAATTGGTCCGCCAGTAATTATCTGATACATTCCTATAATATTATCTTGTGCTTTTTTTAAATCAAAATAATAGTAATCATCTAAAAATTTAGATCTTTCTTTAAGATTTGCTGTTAAAATTGTTTCTACTATTTCTTCTTCATTCATTTTATCTGAATTTTCTATAAATAATTCAAAAGGATCTTTTTCAAGATGCTCTATATCAATTTCTAATATTGCATTTTTTATTATTCTAGTTTTTGAATTCTGTTTGAAATAATTAAATTCTTTTTCAATTTCAGTGTCACTTATTTTTCTAATTCTCTCATAACTTTCTTCTAATCTTACATTAATATCTTTATTATTTATCCTTATTGAGGGCATTAAATCAAAAACTAATTGCAATGTATAGTCTAATTGTCTTAAATAGCTTAGGGATTTTTCTTCATATTTTTCGTAATCTTCTCTCCACCTGTTTAAATTTTTTATTCTATTCTTTAATTTTTCTTTATATCTTGCAATTGCATTTTTATTGTTAAGACCTATAACCCAGTCATTGTCCTTGTAAATACTAAACAATAGTTCTTTATCTTTTTTTGTTAAATCTTTTACTTCTTTGTAAATTAATATTAAGGCTTCTTTTTGTGATTTTATTAAATCCTTATAAATTTTATAAGCTTTTACAACATCACTTTTTGTTAACTCATATTCAAATGTTAATTCTAATGGTTTGGATTCAATTATTCTTGGATTAAAACTTTCTGTATTTTCTTCTGCAGAGGTTCCAAAAAGTTTTTCTAAAGCTTTTTCTAATCTTTTATCTTCTATTAATTTTTCATGTAATTCTCTTCCTAAATCTTCTCTAAGTCTTTCTGTCCATTTAGGATTAGATAATGCTGTTAAATATTCTTCTCTATAATTGGATTCTAATAATACTGCTTGCCTAACAAATCCTTTTTTCCTAAACTCACTTGCTAAATCTTCTAGTGCCATTGTTGTTATCTATTAGTGGTATAAACAGCAAACTTTATAAATCTTTATATTATCACTTTATTATGGTTACACAAATATATGAAAGCAATTCAGTTAAGGAAAAATATAGATTAAATGGTAGTCCTCATTTTGAAAATGGAGTTACTGCTGAATCTATTTTAGGAGATAATAAAAAGAGATATTTTACTGTATATTCACCTTTAGTTGCTGATTCTCAAAGATATATTAAAATTGCAAGGAGAATATTAGATACAGAAATTATGAATAAAGCTGAAGAACTTGGAGTTGAAGAGTGTGTTATTGAAAGTGTTAAACCTTCTGTAATTGGAAGAATCCCAAGGTTATATCTTGAAGCTGAAGTTTTTTATTAACTATTATTTCTTATTTAATAACATTCGATAATTTTATATTCTCTATAATAACTATTAAAGTAAAAGATGGTGGAAATAAATAAGCTTGCTTTAAAGATAGGTGGAGAAGCTGGCTATGGAATAATGGGTATAGGATTGATATTTGCAAAACTATGCATGCGTTCTGGATTATATGCTTTTATGTCTCATGATTATCCTTCTTTGATTAGAGGCGGACACAATACATCGCATATTCGTGTTGAAGACAATATAGTTACTAGCCACATAGATACCTGTGATTTATTAATAGCTTTAAATAAAGAAACAATTGATTTACATAAAAATGAACTTACTTTAAATGGTGGCATAATTTATGATGGTGAAGAAGACAAAATCGCAAATGCGGAAATAAGAAATGACATCCGATTATTCGCTGTTCCTTTAATGAAGATTTCAAGAGAAATATCTGGAGAAAGAATATTAAGAAATACTATTGCTCTTGGAGCTAGTGTTGCTTTATTTGATATTGATTTGGAATTATTATTTAATATTTTAAAAGAGAATTTCAATAAAAAGGGAGAAAAAACAGTAAAAATGAATATTGATGCTGCAAGAAAAGGCTATGAGTTTATTAAAAATAATTATAAAAAAGAATTTAGAAATAAAATTGTTAAAAAAGAAAGAAAAAATTTAATATTATTAACAGGAAATGAAGCAATAAGCATTGCAGCAATAAAGGCTGGATTAAAATTCCATTGCCAGTATCCAATGACTCCAAGTTCACAAATTTTGACTTATTTAAGTAGTAAGGCAGATGATTATGGAATTGTTGTTTTACAATTAGAAGATGAAATCTCTGTTATTAATACTGCTTTAGGTGCAAGCTGGACTGGAGCAAGAAGCATGGTTGCTACTTCTGGCGGTGGATTTTGTTTAATGAGTGAAGCTTTTGGATTAGCTGGAATGGTTGAACTGCCTTTAGTTATAATAATGGGACAAAGAGGCGGGCCTGCAACTGGATTGCCTACGAAGAGTGCACAAGGAGATTTACAATTTGTTTTACATGCTGCACAAGGGGAATTTCCAAGAATTGTATTAGCTCCAGGGGATGTTGAAGAATGTTTTGATTTAACTTTAGAAGCTTTTAATTTAGCTGATAAATTACAAAATCCAGTTTTAATATTGCATGATGTATATTTAGCAAATAATGGAAAGGTGATTGATTTACCAAATATACAATATTCTGTTGATAGGGACAAAATAGCTAAAGATGAACAACTGGATAGTGTTAAAGACTATAAGCGATATGAATATAACAATAATGATTGTGTTGTTTTGCGATCATTGCCTGGACAAAAAAATGGNTTGTATAGTTGTGGAAGTGATGAACATGATGAATATGGTCAAATATCGGAAGATCCNGAAAATAGAATTAAGATGATGGAAAGAAGAATGAGAAAATTAGAATATGCTAAAGAATTAATTGGGAATAAAATGACAAAACTTCATGGTTCTATTGATGCTGATATTACAATAATTGGTTGGGGAAGCATGAAAGGAAGAATTTTAGAAGCAATGAAATATTTTGAAAAAGATAATATTAAAGTTAATTTTTTACAAATAATTTCTATGAGTCCATTTCCTGTAGATATCGTTAATGAGATATTGCGCAAGGCGGGATTTATTATTATTGCTGAGGAAAATTTTAGTGGACAATTATCAGGATTAATTACAGAACATACTACAATTGAAATTAAAAATAAATTACTAAAATATAATGGTGTTCCATTTTCACCATCTGAAATTTATGATAAAATAAAATCAATGTATAAAAAATGAAAACTTTACTAATGCAGGAATGCCCAAGTTGTATAAATGAAATGGTTGGAATAGCTGGAAGAAAAGATGCAATATGTAATAATTGTGGATATAAGGAGCCGTGCTGTTAATGACTGAAATCAAAGATTATACGCAAGGTAAGATTACGTGGTGTGCTGGCTGTGGGGATTTTTCTATTTTAAATGCTGTAAAAAGGGCTTTTGTAGAATTAAATATCCAACCTGAGAATTTAGCATTTACTTCCGGAATTGGATGCAGCTCTAAAATTTCTTATTGGACTAAAGCATATGGATTTTCAGGATTGCATGGAAGAGGATTACAATTGGCATTGGGAGCTAAACTTGCTAACCGCAATCTAACAGTGTTTAGTGCTGCTGGTGATGGTGACTTATTAGGAGAAGGAGTAAATCATTTAATTCATACAGCAAGAAAAAATATTGATGTTACTTTAATATTACATAATAATCAAGTTTATGGTTTAACAACTGGACAAAAAAGTCCTACTAGTGAAAAAGGATTTATTACAATTTCTACTCCAAAAGGTGTTGTAGAAGATCCATTAAATCCATTATTATTGGCTTTAACTTCTGGATCTACTTTTATTGCAAGATGTTTTGCTGGTGATTTAAATCATATAACTAAAATAATTGCTGAAGGAATAAAGCATAAAGGATTTTCTTTTATTGAGATTTTACAGCCTTGTGTTACTTATAATTATTTGAATACTTATGATTACTGGAAGGAAAGATGTTATGATTTACAACAGAATAAATATGATTTTACAAATAAGGAAGAGGCTTTTAAAAAAATGCATGAGTATGGAAAGAAAATGCCTGTTGGAATATTTTATAAAATAAACAAGCCAAGCTATGAAGAATTATTTAAACAAACTAAAATTCCTTCATATAAACATAATATTGATAATATTAATATTGATAAATTATTTGAGGAATTTAGATAACTAAATATCTGATTTTTATATATAGCAAACCACATAAATTCTTAGGTTAAAAGTGATTTGCTGTCAGTCAACAACAAAAATAAAAAATACCCAATTACTTTGTTGGTTGACTATAATCTTTAAATCTATTTTTTCTTTTTACTTTGAGAATTACTCCATAGTCTGTCTCTATGTTTATTAATAATATAAATTACAGTTATGAATAATAAGACTAAAACTCCAAATCCTATTTTTGAATTTGTCGCAAAGTACATTATTGTAGATATGAATGTTGAGATTGTTGATCCTGCAAATAAACCTAATAATATTGAACTATCCAATACTAAAAATAAAGTAATTATTAATATTATTAAATTAAAAATTGTGATTCCTATATATTTTCTTGAGTTATAAGAATTTTTATCTTTTTCAAATTCTCTTTGTTTTTTATCTTGTTCTTTAATACATCTCTGCTGTTCTTCTGTTTCATTAATTGTTTGTGCTTTATCTACAGGTCTTATGCCATAACAATCTTCGTATGGATAATAGGCATCTTGTCCAGTATATTTTGAAAAGAAAACATTTGTTCCTAAGAAAACTAATGGAATATATAAAATAATTATAATTAAGGAATAGATTAATTTAACTTTTTCCATGTTTAATTATTTGTTAACTTATTTTTAAATTTTGTGTATTTATAATTTCATTAACTGGTGGTTAATATATAGAGTATATCAAAAGCTTTATAAATATGTCACCACTTTAGAATGCTGTCATAAAATGACTAAGGAAATAAGTTTAAAATATGGAAATTTGTCTTTTGGCAAAGTTGACAAGACTCCTTTAGGTTTAGAAAGTAAAGTTTCAGAAGGTGTTGTTGAAATAGAAAATTTAAGATTAAATTATTCTCCAATAATACATGAGTTTGATACTTTTCGTTTATTAAAAGGTACTTATTGGCCAAATGTTGATGGACAATCTGGCGAGGAGTTAAATGAAAGAAAACTATATAGGGATCAAATAGATTTGGATCCAATTTTTATTGATAATATAGAGAAAGGCGTTGTTCCTGTTAAAGCTTCTGATGGTACAAAATTATTTGATATAAAAAGACATGTTTATAATCAATATATTGCTCCTTCAGGAGAAACTGATATGGTTCTTCTTGTTAAAGATATTGAAGCAAGATATGAAAGTTGTTTTAAATTTGGATTTTTGAATAAGATGTTTGGTCCTAAACTTACACTTGAGAATGTAGCTATTAATTATAGTCTTAAAGATGGAAATTTAGTAAAAGCTGGTGGTAATGAATTTAAATTAAAATATGAAGATATTGAAAATGTTGATATTGAAAATGCAAGGAAGCAAGGTTATAAAGATTTAGTTGCTTTTGCTGAAAAAGGACAAGGTAAACACAAAACACCTGAAAAGGTTAAATCTACAACTGAAGAAAAGCAAGTTCCTAAAATAAAAGTTAGTTCTAATAAATCACGCAGGAGTGGATTTACCTGGGCATTAGGTGGTCTTATTTTAGCTGCAGGTTTAGGTTATCTTTGGCTTAATAAGAATGAAATGTGGAAAAATTCTGCTAATGAAGAAGTAACAGAGAGAAATAATATTTNAGGAGTTGAAACTCCCCAACCAATTGGAGAAACAAATAAAAAATCTGAAGGACAACGTTACAGGGAAGGACAAAGAATGGAATTTAATAATGATTTTGCCCTTAATGCTTATCACCTTAATGCTTTTGATGAAGATTTTATAAAAAAATATGAAGAAAGAGGCATTACCGGGTCTGTTCAAGTTAGTTATATAGTCACATTATTAGGTAAAACAGAAGTTGAAAAAGTTTATGATAAAGATTTAAAATGCAGAGATAAAAATAATTGTCCAAAAGATGAATTAAAAAAAGAATTAGAAGAAACTTTAGAAAGGGTTCGTACTACAGATGCTGGTGGTGCTAGATATTGGTTAAAAATAAATTTTTTAAATAATAATATTTATAAATGATACCACTTTAAGGTTAAGATAATATGAAAGGAATTAAAAATTATATGGTTATGGGCGCATTATCTAGTTTTATATCTATAATTTCTGCATGTTCTTGTGAAGATAAGCTTGAAGAAAGTGAAGAGAAAATTTCTGAAAACACAAAAGTTGCTATAAATAACCAAGGTTCGGATTTAGGAACAAATGGTAATGATGAGAGAATACTTGGAATTGCTGAAGAAACAGCTGAAACAGAAGCTCTTGTTATTAGAAAAAATAGTCTTGATTGTAAAATTAAAGATGCAAACAATGAATCAAAAATAAATCTTAGAGATATTGTAAAAACAGAAGATAAAAAAGTTATACACAGATATGGGCCTGTAAATGTTGAAAAAGGATTAGATATTTATTGCAGAAGTCTGGATAAGAGTAATCAATTAAAGAATTTTAAAATTTTTAGAATTTATGGTACTTCTGAAGAACAGTTAACTGGCGGAACTTTAAGTGAAGAAGGGGGCTATAATTTTGTCAGATTGAGTTTTGCTGAGAATGGTTGTTATAAATTTGTAGCTAATCTTAATAATAAAAAATTAGTACCTCTTAAATTTCAAGTTGGTGAGTCCTGTCCAAGTGAAGAAGCTGACACTTTAGTTACTATGCCTGCAACAGATACATATACTTTTGTTTTAGGTGGTAAAAGAACTAAAGTTGATTCAATAAGAAGGCATAGACCTACTGAAAAAGGTGGGGATTAAAATGATAATTTCTAATAAGATTAAGGCTGTTGGATTAGCTGCTTTAGTAACTATACTTTCTGATGATGCAAATGCACAGGAAAAATGGACTGATGGAAAAAATTTAATTGATCCTGGTATAGATTTACCTAATACTTTTGAAGTCAGGCAAAGTTCAGATGGAAAATACCGTGTTAAACTTAAACAGGATTCAATTACTGTCAATACTGCAGAATATCCCAAGACTAAACTTAAAAGCCAATATAACTTAAAAAATAATGAAGCTGTTTTTTTATTTGTTGATTCTGATGATTTTGATGATAAAGGAAATCCACTTGTACAAAAATTGTCTAATATAAATGAACCAATTAGGGATGAAATTGGAAGGGGTCCTTATAGGGGCTATGTTGTTGTTCCAAGTGACTCAAATTATTTCCTTGTAGGAATGCGTGTCAATAAAAAACCTTATCAGCCAGGCGGAAGATTACAAAGTCCTCAAGATGTTGCAGAAGGTGGAAAAAAAATAAGAAGGAAAAGAGCTGCTGAACCTATTGCAAGGAGAATGGAAAGAAATAGTAGTTCCCGTCAAGCTCAAGGACCTGGACAACCGTCATCTGTAGGATCAGAACAATCTTTAGGATTTCAAGAAGGACAAAGCGGAACTTATATTGTTTCAGGCAGAAGAGAAAAAAGAATAGATTTACAACAGCAAACTCTATTATTTTCGTTTGATTCAGATATTATTTCTAAAAAAACAAAGTTTAATGCAAGTAACAGTGGTGATGTAGATGCAGAAAGTTTAACTCTGGATTTTAGAACAGGTGTTGGTTTTAATTTAGGTAAATTCTTATTTGGAGGTATGATTGGTGCTGAATATAATAATATAGAAGCAAGAGATCCAATAAAGAATATAAGTTTAGGAAGAAGGACTGATGCATTAAGTATTTTACCCGGGGCCTTGTTTAAATATAATAATAATTTAGGCTTAATTTTAGCATATANATTAAATAAAACAGTTTTAGATTACCATAATGNCACTATAGCAGGTGTTGAAAAAGGTTTTATTGGTAGGGNCACTATAGAATTGCCATTAGTTAATTCCAAGAGTATTGATACTAATTTTAAACTTACTGCAGATTTAGCTTTTTTAGATGTGCAACAACAGGTCACAGGAAATGAAGGTAGCAATTTTACTAACAATTATGGGGATCAAACAAATTTTTATTTAAGTCCTGCTTTAGAATTTTTACTTAAAAATCATGGTACTAATTTAAGTCTAGGTTTGGATTTAACTTCTATTTATGATCCAAGTTTAAGAAGTAACTTAAGTCCTGAACAATTAACTAGATTATCTGAAGTAGGATCAAGGAATGTTAATGGTTTAAATGCGTCAAATATTAATGGTTTTGGTGGTTTACTAAGAATAAGCAAAGAAACTCCCTTTGGCCAATTTTATGGCAATCTTAATTTCCCTCTTCTTGGAAATTTGAAAAATTTTGAAATTGGCGGAGGATTAAAAAATCCAAATATTGCATTTTATTTAACTTATAATTACAACAGTGTAAATGCAGCTTCTTATAATCTTTCAAATCAAGCTACTTTCCTTAATTTTTTAATTGGAAACACAAATGGGAATAATTCCTTAAACGATTTACTTGATGTTGGAAAGCCATTCAGAAACTTAAGATAGTTTTATATTATTTATAATCTTAAAAATTTTTATGTTATCTGCTTTAATTTCAATTATTGGTATTTTTATCGGATTATTTATAGCTAGTTATACAGGTGAAGAGTTAAAAGATGGAAAAAAATATTTTTTTATTTTACAGATCATAATATTACTGTCATTAATAGTAATTGTTTTATTAATTAACTTTGATTTTTTATTTTTATCTGGATTATTATTTGGTTTATTAATAAGGAGGGAATATTTATTTTTTGGAATATTGGTATTTTCAAATTTTAGCAATAATATAAGTTTTCTTATTAACTCATTGATATTTATTTATAGCCTCGCTTATGGTTCATTAATCTATCTTAATAAAAATTTTAAATATATTATTTTTGATGTTATATTATTTTTAATTCCTTTAACATTATATTTTTTAAAATTTGATATTGTTTCTTTTGCTGCAGGAAGCTTAATTTCAATACTTGGGGTTAAAACAGTTAATCTTATAAAATTTAGTAAATAAAATCTTTTATGTTATATTTAATTGGCATCGGTTTGGGTAATGAAAAAGACATTACATTAAATGGGATTGAGGCTTTGAAAAAATCTGATTATATCTATTTAGAAAATTACACTTCAAATATTGGTTTTGAAATTGAAAATCTTGAAAAACTTATTTCTAAAAAAATTATTTTAGTCAATAGAAAGAAAATGGAAGAGGAAATTAATAGTATATTAGACCAGGCAAAAGAAAAAATTGTAAGCGTTTTGATCAAAGGAGATATATTTAGCGCAACTACGCACATTACTATTCTTTTAAGTGCAAAAGAAAAAAATATTGATTTAAAAATAATCCATAATGCATCAATATTGAATGTTATTGGAGATACTGGATTAATGTTGTATAATTTTGGTAAAACTGCTTCCATACCATTCAATAATGAGCAAATAGAAACCCCTTATAATGTATTAAATGATAATTTAAGTATTGGATTGCATACTTTATTTTTACTTGATTTAAAATCAAGTTTTGAATTTATGAATTTTAAAGAAGGAATTAATTATATTATTAAAATTGAAAATAAACAAAGATTAAATCTGATAAATAATGACTCTAAAGTTATAATATGTGCTGGTCTGGGTACTGAAAAACAAATAATTAAGTATNGGAAAATAAAAGATTTGTTAAAAAGTGAAATAGAAATATACCCACAATGTTTTATAATTCCTGGAAAATTACATTTTATAGAAGAAGAAGTTTTAAAATTATTTAATTAGATAATTTTCAATTGAAATATTTTTTATTTTTCCTTAAATTTTTTAATGATATTATTCTTCATCAGCAACAATTAGACTTGAAGTCTTTGCAACACCTTTGACTTTTGAGATTTTGCTTAAAGCAAGTTCTTTTAACTGCACTAAAGTTTTTGTGTTTACTACTGCAATTATATCATATTCTCCATACAGCAGATGAGCATTCTCTACTTCTTCTATGCTTGTTATTTCCTTTGCAGCTTTACTTGCGTCTATTCCTTCTAATTGTATTAGAACGTATGCCTTTACCATTTTTGCTTTTTATAACCTTATATTTTGTTATGCTTGAATTAGGTATAAATATAATCTCCTTATTATTTGTTTCGATTTTGGTTTCTATTAGATTAACCTGCAATACTTTTCCCTTTATATCATTTATTGTTATATCATCTCCCTTTAATAATTTTTTATTTTTAATAATATAAAATCCTGAGACTAAATTTGGTATCCAATCTTTAAATGCCAAAGCTATGAATACTAATGCTAATAAAATAAATACTAATAATATTATCTGTAGTATTCTTGTTGAAAATCCTAATTTATTTAATGCAATTATAACTGTACCTGCATATATTAAATATTTTATTACAGAAGCTGCTATTTCTTCTACTTTAATATTAATCTTTAATTGTTCTTTTATTATTTTATTTATTTCTATATCTCTTAATAACTTTCTTATTATGTTATTAAGTATATTTGCTATTAATAATCCAAAAATTAGTATTAAAAGAGCAGTTACTACTTTTATTATATTTTCTGAGTATTCTACCATAGATAAACTTAGAAATTAGGTTTTAAAAAACTATTTATTTTGATAGCTTTTCAATTATAGTATCTATATTTACTGCTTCCTCTGAATTCACTATATTTTCTAGTATTTGACGAATTTTTAGAAAATCTTCTTTTGAACTTATTATATTATGCAGCCTTTCGTAACTTGGATTAGGCATTATAATATAATGACTTGCATTAGGATTTNTNCCTAATTTAACCCATNTCTGGTCATATCTGATAACATATTCGAATGTTGTCCTGTCTTTTTCAGGTAAATTATATTTTTCTACATAAACACAACTATCATCAGCTAATTTTTTGTATAATCTTTTCATTTTAGGTTAAGATATGCATTGGAAACAAAGTTTATTTATAAATTTTTCCCAGAATTTTTACTTATGTAAATCCTATAACCTGAAGATTTAGCAATATCTTTAACATTTCCAAAAACTTCAAGCATTTTTTTAGATAACTCTTTTCCGCCCTTATTGTGCCTTGCAACTAACTGGAGGCTGCCATTTTGCAGTAAATGTGATTTTGCGTCTTCTATTAACTTAAAACATAGTTTTTTGCCTGCTGTTTGTGGCGGATTTAATAATATAATATCGAAATTTTCATTTATCTTTTCAAAACCATTACTTTGTATAATCTTCCCATTTAATTTATGAAAATCTAAATTTCTACTTGTGATTTGTACAGCTCTCTCATTTATATCTGATAAAGTCAAATCAATTAAAGGAAATATTATTTTAAGACTAATTCCAATAGCGCCATAACCGCATCCTAAATCTAATATTTTTGAATTTTCTTGTATAACTGACTTTTCTATTAAGAGTTTTGTTCCCTTATCAACCTGGTCTGGAGAAAATAAACCTGAAGCTGTGTATAATTCTATTTCATTATCCCTTAATATTTCTTTGATTTGTTTTATTATTAATCTGGATGTTGGTTTTTCTGTAAAATAATGCTCTGTCATAAATAAATTTATTTTTATTAATTAATATAGTTTTTTAAAATTAATAAAGAATAAAAACAGGTTAATATTCATTTTTATATGAAGATTGGTGATGAGTATCTGAATGAATTTGTAAATTATTGCAAAATTAATTTTAAAAATAATTTAATGGCTATTGTTATATACGGATCTTATACATATGGTTACTTTGATAAAAAGAAAAGTGATTATGATGTATTTGTTATTTTTAAAAATAAAATTCCAATGGAAAAGAATTATTTAGCTAAAAAATTCAAAAAAGTTTCTTTACAATATTTCTGTACTTCAGATCAACTAATTGAAAAAATCAGACATGGATATTGGACTATTTACATAACACTTCTAAAGGGAAGTAAGGTTTTATATTTTTCTAAGGATTATAGTCTTTTTCTAAAACAAATTTCGCATATTAATTTTTTAGAAGAAATTTTTGATATTATTGGAATGGAATATATAGAAAGAAAAAGGATGAAAATATTAAATAATCTTAAAGGATTTAAGGCTGCAAAATGGTGCCTAGCTGAGATAAGAAAAAGACTTCAGCTTTTAACTTATATAAGAAAGTGTAAATTAATCTGGGATTTTAATAAAACTGTATCAATAAATAAAGATTTATTTGATAAAAAAGAAAAGCAATTTCTGAATGCTTTGTATAAGAAAGTAATGCTCAGAAAAACTGATTTTAGCGATTATGAGAAAGAGTTTACTTTAAAATTGGTTAAAAAATTAGATGAAGAACTTATAATTAAAGAATTATTGGATTAATTTCATCACATCTCTTGATATTTTACTTGCTGTCTTTAATAAGTTATTTAATTTTGAATCAAAATTATTTTGTCTTTTATATAATGAATGTGTTGGTAAGTGATAATCCCAAACCAACAAGAACTTCATATACGGCTTTAACTTCTTTATTAAATTTTAATGATTTTCTGTCAATATAATCATAATATAATCGTTATTTCCACCAGTCTATAGACGAACAGCAGTGAGCTGACTGGTGGCGTATGAATCGTAAGTAATTTCTATTTGAAAATAAATAAAATAGCGT
>C687J35174_10008778_pt1 | contig 12763 bp, 13 predicted proteins | sample RifCSPhighO2_01_FD_35174 | JGI IMG/M metagenome (IMG submission 35174) | reverse complement strand
CCAACCCCCTTCCTTTTTGCCCGCCCGAGCGATTGGATTTTAAAATTCAGAATTCGGATTTTCGTCAAAAAAAGTTCGAACTTCGTTCAAAAAACACCGCTACGTAAGAAATTGCAAAGCAATTTCAACGTTGCTGAACGGGCCATGAACTTGATTATACTGGCGAATGGATCGTCGTAATAGTCAGTAGTATTGTATTTATACTACTAATCGCACGCACCATAGCGAACAGAAAAAGAAATACTCTTTCATGATCTCTGTATGAAAAAAGTGTGACCGTCGGTTTTTACGTTTTCTGCAGAACTTCTGCAGTTTGACGAGCAAATTGTGAAGGAGTAAGCGCGTTGTTGTTAAATGCGGCTACTGATTTTGGGAAATGACTCATCCAGAAAAATAACTGCGCATCAGGATCAAGAAGTTTTTTTGATTGAGTAGCAAAAATAGAAGAACCAGCCAAAAATCGTTCAAAATCACGTTGTCTTTTCAGTCCAGCACCAACTTCCTCTCCTTTTTTCAATTTCCCAAAGGATGAAAAAGCAGGAAAAGTATGAAGCCGTGAACTAAAAAACTCTCCTTGTTCTACAATCGCCTGCTGTTCTCTGTCTTCTTGGTTTTGCTGTATTGATATTTTATCCGATCGTGATGCAAGAAAACCAGCAATTGTATTGCGTTCCACGTTCCACACTATTCCATCAATTCCATACTGAAAATCCCATAGATCTATCGGCGCTGGCGATACTCGTGTTCCAGTCCTGTTTATATTCTTTTCTGCTCTTTTCAAACCCAGTGCACATGAGGCAGCTCCCACGACCGTGCGAAATAAAAGCCCGTCAAGTTGTCTGACATATTTTTGTGTATCTTTTGCATACACAAATCCGCCAAAAAAATGCGTCATCCTGGAAAGTTCATCAATCGTGCGGGAAATGTTTTCTGGACTCTCATACAGGAAAGCATAGACCAAAATTCTCTGCATTGCCGAGCCTTCTGTCATAATCAACTCATAATCGCCACGGGATTCACGAAGCGACCGATGCACCATGAAATATGCAAGATCATTGATCGTCCACGGCTTTTTTCCTATTTGCACGGGATCATCCTGAAAATCGGATAAAACAACTTCAATAAAAGCACACGCCATAGGCTGTGGTTGATTTTTGAGGAGGCCAAAAAGCATGTCTTCTTTTTCTCTCTGCGCAAGATCTCGGCGGATAAGGATAGAGTTCATTTCATGTTGAAGTTGATCTGTAGCATCACCTGTTTTGCCCGAAAAATACCCCTTTCTCCCGCGTGAAAACTTCTCACAAAAATCCAGAAGAGAAAGTGGCGGCGCTTCTTTGAGTACCTTGAGGGAAAAGTCTTTAATACCAGTTTCTTGATCAACATTGACAACTCCTCGCTTCTCGCGCGAATGAATTACTCCAGGATTTAATGAATGCTCTTGGCTATTTTCCATGATATGTCAACTACTCTTTTTCTTTATTTGTTCATAAAGCTGGAACATATGAACAACAAAAGTATCGAATTGTTTTCCAAGATTTTTTTCCTCCTCTGTTGGTTTGGGACGATGCATTGCTGCTTTAATATCGTTTTGTACTTCCTTATCAAAGCTAAGCCATGTCAGGCCGTACATAACAAGCGCATGTTTGTGTTCTCTTTTTTTCTTCTCGTTTTCTGGAAATGGTCTCGTTAACTCTGTTTTCAACGCTGGACAATAAGAATCGACCACAGCATCAAGAGACATATTGTCATAAATCTGTCCCAATTGTCCGGCTAAATTAGCCAATAAAAAATCTTGCAAGTCATACGGAGTTATTTCTTGTAATATTCTGTGTAAAGATTCTAATGGTCGCTCCTTGCTATTCATACTAAAAAAAGTATACCAGATTATTTCTTCGCTCTGGTATCCTCAAGCAATACTGCGCGGTAACTCGCATTGGGGTCTGTGTTTTGGAAGGAAATATTCAATCTCCATACTTGATACCTTCCTTCTCCATAGTCATCTTTGACTACCAGTGTGCCCTGCGCGAGATTGCCGCCGACAATGATGGACACAGCTCCAAATGTATTCCATCCCCGCGCAAGCTGGAGCGATCCGTCAGTAGGATGATAGATGATGGAGGTTTTGCCCGACGTAAGCTCAAAATCTCCGTTTCTGTTTGGGCCGCGCGCAAGAATATTTTGTTCCCCAATCGAAATATTTTGCGCACGTTCGTCAAATTCTTGCTTGTAAATAGAATTAACCATAAGATTATCCAGTAAACCCTGCACACTCATACAGCCTGAACTTACAGAACCAATCGTGTAATCAAAGGATGCTTTTTCATCGTTTAATCCAAATGGATTGAGACTCATCAAAACATGCTTATTGCTTTCTGTTGGACCAAAGACTACACCTTTGGTAAATTGTTTGCCCAGTGCGTCAGAGATTTTGAGGTACTTCTCCAGAAGAATACGCATGACAATTCCTTTTGGCAATATCACTTTTTCTGTATATATCCTCTTGCTTTGATCTGCTTTTTGTTTTGCATTTTTCCACACAGTCAACTCTTGTGATTTCTCATCGTACTGGATAGATGCGGCTGACGAAAAAAGCGTTTCATTCTTCATCACCCATTCTCTGACGAATCTATCAGGCTCATATGTGCAGACCGCAGATGTTGCTTCTCTTCTGAAGGTATTTGTATACAATAGAGTATTTTTTTTCTGGTCGATGATGATGGTTCCACTTTCTCCTTCGGAAGTCTTAACAGCAACCATGTTCCGTCTCGGATCAAAATCTATGCGCGTAAAATAACCAACACCGGGAACATCATGAAGATCAGGCGTGTATGAGTCAACTTCAAGGGCGGGAAGAACAAGAAGGTGCGTGCCTTCGTAAGGGACGAGCTCAAAACCGAGCTTTTCCATTTCATGAGGAATCTCAATAACCGCTGTATTTCTTTCGTTGCCAAAAACTACTCGGGGAATGCTCGCAAAAGCTGTAAGTCCTACTCCGTATAAAGCGGATTTCTTCAAGAACTCTCTTCTTGATTGTATCTTTCCTGTATTCCGTTCTGCATGCATAGAATGTCAGTATAACATACTATGAAAGAAAAGTCAATTTTCTTACTGTTGGAAAAACCCTACTCAAATTCCGCAAAGGGCGGATGGAGAATGCGTTCATGAATAGTAATGCTATCAATACGGTCTACATCTTCCTGCTTCATTTTCCACTCAAGCGCCTTGAAATTATCCGCAATCCGTGAAAATTGTGAAGATCGTGGAATAGCAATAATATTTTTACTGATCAGCCAGTTCAGTATGACTTGCGAAGGGCTTCGCGTGTACTTTTTTGCTATATTTTTCACGACCGTGAGCTCAAGATCTTTTCCCTGTCCAATAGGTGAATATGCCGTGATGGCAATATCCTGTTGGTCACAAAATTTTTTCAGCTCTTTTTGATTGAAACTGGGATGAAACTCCACTTGATTGATGACGATTTTGACACCGGTGGCAAGAGCTTCCTTTAGATGTGAAATGTCAAAATTTGAGACGCCAATCGCTCTGATGTATCCATCTTTTTTCAGACTCTCCAACGCCGAAAGAGTCTCGCTCATTGGAATTGCCCTATTGGGCCAATGAATGAGATAAAGGTCGAGGTATTCGATCTGAAGCTCACAGAGGGCCTGTCTGCAGGCGACACGTACATCACCGTATCGGAGTTGATCCCACCAGACCTTGGAGGTGATAAAAATTTCTTTTCGGGCAATACCGCTTTCGGCCATAGCGCGGCCTACTTCCTGATGATTACCGTAAATGGCAGCCGTATCAATATGGCGGTACCCTACGGCAAGCGCATGTTTGACTGTTGCAAAAGCAACCTCCCCGGAAAGCCGCCACGTCCCAAACCCGAGCATTGGCATCTTCGTATTTTTCCCGAGAGTACGATACTTCATATCATTCTAGTATACTCTATCATCTGTTCATATCATCCAATATTTCTCTCAAGTGGTCTATGGCTTCATCTTGAACTTGTCGCACACGCTCGTAGCTAATCCCAAGCTGCGTTGCTGCTTGTCTCAATGTCAGACCCTTCTCAAGATCTATACCAAAACGTATTTTAATGACTTGTCGTTCTCTTTCTGGCAACTTCTCCATAGCTTCCATTACTTTATCAAAAGTAAAAGGAAACGCTTGTTCCTCCCTTTTTTTCACAACTTCACGCGGGTCCTGCAATCGGTCTGCTACAGTCTCATCTTCTATATCACCTTTTCCCGATCTAATCGGCCCGTCCAAAAATACCGTATGTTCCTCAAGTTGTAAGTAGGTATCAAGCTTCGAGATGGACATACCAAGAGCTTGAGCTAGCTCTTCTCTTTCTGGGTCTCTCTGGAGTTTTTGTTGCAAAAAAGCAGTTGTTTTATATATTGTATGTAACTTTTCACTAACGTGGAAGGGTCTTCGTATGGCTCGTCCTTTGTTTATTGATGCAAGCTTTATCTGCTGATCAATCCACCAACATACATAGGTAGAGAGTTTTTTGCCGCGGCGTGGATCATATCGGTCTAGTCCTGTTGTCAATCCGATTATTCCTTCTTGTGTCCTGTCCGCCAGTGGGAGTTCCTGCGGACAGATTTTTTTTGCCCGTGAAATAACCAGCGATATGTTACGCTCGACCATATACTGTACTAAAGCAGTACGCTCATTATCAAGACGGGTAAACTGCGCAAGCGCCTCGTAACCAGGATGACCGGCGGAAGTAATGAGCATGTCAAGCGCACGCACAAGATATGATCTGTTCGCAAGTTGATAATACAAAAGTCCTGTCTTATAGATCTCATTTTTTGGTGGTTTTTGATACCGGGGAATACGTACCTCTTTATCCAGTATTTCATTTTCTTTGATGAGCCGTTCCACTACTTCGTCAAGTATTGTCTGGCCGCCGACGGCCGGAATAATTTTTTCCTCAAGAAGACGCTTGCATTCGTCTGCCAACTCAAAAATATGCCCTGTACAATATCGCTCTTCGTCTTTTGATACGGGCGACCCTATCTTCATTCCAGAAAAATTAACCCTTTGAAGCCTCGGCTCCGCAGTGGATGCTTGTTGTTTTTCCCCCGCTGTTTTTTTTGAATGATAAATAGGAGGATGATCATCGTAGACTCCTGCCAGAGGCTCTACAACAAGTCTATATACTCCTCTCCCATGTTGAAGAATAACGCCGTCTTTTAAGCGATCTCCCAGCTTCTGACGAAGAGATTTTAGGACTGTCCATGGATCTATTTCTGCAATTTTCTTCCCTGTTTCTACCTGTATTCTTTGTAGCAGTTCCTCGGAGCTCACCCACTGCCCTCGTCGCATATCTGCATCAAGATATTGAAAAAGTACTTTCTCTATAGTCTGCTTCTTTTGCGACTGAAAGTACTGTCTCACTGCCTCTATGCGGGTTTTTTCGTCTCGCGCAGTAAGAATGATAGCTCCCGCGTGGTCATTGTTTTCAGAGAAAGTATATATCCCTTTTTTAACGCTTTTCACCAGTTCTCTTCCCTCTTCTCCGAAAAAAGCTCCACAGACGTGACGAATAGCACTTAAGGCAACTTGAATAGCCATCGTACCTTTTTCACACAGACCAGCTATATCTTCTGTCGTGTATGTAGTTCCTGCATGCTCAATGAGATGTCTTGCGATCTTTCCTTCTGTATGAGTAAGACTCGGAGCAATAATGGCAAAAATCCCCGATGTCTCAACTCTTTCTCGTGGATGTATTTCTGCCCCTCCTTGTCCAACCGGAGCTCTCTCGCTCATATCATTTTCTTAAAAAGACAGTATATATAAAGACATACTCTATTGCAACGTGTATACTGTAATCAACATATGATTGAGCCTCTTAAAAAAGCAGCACATGAGGCAGGAAAAATACTTCTTTCCTATTTCAAAAAAAAACTCGTCATAACACACAAAACCACGCATCACAATATCGTAACTGAAGCCGATATCGCTGCGCAAAAAGTCGTCATTGACTCGCTCACCTCCTCTCTCGTCAAAAAAGGCATCGCGCAATCTGATATTGGCTTTATTGGCGAGGAAAATGTTTTCAAAAAAGGAAAACATCTGTTTGTCATTGATCCACTGGACGGCACGAATAATTTTGCCTCGCGCATACCCTACTTTGGGGTTTCAATTGGCTATTTTCACGACGGTGTACTCTTCGCTTCAGTGATATATCATCCGACAGAAAATGTCTACTACTGTGCAGCGAAAGGAAAAGGCGCTTTTGGCGAGAAAGGTAAAATGTCAACACCTCTTCATCTGATACAAAAACCCCTGCATGAGCTTTTACTCACCACGCATATCAGTTCTGATGAAAACACACGAGAGGAACTATTTGACGTTATCAAACATCTTTTTGAAAAGATACGAGGCGTACGCATCTATGGCTCCATTGTGCTTGATTGCGGTAGGTTGGCAGAAAATCAAAGCGGTGTTATACTCTCCGGACGGGCATATATCTGGGATATTGCGGCGGGGAAACTCTTGATCGAAGAAAGCGGCGGAAAAATGACTGATTGGAAGGGAAAAGAGTTGGTGTTTAATCTTGACGATCCCCACCACGGCTATCAACTCATAGCATCCCACCCAAAAATCATTGAAGCAATCATCACATAAGCATTCTTTCTTGGATAAATTTACTATCATGCACCATACCGATCGGACTTTTATCCACTGTTTTTTTCCGCTGCTTTAGGCGATTATATCCAGCGAGGAGTAATCCTCGATAACTTTCCACATCATCCACTTTCGCCGGAGGGTGATATTTTTTCTCTTTGTACCAGTCCTGTATATCGTGCAACGCGCACGCGATGAATTCCTCGCATTCTTCGATGGAAAACATATGCTCAAGATGCTGATACAATCGTCTTACCGCTCTATTCACTCCCCATAGCGACTCTTTTTGAACATATACGCGTTTCTGTTTCTCTTCCCTAACATCTATCAGCGTACTGGTCGCCATTACGCAGAGATTTTTTGCATCCTCCAATAATTTTTGACCTCTATATTCTGGAAAAGCAGTATCTATCGGAAGATTCTCAAGAGCCTGGTACAGATTTTCCGGAAAATCAAACAATGCGCAAAAAGCTTCATTGGTGTCGCCGCTTTTTTCTGCCTGCACCAGACGCCACATAAAGTCATTAAGCGGTTTTCTGGTGACAACGGCAAAAAGAAGCGACTGTCTGGGTGAAAACGCAGATTCTTCAGGTATGTTTATTCTGTCGTATTGTCTTTCAGGAAGGGACATAGCGAAGATGTATCATAACAAATCAAGCTCTCGTCCGCAAGACTTTTTGAGGAAAATATTATTTGACCCCAGTGACCGGGATGATAAGAGGTATGATAGATATATTGCCCATTCTGTGCGATCGTTCATATGTTCCGATAAACCACTGTCCTTTGTATTCTTTAAGCAAAATTGGGTGATTTGGACGATCAGGATTATGTGTCCACAAGGTTCTATTGCGAAAAACATCTTCACCGGTAACGCTTTGCATCATTTTTGACAATCCAATATAATCCACACCCGTACCAGTAATTATCTCAAAGGGCATTTCTCCATATACTCGCCTCCATCTCTGTGAAATATCATCGGTTGTAGAAACAACATCATCATAACTTACTCCCTCTCCCGGAAGAAATGTTATACGTGTTCCTATCATTATTTCACTTGCCCGCGTATGAAGATTCAGAAAATTCGCACGATCTCCTGGTTTCATAGTGTTTGTAAACACACGTTCTTTTTCATTCGTCAATTCATCGACAGAGGCATCGCTCACGGGAATGATTGGTTCTCTCATGTTTTTTTCAAGAAATAGTCTTGTTGACGTATCAAATTGAAGTCCTGTGTAGGGAGGAAGTTCCTTTTCTCTCGGGGGAATTAAACCAATTGCAACAGATCTTATTCCTGTTCTTATATGCTTTGACTGATCCAATGTGCCAATCATATACATTTCCATAGCAACATTTAAGTATATCATATACTATGAGTAAAGTCAAGTGGAAAAATGGCTTTTTCTAATTATTACCTGTAGTATATTTTGTAGGAAATACTATATAACTTATAAAACGGCGAATAATACGATGCTATCGAGAAGGACTGCCGCAATAAGCTGTCCGTGCGTATGTTTCCTCAAGTGAAACCGTGACCAATACACCAGAGGAATCATCACAAAAAGATACCATAGAGAGAAACCATGCAACACATTCATGAGAAAAAGAAACGTATACGCAAAGGTCATGTGCAAGCTGATTTTATAGAAAAATGTGATAACAGTAGAAATCGCCAAAATAATCCATATGATGAAAACCTGTTGCAATAATAATTCTTTCACCTGCATGAGGTATAATATGACAAGTAATCCAAAAACAAGACAGTTGAGGAGAGAAAGAAACCAATACCGCTCTTCTCGTCTCGTAATATCAAGATCGGAAACTTTCTTGAGTTTGATGAGCGCGAAAAGCGTAAAAACAGCAAGCAGGAGGGTTGCAATAAACAACGACAACAACCACCATCCTTTACCCTCAAATAACCCTTTTTTATAAGCGGCCGAGAGAAACATCAGCGCAAAAACTGGCGGGCTCAAAAGCGCCGAGATCATACGGGCGATATACGTTTTCATACCTTTTTATAGTATAATGAAAAAATACCGCAAAACAATAGCACTATGAGCCGCTTGGAGATACAAAAGGCACACGACATACACACACTCGTCACACACCTGGTCAAAGGCCTTGCATTTGCCCATGTGAAACTGGATCAAGTACACTGTGTGCGGTCAAACGGATCAACGTCCCGTGCGTATGCGCGCATTTGGGGGCTGCCGCGGATTTTCCAGGTGGGAGCGGGATATACCCCGACCTATGTCATCGAGGTCATCTCGAGCTATTTTGATCGTCTCCCGCATGAGGAAAAACTCAAGGTGCTTATCCACGAACTTTTGCATATTCCGCGCACCTTTTCCGGAAGCCTGAAATCGCACAAAGGCAGATTTCACCGCATTGGCAAGCGCGAGGTGGAAAAATGGTACGCGTTAATAGAGTCAACCCCGATTAAATCGGGGTCAAAAGTTCATAAAGTTGAAAGTTTATAAAGTATAACATGCTGTCACTTCTTTCCTATAATATCCTTTTTGGCAACCGGCTCAACCATATCATCACCTGGATTCATGAACGTGAGGAAAAAAACCGGCCCTTTGATGTTTTGTGCTTCCAGGAATTTCCAGAGAAAAAAATAAGCAAGTTTTTGGAGCATTTTCCCGGCAGAAACCTCGCGTATCAGTTTTCACCGGCAATCATGGAAAGAAAAAGGACTTTCGGGCAGCTCACGGTGTATAACCGTGATAAACTTACTCTGATCAAACACCATGTTCTTGATCTGGGAAAAAGCCCCTGGGAAAACCGACTATTTAGCATGATAAAAAAGAAAAAAATCGTGAGGAATTCTCTCCTCACGTTTTTCAAAAACGATACCCATGAGTTTGTGGTCGCCAACACGCATCTCACACTGGTTGCGCGAAACAAATATCGCATCAGCCAGCTTGCATCTATTATCAATCACGCAAATGGCACTTCACGGGCCATCATTCTGGGCGATTTTAACTACACCTCGCTTCTCCCTCGCCGCCGACTCATGCACCTGATGGAGAGAAACGACTTTCGCCATGCTACAGACCGGCTGAAAACGCACCGCATCGGATTTCTCAAACATCAGCTCGACTATATTTTTTATAAAAATCTGTCGTTTTCTCACGTGGAAGTCAAACGGGTCAATTTCTCCGACCACTATCCTCTCCTCGCCCGTTTTTCTCCCTGAAAGGCCTTTCCCCATTGACAACACAGGAAAATACGTGTAGATTAAAGTAAGGAAGTACAGAATATGTCGGAGTGATTGAATCCAAAGACAGACGATGCACGGGATGTGGTATAGACCAACTCTTGGAATTGTTGAGAACCAAAAATCCGGATTATAGTATAGATTATGAGCTTGAAAGAAACATAGAAGGGGTGAAAACAATGCTCGAAGAGCTTGATGAGAAGAAAACCGTACAGAAACTCGACGAAAAAGTAAACAATCTCCAGCTTAGAGCAGCAAGTGTTGATAAAGTCGCGGGACGAATTCTTTCGGCTGAAAAAAAATTACTGTATAAAAATTTGGTCAATGAACAAACTGAAGCGCCGGAAGATTTTAAAACGTGGGGAGAGTTGAATTATGAAAATTTCATGATACGCTATGCATCGTTCCGGTACACCCAAATGAAATGAACATCGCATACCATGCCCTGATCAAAGAATATATCAAAAAAGGGTTATTTCATAATCCTTAAGAATCATCATCGAAGGAAATAACAGTTTACATCATCAATAAAACAACTCTTTATATACGCTTTGTCTAAAATCAATCGTTTCGATTTCAAAAACCCGTCCTCGTACACCATTATCGTTTGCAACGTTCATATTTCTTCGCAAAACAATACGTACATTTCCTGTCCGAAGAGCATAAAGCGGTTCTCCTTGGTGTTTTTTTAATTTCTTGATCCGAAAAATACCTTCCTCATTATACCGACTCAAAAAATCAAAGATCCTTTCACGATCTGTCTGCGTGAATCTTTTTGTCAATTTCTCCAGCGCCTCGCTGTCTGGGATAACAATAAAATCTTTGATCAAAGGCAAAATACTGTCTTCTTGCGTTGATAAAGGAAAGAAAACAGAGGCAACCTCTGTTGATTCTTCACGTGTTATCTCTACGGCATGTTTACTCTCGATCTGACGGACTTCAGCTTGAGTTGTCTTTCGGACACTTCTCATATTTGCAATCTTTTTCTTAATTTGATCCCCGATAGATACGACAGAAGCAAGAAGCGAATAGTCAAGCTCTTCTATGATACGAGGATCTTCAATACTATTCCAATCCCATGATAAACCGCCTTTTTTCGTATGAAAAAAAAGCCGCACGCACAATGGGTTTTGGGGATCAAATTTTCTCCATATGCAATGTATCTGATTTCTTGAGGACTGATCATTTTGTATATGTTGGAAAAATACCTCATCAGGATGAAGCATAGTATGCCAGGTGATATCCTGTGGGTCTAGATTGATACGCATAGATTTGCCAATGGCGTGAGTTCTCTGTGTAATTGATATGAGTTTGCTTTCCATTTGTTTGCGTCCGTGATTACCTACAAACGAGGAAGGTTTTATAGGTAAAATCTTCTGTATATCGCTTTGTGTTAAAATAGAAAATTTTTGTTTTTGTAGTTCGTGTACAAGGTTACGCATTGAAGCTAAAAGAGCACTATAAAATTCTGTCTCTATGCCGTTTTTATGCATAGATGCAATACACCTATAGGCATAAGCCAACTTGTCGAGCGTATTTATCCCCATAGATAAAAGAACAGCTATTCCAACCGCGGCATTTTCCTGAAGATATGGCATTGCCGCATTTTTGACTTCTCTATAGGCTTCACTACCGGGCCTAAACAATGCCTCATAGACTTGACTCTGGGCGGTCAAAAAAGAATGTATTATTATTTCAGCTCTTTGCGCTGACTTTCTTTCAATACCAGTGGTACCAGTAGCAACCCTGTGAATATCTTTTAAAAAATCTTCCGAAAGACTATTGACGAAATCTGAAATCTTGAGACTTTGCCATTGGATAAACTGATGCATAGGCACATATTTGAGGATATCATTATTCCATTCCAGAACCTTTTGGAGACGGGCAGGATCAATCCGCAAACAACCCGCTTCAATCATGAATTGACACAACTGACTCAATGAAAATTCCGCCGCTTTCTCCTCTTTATCAACAATATCCATGATGGAAAAACTGGCGATTCGTACACACGTAGGTTTTCCATTGTCAATTCTTACGACGCGAAAATAATCTTCTGATTGTTGACTGATGTTAGGATGAATATCTTTCAAATACGTTGTAAAATCTTCAAGCAAAGAGAGCATATGACTGGATGCCCCGATAAACATAGCAAATTCTCGTTGATATTCGTCATCGGATACGGCCTGATCGATTCTTCTTATAACTTTAGCATCAATGAATGTGCAGATTTCATTTTGTTCAAGAGCATAATCATCATGTTTTTTCACTAATGCTCTATATTGCTGTCTATCAACCCTCATCATCTTACCAACACGTTTCCCAAATTTTCCAAAAAGATAATCGTTTTCCTTTATAAGCCTTTTATAAGATTTTGTTACTGCCTTTTCTGAAAAACATTCAACAGGATCGGTATAATAACTCTCTAGACGAATGATCCCTGTCTTTCCCACAGTGATAGTGTCTTTTTCTCCATTTTGTTCTTCCTTTTCCACATGAACTGGCTTTTCTGTTGTAGAATATGGTCGTGCGCGTTCCATATATATGGTATATACTATATATTTATTAAATCAACTATCAATGAGGTTTTTTTTCTTCAATTCCTCCTCCACATCATGCGGGAAAAACCAGAGCTGGGTATCAGTGATGATCTCTGTCGTGCGATGTTTTTCAATCAAAAAACGCTCAAATTTTTTACACAAAAATTCGACAAAATCTCCCCATTTTTCAAACGGCGAAAAAAGCGCGTGTGTTATAGTTTCATATTTATTTGATATATTGAGATGCTTTTTTTTGCGCTGCCTCATGCGTGCGAGAATAGTGCGCGCATTGGGAAAAAAATCGAAGACCCAGCGATTTTCCTGCAAAAATCGTGTGTATATTTCTCCTTTGACGACGATC
>C687J35174_10008777_pt1 | contig 12764 bp, 15 predicted proteins | sample RifCSPhighO2_01_FD_35174 | JGI IMG/M metagenome (IMG submission 35174) | reverse complement strand
GATGAGTTCGCCATAAGAAGAATAAGCTTTGGCCACAGCGGCCTGAAGTTTTAAAGTTTCCGTAGGCGACGGCAGGGCATAAATTTCCGCCAACATTTTCTCCTGTTCACCTTTAAGGCTTGCCAAAGTATTTATATCTGCGGAAAACATAGCCGCGGATTCCGCTTTGGCGTTGGTATTAAAATTCAAAGCGCTGCCTGTGAGCTTTGATAAATAATCCACCACAGCCTGCTCTCCGCTGCCTTCCGATTTTGCAAGCTTAGACGCTTCCAAAGTCGCTTCTTTAACCGTCTGTCCGACCTGCAGTTCGTTCTCCACCTCTTTTTTTATATCTTCCTGGGTAAGGATTTGCTGGAAAAGCGCCCGGCTGGCCTGAGGGTCAATTTTTAAATTTTCAACATAGCGCAAATAAGCCTGCGCTTCCATAAGGCTAAGGCTTGGTTTTTCAGGCAGGGGCGGCTCCTGATAGCGGAAATTTGGACTGCTTGTGAAAGTAACAATCCCCAAAATCAAAACCAAAACACCCGAACCCAAAAGTATTTGTTTTTGCTGCGTATTCAAATTAAGCATTTTTGTGTCAATTACGCATGCTTCCTTTAAGCGTATGATAGCATATCCAAAATTGTTATTCTATCAACTCTCCTCCAAAAACCTTTAAGGCATCGGCGAGGCCTCCTCCGGCCGGGACTTTTTCCGGCTCCGGGTGGGCGGAAACCTCAGCTCCAACCGCCAAATTTTGCCCATAAATTTCCTTTAAAATCCCGGATATGGTTTCCTGGTTTTTGGAATGCTCCAAACTCTGCTTATGGAATTTATACCTTACGCTTACAATGATCCGCGCGCCGTCAATTCTCTCGACCGGTGAAGATTTTAAAAGGTGCGCTAACGGCCCGTTAATGTCTTTTAATTTTTCTATTACCTGTGACCACCTGGCGACTATATCAGGCAGTAATATCCCAGCCACTGTCGGCGGAAAATCTTCCGTGGCCATCGCCTGCGCCGGCGGATTGTCCAGGGCCTTTGCTGTGCTGTCCGAAATTTCTATCTTTGGAGGAGGAGCGGAAGGTTTAACCTGTGATGGGGCTACGGCATTATTTTGGCTTAGGCTTCCTGCATTTTTCCGCGCAGCCGCTTCAACCGAGGCAAGCAAAACAGGCAAATCCGCGCTTGGCGCCGAGGTTTGTTCCTTAAGTGATCTTAAAAACAACCTCATTATATGGATAATTTCATTCTCTGATAAAACAGCCGCAATATCCTTTGCCTTATCTAAATAGGCCTCAGACAACGTTATGCCCCCCTGTCCGGTAATCTTAATAACCAAAATTTTGCGCAAGTATTCCAAAAAATCGCGGTTGAAAACTACAAAATCAACGCCCTTTTCCAAAAGCCCGTCCATAAACCCCGGGATTTCACCCGCGCGGTTTTCCGCGATTAAACCCAAAAGCTTTTCCGAAAGCACAATGTCTGTTACGCCAATTAACTGCAGAACTTCCTCTAAAACGGGTTCACTGCCCAGGGTAAAAATTTTATCAAGAAGAGAGAGCGCGTCCCTAAGCCCGCCCTGGCTGTGCTCGGCTATAAGCCTTAAAGCTTCCTTTGGCAGTTTGATATTTTCTTTGGCGCTAATTTCCGACAAATGGTTTTCAATCTCGTCCAGGGCGTACCTTTTAAAATCAAACCTCTGCGTGCGCGAAATAATAGTAGCAGGCACTTTACCGATTTCCGTAGTGGCAAGGATAAAAATCGCGTGCTTTGGCGGCTCTTCCAAAGTCTTGAGTAGCGCGTTAAAAGCGCCTTTACTCAGCATGTGCACTTCGTCAATAATAAAAACTTTATATTTGCCGACTCCGGGACTGAACCTTACGTGTTCGATTAATTCCCTTACGTTATCAACGCCGGTATTCGATGCCGCGTCAATTTCTATAAGATCAATAAAATTTCCGTTCTGGATGGCTTGGCACACGTCGCACTCACCGCAAGCGTCTCCTGTCATGGTTTTGGATTTCGGATTTCGGATTTCGGATTTTTTACAGTTGACTGCCTTAGCAAAAATTCTCGCGACCGATGTCTTACCCACGCCCCGGGAGCCCACAAATAAATAAGCATGCGAAATTGCCCCTCCGGATATTTGGTTTTGGAGGGTCTTAATAATTGATTTTTGCCCCACAACCTCGGCAAATGTTTGGGGCCGGTATTTACGGTATAATACTGCCATAACAGGTTATTTTTTAGCTAATCTATTATAACAGTAATAAAAAGACCCCACAAATTGGGGTGCAAAACGAAATAAATGACAAATTAAGGCTCGGTTATTTCCTGAATACGAACACCTTATAGCCTATAAAATTCCAGAACAAAGATACGACAGTGGCAATTACTTTAGCGATATTTTTGTTTAAATCCAAATTTTGGGTTACCGGCCAGTATTCGGTAATAAGGCCTACCAGGCCGCTGTTAATTAAAGCGCCGACTATGCTCACCGCGGCAAACGCCAATACCGTGTGCGCCGCGGTATTTTCGCTCCGTGTAAACCAGCCCAAAGCAAAACTTTTCCAAATGACGATCTCAACGATGGCTAAAATGCCCAAGACAAAAAAGTAATAAGAAGGGCCGGCCTGAGCCTTGCCGCCGACTACAGCCAAAGCCACACCCACAACGCCGACAAAACCGATTAGGACGGTGCGCCAAAAAGATTTGAATACCGTAGCGCCATCGCCCATGCCAAATGTCCAGTTGCCGTTCCAAACATAACTGTGGGCGAGAGAAATGGCAAAGGTAAGCGCGTTAATTCCGCCCAGTTTAAGGCCCATGCTGACACTTAAAGTCTTGGAGATTAAATTAAGCAATAAAAAATCCAGGGCAGTCGTAAGGAATCCAATCCCGGCAAACTTTAAAAACTGCAAAATCACCGGCTTGGATTCCAGAATCCCGGTAATCTTTACAGTTAAACTGTTTTGATTTGCGTTATTGGCTATTTCCACATTATTTACGCTGATTACTCGCGGATATCTACGCGGATCTCTCGCTGAGTTATTCCGCGTGTATTCCGCGTTTCTTTTTTCAGCGTGTATTCCGCGTTTTTATAGTTCTTCATCATCATCTGCCTTCAAACGTTTCTTAGGCTTGCTCTCCATTTCTATGTCCGCTGCGGCGACAGCCCCCGCGCCTTTTTTTATGACGTTTTCTACCGCGGCCCATTCCACTTCGCCTTCCTGGGGCAGGACAATGGTCACTTCATCCCCGGGTTCAGATTTAAAGTAAGTCAAAGACGCGGTCAAGACCCTAAACGACTTGCCTTCCGCTATTACCTTAAAGTCCCCGCGCTCATCAACGCTTAAAATTCCCAAAATCTTCCTGCGCTCCACAGGGCCGATTTGCTTATAAATAAACGAGCCGTCCTCGGCAATGGTAAGCTTAAGCACATCCCCCACGACCAGCTTGGATTTGGAAGCATAATTGGCCGGTACCGGATATTGCTTGCCGTCAGGCCCGACCATATTCTGGCCGTCAAACACGCCTTCAATCACTTTTCCGCCTTCGGTTACGGTTAAACTGCCCAGTTTTTCGGACATGTTAAAGCCGGACTTGACGCTTGCGCCGCCCATCATTTCCCTTAGGAGCTGTTTGGCCGATTGGATATTTTTTTCGGCCGAATCAATCATTTGCGCGATTAGCGCGAGATTAGATAGATTGTCCATAACTTTTGTGTTTTTTTGTTGTTTTTTTAGAGCTTTTTTGTTTCAAAGCTTGCGAACTCAAAACTGTGGGTATTATACCATATCTATAAAATAACGCAAATATTACCGGAAGCAATATCAATGATGAGCTTTTGAGCTCTTACCACCGCCTCCCCCGCCACCGGAAAAAGGAGCGCCAAAAAAACCTGTAAGGATGCCAGCCCTTTCGTCTAAAAATTTTGTCACTTGTTCTCGGGTTGCAAATTCACGGATTATTTCCACAGCCCCGGCTAACGCGGGACCCATAACTATTTCAGGGTTGATAATTTTCTCTTTTTTGCCTGATGATGATTTTTCAGGGCTCGCTTGCGCAAGTGCTGACATAAAAATTTATTCAAACTTATGGTTCTTATCCATAAGCTGGTTCCTTAATTCTTTTATTTCCCAATAGTACCCGACGTACTTGTCTATAAATTTTACCAAATCTTCGCGGGAATGTATAGATTCGCAAACCGGCTCAAAATGCTTCATAATTATTACCGCGTCCTTGAGGGTAATTTTCTTGTCTTCCAACAAGTCGGCTAAAAACCGGGAAAAAATATTTATATAATTTTCTTCCATTTTTTACACTTTTAACTTTTCATTTTACGCTTTTAAAGCCCCCGCTCTATACTCGGGACGCTAAGCGTCCCAATTGTCCCGCTTAGCGGGACGGCTCGGTATTATAATCCCCGTTCAATGCTCGGCAAAGCCTCGGCCATACTCTCCGCCACCTCACCCGATTCTATAATCTCCGCTTCCACTTCCGCGCGCGCCCGCCCATATTTCAGGCGCGAAAGCTGCCTTATTGCCTGGGCAATTTCCTCGCTGCCTTCTTTCCTTGGCGGCATTGTTGCCATGTTAAACGGCTTACTCGCCGTACCATTTACCATAAGCCTCACGTAAGCATTATAGCGGTCTATGTTTACAAGGTCGAATTGGTTGAAAGTCGGGGCAAATTCCTTGCCCAAAACCTCGCTGTCTTCAGCGCCGGTCCTGAACACCACCATAGTACCGACATTGCCGAACACGGCGTTGCGCAAGTCTTTGCTCGCCGCGCCCTGCGCCCCGGCCTGGGTTTCCAGCTGGCCTAAATATTGGTGCGCGATAATTAAATTCAGCTTGTATTTCCTAGCCTCGGATAAAATAGATGAAAAAGCGTCTGTGATAAAATTTTGGAATTCATCCACGTACAAATAAAAATCTTTACGCTTTTCTTCCGGCATATCCGCGCGCGACAGGGCGGCAATTTGGATCTTTGACACCAAAATTAAGCCCAAAAGCTTGGCGTTGATTTCGCCTGTCCTGCCTTTGGACAAATTTACCAGCAAAACTTTGCCTTCATCCATCACCTTGCGGAAGTTAAATCCGGATTTGGGCTGGCCCACAATATTGCGCATCATGGTGTTTTCCACAAACCGGCCGACTTTGGAAATTAAATAGCCGAGCATCTCGCTTTTATGGAAGTCGGATGTTTTAGCCATTTCCTTTTCCCAAAACAGGCGCACCACCGGGTCTTTGACTTTGGACAGTTTATAGCGCTGGAATTCCGTGTCCGTAAAAATCCTCGGGATGTCGGTGATGGTGCCGGGATGCTGCTCGTCCGCCATTAACGTAAGCATGGCGTTCCTCATATTGTGCTCAAACATGGGCCCAAGCATGGCCGGGTCAGTCACTAATTTATAAAAAATGGATATCATTTCCTGTACCGCGAAATCTTTCTGCTCTTCGCTGTCCACCTCCAGCATATTCAGGCCAATCGGCCGCTCCATATCAAAAGGCTCTAAGACGATAATGTCCTCTGCGCGCTCTTTAGGGCAGTTGATTAAAATATCCTGGATTAAATCCCCGTGCGGGTCAATTACGCAAATACCTTCGCCGTTTTTAATATCCTGGATAGCCATGTTGGCAAGGAGCACCGATTTGCCCGATCCGGTGCGGCCTAAAATATAAGTGTGGCGCCTGCGGTCTTCGCGGCCCATAAAAATCGGCGTCTGCAAATTACGATAAATATTATTGCCCAAAAGCAAGCCTTCCTTCAGCACATTAATCGGCGGCGGGGCTTTTTTGGAAATCAGCCACTTAATGTTCGGGGTTTCTATGTAAGGCGTGGGCAAATGCCACAAGGAGCACATTTCTTCAGTGTTGATGATGTTGGTCTTGCCGTAATCACGGAAGACCCGGAATATGTAATCTTTTAAGACGTCTTCTTTCGAACGGCTTTTGACCCTCAGGCCGTTAAACGGCGGCATATTAAACTGCAAAAAAGCGGCCATTAAATTTTGCATATGCAATTTCGCGCTGCCGGGAATTGCTGATGATGTTATAAGCCGGACATTGGCCTTGTAACCCGGACGGCTGGCTTTTTCTTCCAATTTTTTGACAATCTCCTGCTGCATAGGCGTAAGCTGTATTGGCGCGGCATAGCCGGTCAAATCTTTATGGATGTGGGTGCCGGTGCTCTGTCCTTTTCCTGCAGTTCCGGTCATTACGCCACCAAAAAAACGCCTAAAGCCTACAAAAAAACGGTAAATGTGCCCCCTTTCGATCAGTTCCGGATTCTTGCCCTGCTGGACTTCCAATGCCATGTGCCTGGGGGTAGACTGCCAACCGGTACCGGCCGGACTGATAATATACTGGATGGCGGCGCCTTCGTTTTCCTGGAGCTTCGACATGGCGTTAGTGAGGGCGTTAAGCGGGTCGGTTTCCGTAGTCTTGTAAGTCCTAAAAGGGTAAACGTATTTTTTATTCAACCGCAATTCCTGCGCTTCCACCTGCCCGCCCTTTTGGAAAGGATTGTAGCCGCGCACCTCTTCCACAAAAGCATGCGGGTACTGGGCCTGCAATTGCTTTTCCACCAGTTGCTGGAGGTGTTTAGGGCAATTGATAAAAAAAGAAATCTTCTTGTTTGTGCAGGCTATTTCAAAGCTGTAATAATCCTTGCCCTTAAGCCAGCCGCGGGAATGGCCGCTTTCCGATAAAGTCGTAAACAGCTGTTCGCCCACGGCAATCATCTGCTTTTTTTCCTCTTCGCTCTTTGGCCTTTGCTGCTGCTCCGCGCCGTCAGCCGCGTTTTCCTTGGGCATCATAATTTCCAAAAACACCCAGTCCATTGTCCTGGGAATTATATGGCCGGTATGGTAGCGGTGGAGTTTAAAATAATAAAAAAACACGGCCAGGAAAACAATCGTCAGGCCGATTAGCACCAAAAAGGCGATTTGTACTGCGCTTAATTCCATTATTTATTTTTGTTTCAGTTCAGTACTAGAACTTACTTAGTTTCTTTTGAATCTAATCCCAAAGCTTTAACTACATCATCGGCGTTGTGCTCTGATACGCTTCCATTCTGCCCAATTAATTCATTCAACATCATTTTTTTTTGCTCATCCAGCCGCGCTGCAATCTGCTCTGCTGTAAGAGGAGCCGCGCCATGGCTTCTTCCAATTTCGTTTATTGTCTCAACCTGTTTAGAATTTAGCGCCTCAACTGGCTGGCTTCCGCCAGCATCAACTGATGACGGAGACGCGGATCTGTCAATGCCCTGACGATAATCTTTACTTAACTTTAAAACATCAGCACTATCTTGCTTAGGCTTAGGGATAAAATCTACCGATTCCTTTGGTTTAAGTTCTTTGGATAAATCTACCATAATAATATCTAAATCATACTATATTATACCACAAAATTAAGTTTAACTCCAAATTTTACACTTTTTTCAAGCTTTTGTCAATCATGGTGTGCTTATCGGTGTTATCTGTTATTATCTGCGCCTGCCCGCCATCGGCTGGAGCCTCAGGCGACTGCAGGCGGGTATCTGTGGTCTAAACCTTACCTTCTTGTTCCCACTTTTTTTCCAAGTTCCTAATTTCCTCCTCATCAAACCCAAAATGGTGGCCGATTTCGTGCCAGACTACACGGCGCACCAGGCTTGGAATTTCCTGCTCTGATGAAGCAAACTTTTCTATAGTGCCTTTCCAAATAGTAATTTTGTCCGGTAAAGTCGGCGCCATGCCATACGAAGAGCCTCGGTGCAATTGCGAAACGCCATGGTACAAACCGAACAAAGAATTATTCGGCGACTCTCCTTCTTCCAAAACCACGCTAACGTTATTCAGCTTTTGCCGGATTGACTCAGGCAAAGCCGCGACGGCTTCTCGGATCAAATTTTCAAACTCTTCTTTAGTTAAAGCCATACTCTTTCATCTTATTTTTAAAGCCATCAAAATCCGAATACAGTTCCGCGTTATACCCAAAAGCCTTTGCCGATTCCACATTTTTTATGTCATCATCCCAAACCAACACTTCCGATAGATTATCATTGCCCGATATTTTGGACACCCCTTCCCAAAATTCCTTTTGGTCTTTTAAATATCCCAAATCACAGGAAGCAAAACAACCGTCAAAATGCTTGCCCAAACCCACCACACGGTCCAATAAATAATTGACGCGATGCTTTTCGTTATTGGTGGCAAGATAGCATTTTGACCCCTTTTGCCTTAAGCCTTCGATATAATTTAGCATTTGCTTGTCTGTATCGGCTTCACCCGAAAACCAAAAATCTAAGAGCTCTTCCAATGACCCGTCAAAGCCCCAATCTTTGATCCTGCGCTCCAATTCTTCTTTCAAATCCGCCTGCCCGGTTTCGCAAAACAGAAACCGGTTTTTGAAAAAATCCCGGATCTTTTTCATATCCAGGTTTTTCCCGGTTTCCGCGAGCCTTAAGCTAAAATATTTATCGCGTTTTATAACCAACCCATCACAATCAAAAAGTATAATCTTGATCATAATTTTAAAACCTGCTCGTAAAGGCAGGTTTATTTTAGCATTTTTTCTAATATCTGACACCCAATATCTGGTATCTGATTAGAAGCCCTCATAGTCGTGCATAGTAAGCTGGGCGTCGATTTTTTTAATTACTTCAATGACTACCGCTACCGCAATCAAAAGGCTAGTGCCGCCGAAAGTCAAAGCCTGGGCGCCGGTAAGGTTTTGCATAATTAAAGGCAAGATGGCAATCAGGGCCAAAAAGAAAGCGCCGGCCAAAGTAATGCGGTTTAAGACGCGAGCCAAAAAATCCGCGGTCTGGGCGCCTGGCCTAAGGCCCGGCACAAACCCGCCGTTCCTTTGCACGTTCTCGGCAATTTCCACAGGGTTAAACACCACGGCTGTATAAAAATAAGTGAAGGCCATTATCAAAACAAAATAAGTGGCGCCGTAAAACCAGCCCTGGCTGCTGAACAAATTTATCACCCGCTGGGCGTTGTCCGCCAAAAATGCGGATTTGGCGTTCACAAAAAATTGCGCGATCATAGCCGGGAAAAGCATAACGGAAATGGCGAAAATAATCGGAATCACGCCCGCCTGGTTGAGCCTTAAAGGCAAATGCGTATCCACTCCGCCGAACAGGCGGTTGCCGCGAACCCTTTTTGCGTAAGCTATGGGCACGTTCCTTTGCGCTTCAGTCACCAAAACTACGCCGGCGATGACTATCAAAATTACAGCCCCGAAAGCAAGCATAACAGGCAGTTTGTCCGGCTCATACCAACCTCTTAAAAAAGACACGCTTGAAGGCAATTGAGCCACAATGCCGGCAAAAATTATCAATGATACGCCGTTGCCAATATCATATTCGGACATAATTTCGCCGAGCCACATCAAAAACAAAGTGCCGGCAGTCACGGAGAGTAAAGTTAAAAACCACTGAAAAGGGGTAAAGACTCCTAAAATCGCGCCGCCGCCCTGGTTTTGCAACAGGCGGATAGTACCAAAGCCCTGCAGTATGGCCAAGGGTATGGTCAGGTAGCGGGTATACATGTTAATTTGCGCCCGGCCCGCTTCCCCACCCTCCTTTTGCATCTCAGCAAAAGACGGCACAATAATAGTCAACAATTGCATAATAATCGAAGCGGTAATGTACGGGCCCACGCCCATCATAGCAATGGAAAAATTCGTCAGGCCGCCGCCGGAAAATATATTAAGCAGACCCAAAAATTGGCTCTGCTGGAAAAGATTTTTTAAGTTGGATGCGTCAATGCCCGGGATTGGCACGCTGGCAAGAACGCGCGTAACCAATAAAAGGCCCAGCACAATCAGAATTTTGCTGCGCAAGTCCTTGGTTTTCCAAATGAGTAAAAATTTGTTCATAGACCACAGATGCGCAGATTTCTGCAGATAACGCTGATGATGCAGAAAAATCTGCGTGATCTGCGTTTATCTGTGTATCTGCGGTTATATTACTTTCCCGCCGGCCTTTTCTATGGCCAATTTAGCTGATGCCGATGCCGGAAGCTTCACATCCAATTTCTTTTTGATTTCACCTTTTAGGATTTTAACCCTGCCTATGGAACCGTCAACGACTTTTTTCGCGTGCAGAGCCTTTAAGTCCACTGTATCACCATCATTGAAAACATTCAACTTAGTCAAAGACAAAGCAAAAGCTTGCGTGGTCAGCGACCTAAACCCGCGGAGTTTGGGCATCTGCCTCACCAAAGGCTGGCGGCCGCCTTCAAAATTTGCCGGCATTTTGCTGTGGCCTGTCCTTTGGGTCTGGCCTTTGCCGCCGCGCGTAGAATAAGTGCCGTGGCCGCTGCCAAGGCCGCGCCCTACGACTTTACGCCTGTGGGTGGACTTTGGGTGTTTTCTAAGTTGATGGAGTTTTAACATAAAATTTTGGGATTAGTGCCTAGAGAATAGCGCTTAGGATAAAAAATGATGCCTTATCCTATTCTCTTTTCTCTATTCTCTTTTCTCTATTTATTACTTACGCATCTTCGCTGTCTGCGCCTTGCTCTTCATTTTCTTAAAGGCTTCAAATACTGCTTTGACGTTGTTAACTTTATTGTTAGAGCCGAACATTTTGCTCACCACGTTTTTCACGCCCGCGAGTTCAAAAACTTGCCTGACCGCGCCCCCGGCGATAACGCCGGTACCGGGCCGGGCCGGCATTAAAGCCAAACGGCTGGACTTATACTTGACCTTAAGCTGATGCGGGATGGTGCCGTTAACCAAAGGCAGGGTTATCAAATTCTTTTTGGCGGAATTTACGGCTTTGTTAACGCTGCCCGCAACATCCGCGCCTTTTTTAAGGCCAACGCCGACTTTGCCTTTGTGGTCGCCAATGACTACAAGCGCCCTAAAGCGCATCCTCTTGCCGCCGGCCATAACGCGGGTGACGCGTTTAACTTCCACGACTTTTTGGTCGAATTCGCTGCGCTCCCTGTCGCCGTCCCTATTTGGTCTTCGTTGTCTTTTTTCCATAAAATGAATTAGTGACTAGTGGTCAGTGACTAGTTGATTAGTGTTTTACTGTCCACTGATCACTGTGCACTGTTCACTTTGTTATTAGAATTTAAGCCCGCCCTCTCTCGCGCCGTCAGCCAGCGCTTTTACTCGGCCGTGGTATTTATATCCGCCGCGGTCAAACACCACCCGGCTGATTTTTTTCGCAAGCGCCTTTGCGGCCACGGCCTTGCCTACTTCTTTCGATACATCGGTTTTCTTTGCTTTAACTTTCAATTCCAAGCTTGAAGCAGAAACCAAAGTCTTACCCGAACCGTCGTCTATAATTTGGGCGTAAATAGCTTTGGCGCTCCTAAAAACGCTCAAGCGGGGGCTTTCCGAAGAACCCGTGACTTTAGCCCTCACGCGGTTGTGGCGGATGGTTTTCTTTATTCTCTTTTGCTTGTTCTTATCCATTGGTTGATTGACCAGAATTTAAATGATTTAAATGATTGAGCATGATTTGCAGAATGGCAATCTTGTCATTCTTGCCTGTCCTCCGTAGCTTGCGAAGGGGGAGTCAATCATGTCAATCTTGTCAATTATTCTACTTTCCTCCCCCTACTACCTTAACGACCTTGCCGGCTTTTCTGCGCACTACTTCATCTATATATCTTATGCCCTTGCCTTTGTACGGTTCCGGTTTTTTAAGCTCCCTTACTTCCGCGGCGAACTGCCCGACTTTCTGCTTATCCGCGCCCGAAATGCTTATCACGTTCTTATCTACCGTAACAGTCAAATCTTTAGGAATTTCAACTTCAACAGGATGGGAAAAACCCAGGGACATCACAATCTTTTGGCCTGTAACTTGGACCTTAAAGCCTACACCGTTTACCTCGAGTTTCTTTTCAAAACCCTTAGTCACGCCTTCAACTAAATTATTTATCAAAGCGCGGCTCAAGCCCCATAAAGATTTTTCCTTCTTGCTTTCCTTATCGGCAATATCGACAGTGATTTCGTTTTCTGCCATAACAACCTTAACTTTCGGATGCATTTCAATTTGCAAAGTCCCTTTGGGTCCGGTCACGCTCAAAGAGGAGCCTTTCAGCTCTGCTTTGACCCCTGGGGGGATGACAACTGGTTTTTTTCCTATTCTTGACATATAAGATACTGATTAACACTGATTAATTACGGATGGACACGGATATCTGCGTTAATCTGTTTTCTTGATCCGTGTTTATCTGTTTAGCCTACCACACCTGGCATACCACTTCTCCGCCGACTTTCGCTTTCCTGGCTTCCTTGTCTGTCATCAGACCGCTGGAAGTGGAAATTACGGTAATCCCGAAGCCGCTGTTGGTGCGTGGGATCTTTTCGGAAGGCAAATAAATCCTCTGGCCCGGCTTGCTCACGCGCTTAATCCCGGAAATGGCCGCTTCCCCGCCCTCAGAATATTTTAAATTAATTTGTAGCATCTTATGCTTGCCCGCAAGCTCCTTAACTCCGGCAATAAAGCCTTCCTTAAGCAAAACTTCAGCCAGTGACTGCTTGAATTTTGAATGCGACAAAACCGCTTCAGCTTTTTTAGCGGCTGAGCCGTTCCTGATTCTTGTGAGCATGTCTGAGATTGGGTCAGTGTACATAATTGATCGTTATTCGTTAATCGTTGGCGCCGCGCGTGGCGTTAAGCGTCTTGCGGCTTACGGTTTTTGACTTTAGACGTTGGCCGTTTGCCGATACGCGCCGCGCTGCCGTAAAACATTTTACCATGAAGCTTTTACTATTCCCGGGATTTCCCCTTTACTGGCCAGTTCCCTGAAGCAAATCCTG
>C687J35174_10008770_pt1 | contig 12782 bp, 14 predicted proteins | sample RifCSPhighO2_01_FD_35174 | JGI IMG/M metagenome (IMG submission 35174) | reverse complement strand
GAAGAGAATAGGGTAGAGGAGGAGCCTCGCAATCACCGATTGCTCAATCATGAGCGAGTTTTTTTGGATTTCCCGCACCTTTGCTGCGAGTGCGCTGTCGTTACAGATCACGGCACCACCCGCCATACCAGAAATCGCCTTGTACCTCCCAAAACTCAAAATCACTGCATGGCCGTAGGTTCCAATGGAATGCACCTCTCCATCGGGAACAAGGTGCGCGCAGTCCTCGATAAGAAGAATCTTCCTGCGGTCACAGAGATCACGCAGGGCCGCCATCTCTTCCGCGGGGATACCAAAAGTGTGCTGGGCAATGATTGCGCGTGTTTTCGAGGAAAGCGATTTCTCGATCGCGGAGAAGGAGAGCGAGAGAGTGTGCGGGGAGACATCGGTAAAGACCACCGTTCCCCCTGCAGCAGTGACGGCGCCCCCTGGTGAGAAACAGGTGTAAGCGGGCACAATCAATTCATCTTCTTTCTGGAGGTTCAGAGTTTTGAGTATTGCGACGAGTGCATCTGTTCCCGTACAGAAGAGGAACGCATCGTGGTGGAAAGTTTTTGCAATGCTCTGTTCTAGCTTTTCAATGCTTCCTCCATACTGATACTTTGGAATTGCAAAGAGCATTCCTAAAGCTCTAAAAAATTGATGACGATCTGCTTGAGGAGCAAAGAAGTGATGGATGGGGGAGAAGATGCGGCACATACCATTAGGAATGGGAGCTCTTACGGTACACAGCGGCATAGACCATCCACACCTTATGGTTTCTCCTGTGGGAATAGGTGCGCCACGGAATATTTCTTTCCTCGACCCGCTCGAAGCCATTCCTCATAAGGAGCTCACTCAAGGCAACCTCTGCTTTACCCTTGTTTGTTCCGAATGCCCCATGGCCAAGCCAGAATTCTTCCTTTGAATATTCGGGATTCCAATCGAATGGATCTGTGATAACAAGGAATCCTCCACTACGCACGAGCGGATACACTCTCTTGAGGAAAACTTCCGCATTCGGAACCCGGTCAATCACAGATGAGCAGCAGACCACATCAAAGGTCTCGGGTGCAAAAGGATGAGATGCGTCATCGCCCACAATAAATTCAGAGTGTGACGACGCAAATTCAGGAACAGAAATTTCCCCGAGGGGGATCGCAAATGATCCTGTTTTTGCGATTGTTTTTGCGGCATCGATGCAGGCAGGAGACGGATCAATGCCGTATGCATGCTTCACATGGTTTCCAAGCTCCAGGGCGAGTCTACCAACTGCACACCCCATATCGAGGAAGAGGGAATCTTCTGTGAGGTGCGGCAGGAGGAGATCAAGGAGCTCCGCGTAGTAGTGATCCTTTGCATCAAAAAATCCTGTGAGATCGTGTTCTTGAAGAGCTTCCTTGGAGATTGAGCGAGAGATTGCTTCCGGAAAGTGAGTATAGAGCCAACTCTCCACCGAGCGATCGGTATCACTCACGTATGACTCGATGAGGGAAGAATGATTCATAGGGAAGAGTGGAGCATACGCCTACAGGCTTTTTGAAGAGAGGCGCGAAGAGGAGCTGGAACATAGAAAAAATCCGTGTGCTCTTCCATGAGTTCTTTCCCAATCTTCTTCATTCTGGATCGCACCTTTGGGTATACGTCCGAGAGGAAGTAATTCATTGTAGGGGAACTTTGGTCCTTCTTCTCCTTATAGATCTTCTCGAGCGCAAACCACACCTCTTTCTTCTCTCCCACGCATTCTAAGGGTTTGGGAGAATCGTTATATTCAAACAGGGGCTTCGTGAGTGGGAGATCAAGTGTGGGATCTTTCCAGAAGTACGCTTCTAAAAACTTCTTACTCGTGAATGCGAGGAGCATCATGTAGGTGAACGCGCACTTGGGGCATTCGCAGCAGAATTTCTTCTCCGTGGTTCCGCGGTTACAGGAATTCCAGACATCAAAGTAGCGCCGGTTCACCGTGAACATCTTCGCGATCGGATACTCGTAATATCCAAAGAAAGGGGAGAAGTAGGTGAAATCCTTATGGAGGTAGGTATGGATGTAATGATTGATATCCTTCGCGAGATCCATAGATTTTACATACTGGTGGTTCACCTCTCTCCCCCCATAGAGGCAGTTCCCAAAGTTTGCACTGAGTTCGTTCCCGATCACAATGGAGCTATAGCGATCCGCGTAAAGGAGTGAGCCAAAGATGATTTCTCCCATATCGAACCCATCGGCATGAGTACATTTGAAGCGACGTCGAATGGGGAGGGTATTCGTAATATCCGAGCGATGCCGAATTCCTTCGTACTTCTTCGTGAGTTCCTTCTGTACTTTCTTCCTCCAGAATCCTGTGGGTTCGATGGCAGAGAGGGGATACTGAAGAAAGAAGAGAGTAGGTTTCAGCTTCATTTCCTCAAAAATCTTGAGCGCGGTGAGGGATTCCTTCCCCCCACTCATTGCAAGCAAAATGCCCTCACTCCTTTTTGCCTTGATAGGTCGAAGGTTCCTCTTCGCTTTATTCCCACTCTTCCATGTGCTCTGTAAGACGGAGAGTGGAAGTTGTTCCACGTACAGACGCTCCATCGCCATCCTGCTATAGACCTTCTTCCAGAATGCGAGGGCCGGAGCAGGTAACTTCACCGTCTCGATCACCACGTTTTTAGGCAGGCAGGTGAGGGAGATATCGATCAAAAACGAGAGTCCGATGTGGGTAGAGATGAGTTCTGCATCTTCTTTCTGTAACTTCACTTTTTTCCAATTGAGCGAGTGGAAGAAGGAGTACTTCTTGCCATCGATCGTGTAGAAAAACCGCACCCCCACGGGGGTCGTTTTCATATCGGAGAAAGTGAGAGTAGATGCCCTTTTCATGAAAAAAGAGAGTGCTAAATATGGTACTTCTTCAGATCTTTTCTTGCAAGGGTCAGTGCATCATTTTTTAAAATGATGAACTACACGCGTTACCGGAGTCATTCCTCTTCACACTATTCTTCGATACCACCCCACTCCTCCTCTACGCGGTCGTGAGCACATTTTCCACCATATACTGCAACGCCACTCGCACCCATTTTCTGGAATGTGTGACCTGGATTTCCTGTGTACTGAAACACTTCCGTTCCTTGTCTCCTGTACAGTTGTTCCCCCGTTCGTATGTCGTGGTAATAGGGTCCATGTTCACTGTGCCAATGTTCACCACCATCTGCCGGATTCTCTCCACTATAGAACGTTGCACCAAGATGATTAAAGAGATGGTAATGGATGCGTTTTGCTCCTCGCAGGATTTTCCAGTCCTGCCAGGAGAAATTATCCGGATCAAACCCCATACGTGTCACCCAAGTTCGCAGAAGCGGATCGTGCTCTGCTCCTGAAATGCGCTTACGGTAGGAATCGAAATTCTTATCATTCTCCAGGTAATCCAACGCTGATTCCACACCGACGTAATCCATGGGTGATGCAGCCAGAGGCACCCATTTACCATTTCGCTTCTTCTGTAAGAGGCCATCCACTGCAGAGGCACCGGCATGCGGGTTATTCTCGTAGTTGAATGTGAGCTCTGCATATTTTGCAAGGCCCGTTTTTGCATTGGCGGAAATTGCGATGTATTCAAAGAGGATCTGACTCACCTCTTCAGGAGTTGGATCTTGTCCTAATTTGGCTTGCTGTGCGATAGTTTCGATAGTACTTATGAATTCTCTATTTCTCCTGAGCTCCGTAACGACTAAGTTGTATTCTTGAGTATCTCTGTGTGGAGGAACCCATGAACAAATCTGGCTCGCTGCTTTCCCTATCAGATAGATCTGCTCTGTTGTTAATTCACCTTCTACCTTGTATCTCTTTTTTGCTGCTTCGAAATCCCCCTCATAGGCACTCATCTGTCTCCTATAATGCCGGAACGTATCGTGTCCAACGTATCGATAATCACCTCCAAAGTGACGATAGAGATCTTCATCTGCTTGCTCAAACTGACGTGCTACAGAAGTACGCACCAGAAGGATTTTTCCTTTCACACCGCCACCAAGAACACGACGAGTTTCTCTCCCGCCAAATTCATCTACCCCATCGTAGAGTGGTTCCTGAGTAAGGGGGAACTGGGTAAGGCGCTCTCCACAATCTCGGACTTCTACCTTTTGAAAGCCGTCGTCAGCCCACCATAACTGACCGGTATTTTGGTTTTTCTCGCGGGTAATAGGTGTCTCCGGATAGTCTTCGGGTTGGGTGCTGAGGAGTTTCATAGTTGTGACTATAAACTATTACTATAATTCTGTCAAAACTATCCCCTCAAAAAAACAGCCACCCTTGCCATTTTTGCGCCCCTCCTGTATCTAGGCGCTGCATTCACTCCTTTTTCTATGAATCCCCACGGATCATCACACGGTTCTATCGCACAAGTTATCGGCGCGGTCGTCGACTGCGAATTCCCGGAGGGCACGGCGCTTCCTCCTATCTACACAGCGCTCGAAGTCGCAATCAGCGATCGAACACTCACACTCGAGGTGCAGCAGCACTTAAGTAAGGGAATGGTGAGGACAGTCGCAATGGGATCCACCGATGGCTTACGACGCGGTTCAGAGGTAAAAAACACAGGAGAGGTGATCATGGTGCCGGTGGGGCCAGAGACTCTCGGTCGCATGTTCAATGTTCTAGGTCAGCCGATTGATGGACTCCCGAATGTGAAAGCAAAGAAGTACTACCCAATCCACCGCGAGGCTCCCAAGTTCACCGATCAATCCACCACGACGGAAATCCTGGAAACCGGAATCAAAGTCATTGATCTCATCTGCCCCATCCTTAAAGGAGGAAAAGTAGGACTCTTTGGTGGAGCAGGCGTGGGGAAGACCGTCATCGTGAAGGAGCTGATTCGAAACATTGCAGCGGAGCATGGCGGATACTCAGTATTTGCAGGAGTAGGGGAGCGGAGCCGCGAAGGAAACGATCTCTACTACGAAATGAAGGAATCCGGAGTTCTGGAAAAAACATCGCTCGTCTTTGGGCAGATGAACGAACCCCCAGGACCCCGCCTTCGGGTGGCACTCGCCGGACTCTCGATCGCGGAATACTTCCGTGATGAAGAGCAGCGTGATGTGCTCGTGTTCATCGATAACATCTTCCGCTTTACGCAGGCTGGATCCGAAGTTTCCGCACTTCTTGGACGTATTCCCTCCGCTGTCGGCTACCAGCCGACCTTGGCGCAGGAAATGGGTGCAGTGCAGGAGCGCATTGCTTCCACGAACAAGGGATCGATCACCTCGGTACAGGCGATCTATGTTCCCGCTGATGACTTCACCGATCCCGCTCCTGCAACAACGTTCGGGCATCTCGATTCCACGATCGTGCTCACACGCAGCCTTGCGGAGCTCGGTATCTATCCGGCTGTGGATCCTCTCGATTCCACATCCACGATCCTCGCACCGGAAATCGTAGGGGAAGAGCACTACAACACCGCACGTGCTGTGCAGAAAGTTCTCCAGCGCTACAAGGAGCTCCAGGACATCATCGCGATTCTCGGTATGGATGAGCTCTCCGAAGATGATAAGAAGACCGTGCAGCGCGCACGCAAGATTCAGAAGTTCCTCTCGCAGCCATTCTTCGTCGCTGAGACCTTCACCGGTACGCCCGGAAAATTTGTGACGAGAGAGCAGACCGTGAAGAGTTTCAAGATGATCCTCGATGGCGAACTTGATTCTGTCCCAGAGCAATCCTTCTATATGAAAGGCGGGATTGATGAAGTTCATGCCTAATTTTCAATTCTCAATTTTCCATTTCGATGCTTCACCTCGCCATCATCACTCCGGAAAAAACCGCCTACGAAGGAGACGTGGAGAGCGTCACGGTGGAGACAGGCGATGGGGAAATCACTGTACTCCCAAAGCACATTCCCCTCGTCTCCACGATTCTCCCCGGCAGTTTGATCGCACGGGAGAAAGGGGGAGAGCATCTCTTCGCGGTCTCCCGCGGTCTCATCGAAGTCGATTCGACGGGGGTGCAGGTGCTCGTCCGAACAGCAGATAGTGCTGATGAACTTGCCGATGAGGAAGCCGTGATTCGCGCAAAGGAGGCAGCGGAAAAACTCATGCAGGAGAAGCGCACAGATGCCGAAGCATTCGCAGATGCCACTGCCGCTCTTGAGCGTGAACTTGCACGCTTGAAGAGTGTGCGAAGACGCCCCTCAATCCGAAGATCACCGTCCTCTCTTCCTCCATCACAGGCAGCATGATGGTTGCAACATTTCCACCCTCGGCCGAAAAGAAGGAGCCCATGAATGCGTTCCAAATGCTTGGACTTGTAGGGGAAATTGGCACCATGATCGCGGTTCCCGCATTCCTCCTTGGATTCGGTGGCGCATACCTCGATAAGAACTTTGGCACCTCTCCTCTCTTTGTGATTGTTGGCCTCGCTGTTGCACTCATCTCATCCTCTCTTGCAGTGTGGCACCGTGTTCAGCCGCTTCTCGATTCAGTCGCTGCGGCTCCTTCGCTCGAAGAGAACGCCGAGCCCCAGCCCAAGCCCTAGCCCCTTCCCATGGCCACCATCCACGCACCCACACTGGCTTCCGAAACGGTGTTCCACATTGGGAACTTCGGAGTCCGAAACACCCTCATCATGGCGTGGATCACGATGGCTATCCTCATCGCGGTTGCACTCATCGGGAAGCTCCGCGGCTATAAACTTGTGCCAAATCGCTTTCAATCGTTCCTGGAGCTCATCATCGAAGGTCTCCTCTCCCTCATCGATTCCGTGATGCAGGATCGGGTGCTCACACGACGCGTGTTCCCGATGATCGCAACGTTCTTCCTCTTTATCATCCTCGCAAACTGGCTTGGCATCGTTCCAGGAGTAGGGAGCATTACCGTGCAGGGAATCCATAACGGCGAAGAAGTGGCGATTCCGATTCTCCGCTCCATGAATGCAGATGCAAACGTCACCCTGGCATTCACACTCATCTCCGTCATCGCAACACAGATTCTGGGGATCGCCTCTGTAGGAATGATTGGTCATATGAAAAAATACCTCGTCGCTCCGTGGCAAAAACCTTACGGCATTGGTACGGTGGTTGGCATTCTTGAGTTCGTAGGAGAGTTTGCACGCCTTGTCTCCTTTGTCTTCCGTCTCTTTGGCAATATCTTTGCAGGGGAGGTTCTGCTCGTGGTGATTTCGTTCCTTGTCCCATACCTTCTGCCTGTGCCGTTCTTGGGGCTCGAGGTCTTCGTCGGATTCATTCAGGCGCTGGTGTTCTCGCTTTTGACGGTTGCATTCATCAAGATGGCAACGATGGCGCACGGCGATCATGATTCTCAGCCTGCTCACGCTTAATTATTCTCTTCACTTTTCTTCCCCTTCTTATCCTATGGAAAATCTTACCGACGCAGTCACGACGGCTCTCCTCGATCCGCAATCCGTGAAGGATCTCGGCATGGCACTCGCCATGGGACTCGGTGCCATCGGTCCTGGTATTGGCATTGGTATCATCGGTGGCAAGTCTGCAGAAGCCGTTGGGCGTAATCCCGAGGCAGCTGCAAAGATTCAGACTGTCATGATTCTCACGGTGGCCTTCGCAGAGGCAGTTGCTATCTATGCGCTCGTTGTCGCACTCATTGTGAAGTTCGTTTAGTTTCTTCCTTCCTCGATCATGGAACTCATCTCTGCTCTTGGCATCGATTGGCACGTACTCGTTGCACAACTCATTAACTATGGGATTCTGTTTACGGCGCTCTCGGTGCTTCTGTACAAACCCATCCTGAAGCTCCTGGATGAGCGGCGCGAGAAGATCGCTAAATCCATGGAGGATGCAAAGAGGATCGATCAGAAGCTGAAGGAGATCGAGAAGGAGCGCGAAGCGATGATGCGTGAGCTCGATCAGAAGTCCTCTGCACTCCTCGCCGAAGCAAAAAAACAGGCAGAGGGAGCCAAGGTGGAGATGGTTGCAGCGGCAAAGAGCGAAGCAGAGAGCATGCTGGAGCGCGGCCGTAAGCAACTGGAGGATGAGAAGCGCCGCATGGTTTCGGATCTGGAGAAGACCGTTGCAAGGGTAGGAGTAGAGCTCGCAGGGAAAATTTTGCAACGCGAGTTCAGCCCCGATGATCAGAAGCGTATTCTCTCCAGCTTCGAAAAAGATCTTCCTTCCCTCATCAAATGAATAAGGCAGGCGAACTCGCACGGGCAGCCATAGCGGCACTCGCGGAATCTCTGGAAAAAGAGGGGTTGAGTGCGAAGCCAAAAGACTTGCAGCAACTTCTTTTTAAAGCGCTGGAAGCTCATTCGGGAACTTTGATTGTGACGATCAGTACTCCCACCGGTTCCTCCGGAGAACTTGCGGAGAAAGTCCGCACATTGATGAAGGAGAAGACCGGCAAAGAAATCGAAGTTATCGATCGAAAAGATTCTTCCATCATCGGTGGAGCAGTCGTCTCCTTCGGAGATGAGAGAATCGATCTCTCTGTAAAGCGTGCGCTTCAGGATGCATTGAATGTCCTCTCTCCCACCACCTGATTTCCTTTTTTCTTCTATGACTCATACGAACGACTTCACCGCACTCATCGATAAGCACCTGAAAGAGTTCAGGCCCAAAGCACAGGAAGAGCATGTGGGGACAATTGTTTCGGTCGGAGACGGCATCGCAAGAATCAGTGGTCTCCGGAACATCGGATCCTCGGAAATGATCGATTTTGGGCAGGGGATAATGGGAGTGGCGTTAAACCTGCAGGAGGAGACCGTGGGAGCCGTGGTTCTTGGAAGTGATCTCCAGAGTAAGGCAGGGGATACCGTACGTGCCACGGGGCAGATTCTCTCGGTGCCTGTGGGGGAGGAGCTCCTCGGTCGAGTGGTATCGGCTCTTGGCGTTGCAAAGGATGGCGGCCAGCCGATCCATGGAGTAAAGCGCTACCCGATTGAGAAGATTGCACCAGGCGTGATCGAGCGAAAATCAGTGACTATGCCGCTCCAAACGGGTATCGCTGCGATCGATGCCATGATTCCGATTGGTCGCGGACAGCGCGAGCTCATCATCGGTGATCGCCAGACAGGGAAAACCGCGATCGTGCTCGATGCGATTTTAAACCAGAAGGAAACGCAGAATTCGGATCGTCCCGTGATCTGTATTTACGTTGCGATCGGACAGAAGGAATCAAAAGTCAGTAAGATTGTTTCGGAACTCACAAAGCGCGGCGCCATGGAGTACACGATTGTTGTATCGGCGGGTGCCTCGGAGCCTGCGGCGCTCTCGTACATTGCTCCGTTTGCGGGCTGTTCCATGGGTGAGTACTTCGTGGATCAAGGGAAGGATGTCCTTGTGATCTACGATGATCTAAGCAAGCACGCATGGGCATACCGCCAGATATCACTGCTCTTGCGCCGTCCCCCGGGACGTGAGGCGTATCCAGGCGATGTGTTCTATCTCCACTCCAGGCTCCTTGAGCGCGCGGTGTGCCTGGATGAAAAGTTTGGTGGTGGATCGCTCACGGCGCTCCCCATCATCGAAACACAGGCGGGAGATGTTTCTGCTTACATCCCTACAAACGTGATCTCGATCACCGATGGTCAGATCTTCCTCGAAGGGGATCTCTTCTACAAAGGAATCCGCCCCGCAGTGAATGCCGGAATCTCCGTCTCGCGCGTGGGATCTGCGGCGCAGGTAAAATCCATGAAACGCGTTGCAGGCAAGCTTCGCCTGGATATGGCGCAGTACCGTGAGCTCGCTGTGTTTGCACAGTTTGGATCTGATCTCGATGCGGCCACCAAGAGGCAGCTCGATCGAGGGATTCGGCTCACCGAAATCCTCAAACAGAACCAGTTTGAACCGGTGTCGGTCGCAAATCAGGTTGTGATGCTCTACGCGGGGGTGAGCGGCCTTCTGGATGATATTCCAGTGATCGATGTCCGGAGTTTCCTCCAGAGCCTCATCGAAACACTTAAGGGAAGGAATCCAAAACTCCTTGAAACTTTGAGTCGTGATCTCCCCAAAGAGGCGGAGGAGGAGCTGAAGAAGGCAATCGCTGAACACCGTGAGCGTAAAGGTTTTGCTCCGCATGTCGCGTAAATTTTTAATTCTCAATTCTCAATTCTCAATTGGCTAACAGTTTGCGGGATCTTCGGCGCAAGATGAAGGGGATTAAGTCCACCCGCCAGGTCACAAAGGCCATGGAACTCGTGGCTGCAAGTAAGATGCGTCGTGCGGTGAGCAATGCGATCGAGCTCCGTCGATTCGCACTTGCATCGTGGCACATCCTCCTCCGCGTGAGCAGGCGGAACCCCATGTCCCATCCTGCACTAAGGAAGAGACCGGTCCAGAAAGTACTCGCAGTGCTCTACACCTCTGATCGGGGGCTCACGGGGGCAATGGGGACGCAGATCCTCAAGGCTACCGCGGAGTACATCGCGAGCCTTAAGGGAATTTCCAGTTTCGAATCGATCGACTTCATAGCGCTTGGCCGCCGTGGCCAGCAGTTTCTGGCTCGTGCCGGGCAGAATGTGATTGCTGCGTTCCCGGCATTCAGTAACCACCCCAAGCTCCGTGATGTTGCCCCCGTTGCCAAGATGGTTTCCGATGCATTCAATGCAGAAACCTACGATCACGTTGCACTCATCTACCCTGATTTTATTTCCGCTTTGAGTCAAAAGCCCACAGTCAAAGTATTGCTTCCATTCACTGATTCTGAGCTCCGGGAAATGGTGAAGAGCCTCGGCATCAATCCGGAATCTGTGCGTGCAGAGAGTGAGCTCAAAACCACTGATGAATCTGCCCAGTACCTCTTTGAACCATCGGAGGGGGAAGTGCTCTCTGTTGCACTCTCACAAATCACAGAGCTCCAGGTGTACCAGGCGCTGCTTGAGGCGGTTGCCTCCGAGCATTCCGCCCGCATGGTGGCTATGCGTTCTGCAACCGATAACGCAACGGCGATCCTCGATGATCTCACACTCACCTATAACCAAACGCGACAAGCGAATATCACCTCGGAGCTCGCAGAACTTTCCGCGAGTAAGGCGGCACTCGAATCGTGAGCGAATCGTCTGGAAATTGATTTTTATATGTTTTATGTTGTAATGAATTACAACAAAATATCGAGAGATACTCATGTGACCCTTGATTTTCTCGTCACTGTACGAATAATGCACTCTAACTTTTTTCTTCATCCCACTACCCATGAATACGGAAACATATCAGGAGGAAAGAGATGGCCATGAGGCGGGAGATGAACTCATATCTCCTGATCTTTCGTCTCTCCAAGTGGATCGGAGAGGTTTTGTACTCGGTATGGGATCCGCGGCTGCGCTTCTCTCCGTTGGAGAGGTTGCAAGAGCATGGGAACACTTGAGTCCAGAACTTAAGAATCTCATCAAAGAGCGGTGGCATGCGCAGGACACAATGTTTCAGGAGATCACGAAAGGCGGGTTCCAGACCTTCTACGAGCATCTTGGAGAGGGGAAAAAGAATGTATTTCTTCCGAAGGAAGCGGCAAAGGTGGGCACATGTGCGTGTTGCTCCGATGAGGGCAATCGCAAATACACGAGCACAAGTGGTGAAAAAATGAAACTCGTTCGCACGCCGGGATCCGGCATCCTCCGGGTACTGGATAATGACTGCAAAGGTCCAGGTGGAAAGCTCAGTCCGTTCAGTCGTACGTGCATCGATGCAGTCGCACGTGAAGCACTTGCATCGGGTGTTACTGTTTTTACAGGACATGCCGGTTGCGGCGCGGCCAAGGCGGTTTTTATTGCCTGGCGCGAAGATCAGGGAATGTCCAGGGAGGAAGCTGCAAATGTGAAGTCAGAAGAAGTGGATGCGTTTGCAAGTAAGTGGGCAATGCATGTCACAATGCGTATGCAGGAGATCACGCGAACAGAGGGGAGAGTCAGTCCCCAATCTATTCGCACAGATTTCATACGGAAGCTCGATCGACCGAAGGAAATCCATGTCGCTCGGTGTCTATACCTTACGGACACGGATGACTTCGATGCGTCGTACCAGGGGCTACCGCAGGGGTTTGTGGAGCGCACGGGGGGGAAAGACAATCTCGACAATGTTCTCAGCCACGTTGAAATTCTGCGGAGGATCGCTTTCGACGATGTTCATGCGTTTGGCATCATGTTCTCCGAGAAACCAGAGGAACAATTTGTCATCTGCTGTGTTGCAGAATCTGAAGCAAGACTGAAGCTCCTTAAGGATCATGCGGAAAAGCAGATTGCCAGGATCGAACCAGAGGAAATGCGCAAAAAAGTCCGCGTGGATGGGTTCGTGCGAACAGAATAGAGAACAACCTGATGTATTTTCTTAACGAGACCAACTGATTCCCCCGGGAAGCGGTGTTAAATGGTCTTTGAGGAAAGCAACAATTTTTTGATTATTTTCGAAACCGAATTCACCAATAAGCATAGTGATTGCCTTCTGTTTTCTTTCTGTATCTGCGGAAATACCATCTGCTTGAAACACCTCCAGGAATGTTGCATCAGGATTACTCCTGACAACTTCTAAATCTCTTCGAACAATTTCGTAGAACCGTTTACTCAAATATTTGAATATTTCCGGCGTTAGTCCCTCCTCCTGCAAATCTTCGGGGATCCTGATTCTCGTTATCCACCGAATACCATCCACGATGCCACTGCCAATGCGCGCGATAGCCGCCTTGATTCTGCTGCTTATTGGGGATTCGGGAGCACTGCCTCTGCCGGACGGAGCTATATCCATCGAAGTATATTATAGCACATTATCAAAATATATGCTTGATTTCCTGAGAAAGCTTTACCGCCAGCAAACCGGTTTAAACGAAGAATCTGCCGCTCATATTCGTGCTTCTCGGCTTGCCATGAGGAGCCCCGCGAAT
>C687J35174_10008767_pt1 | contig 12784 bp, 12 predicted proteins | sample RifCSPhighO2_01_FD_35174 | JGI IMG/M metagenome (IMG submission 35174) | reverse complement strand
GTTAGTCAAATCCTAAAAGAAAAAGTCATATCAAGCAAAATCCTAAACCACATTCACGGCTCCGATCACTGCCCAATCTCTCTCGAAATAAAAATCTAACCCCGCAAATTTTTCAATCCGTAAATAATTCCCGTAATATCTTGAGACCCATCAGGATTCGAACCATCTAAGAAAATACCTCTAGGAAAAGAATCAAGATCTGAAAGATCAATTGAAGAAACCCCCATTCCGATCTCTGGAAAAACAAAATTAATCGGATAACCAATACGATCTGAGACTTCATTTAAAAGATCGGGACCGTGATGACCGTAAGTAGCTAAAACATACCCCCTATCTTCATCCCCTAAATATTCAACACTTCCACGTGGATATGCACTATCATTCACTAGCCTAACTCTATCATTCCTACCAGCCATTACACCAGGAAATAAATTTCTATCGACAGAATCCCCTAATACCACTTCCATACCCGTAATTTTACCCCTCATTTTCCTATCTCTAAATACATAAATGCCCTTATCAGTTGGAGAATTTACCGTCGGAACCCAAAGTGATCCTTCATGTTCTAAATTATACCTAAAATTGTGAATATTTGGATGGTCTCTAAAATCCCTAGGTCCACAATATGCGGCATGAACAAATGCTAATTGATTTTCAGCTGTTGGAATATCAAGACCTCTTTGAAACAACTCTCTTCCTGAACCAATATAACTCGTCGGCCCAACAAATTTTGGATCAAAAACCAAAACAGATTCATCTTTCCTATCTAACGGATTTGCAGGAACTACAATTCTATCCCCATCAACAAAGTACCTCGAATCATTTTCCCTACTCATAAAAATCCATAAGATAAAAGCTATTTAAAGATTATTACACACGAGTATATTATTTAATCAGGATATCCACTCTAAAGTTTCTCAACAAATCTTCGTTAAAATTAAGCTTCGCTTGAAATCCGCGACTTTTAAGTCGCGGTAACTTGTCCGTATTTTTGCAATGGTTATAATATTAACTGTGGCAATAATAGGATGTGATTGGTTAATTGAATAAGTCGAAGGAAGCCCCGTCATTTAGGGCGGGGAGGACGTCACCTACAACAAAGAGTATATAAACTTCTTTTCATTAATTCAAACATGAAAAAAATTGAGTTAGCAACATTTGTCCTATTACTCTTGCTAATTAGTTTTGCATTTGCATTTAGTAACCCCTTCGTTTCAGATCAACCAGACGAGACCATTCTCACGACGGGAAAAGTAATCGGAGAACCAGATCCTCAAGAGTTAATCGTTGTTCAAACAGAAGAAACACCGCAAATAGACTATCCAAGAATAGGACAAGTAGCAGTGAGCGAAGAAGACGACGGTAAAAAATTAAAAGATTATCTTAAAGAATTGACAGATCCAAAAGTCCAAACTGCCGAGGAAGTCCAAAAAGTTGCAGAAGTAGAAGAATTTCAGGATTTTGTCGTCGTTGCATTTGAAAATAAATATTCAAATCCCCTTGCTCCTGGAACTCCTATCCAGTTTAATACTAAATTTGATGAGGAGTATGAAGGATTTTTTAGAGAAGAACAAACCGTAATCGTCACTACAAAATCATTCTTAGATAAATTATTTTCTTTTTTAGGAATTAAAGATTAAATTTATATAATCTATTTTCGAGATAAGTTTGGAGGTAAAATGAAAAAAGACAAAATCAGCGTTTTGAATTGGATTTTCTTAGGCTTATTGATGCTTGTTTCTGGTTTAATGAAAGTTTTCGTCATCGGATACTCTGGCGTTTCTGGAATGCTTTCGTCGTTAAATTTTCCATTACCAGGTATTCTTGCCGTAGTTTTAATGGCAGTAGAAATTATCTTTGGTTTAATGATTCTTTTCAGATGGAAAACACACATTGCAGGTACGGGTGCTGGAATAATCATTTTTGTTGCAGGACTTACAGCATGGACATACGGTCAAGATTCTCCAAATTGGATCCAAGTCATGATGCACATTGTAGTCGCAACAAACTACTGGATGTTTGCTAAAATGTCTCGTTAGTTTCTTTCGACCTAACAAAAGCAAATAATTAAAAATTTACTTTTTATTTTTATTTAATGAAAAAAATTGTCATTATCGGTGGCGGTTTTGCAGGAAGCAATTGTGCAATAAAACTCGAGAAAAATTTTGATGTTACTTTAATCGACACGAAAGATTATTTCGAATTTACTCCAGGAGTCTTAAGAACAATCGTTGAACCAGAACATATTTCTAAAATCCAAGTAATGCACGACCATTACCTTAAGAGGGCAAAATTAATCGTAGGGCATGTAACAGAAATTAGCGATAAATATGTTCTAATCAAAAAGAGAAAAATAATTTTTGATTATTTAATTATAGCGTCGGGAAGTAGCTACAACTCTCCTTTCAAAGAAAAAAACGTAATCCATTCAATTAGGGCAAGAAATCTTAGAAATTATTATGAACAGGTCTGCAAGGCGAAAAGCATATTAATAATTGGCGGAGGTCTTGTCGCCGTGGAGCTCGCAGGAGAATTATGTTCAAAATATTTTGACAAAGAAATAACTATAGTTCACTCAAAAGAAAAATTAATTGAAAGAAACCCGCCAAAAGCAATCAACTACGCCGAAGACTTTCTAAAAAAAAGAAACGTCAAATTAATTTTTAACAATCACATTAAAGGAAAAATCAAAAACAAATGGATAACTAACAAAGGTTTAAAACTAAATGCAGACCTAGTCTTTATCTGCACAGGAATCACGCCAAATTTTGATTTCATTAAGAAAAATTTCTCGTACTTATTAAACTATCAAAATCATATAAAAGTAAACGGCTACTTACAAGTTGATGGTAAACAAAATATTTTTGCAGTAGGAGATGTAAATAATATCGTTGAAGAGAAAACGGCCCAAAATGCTAAAAGACAAGCTAAATTAACTCTAAAGAATATTTGCAATCTTGAAAAAAATAAGAATCTTGAAGAATACGTCCCAAAAAAGACCCCATTAGTAATTAGTCTTGGAAAAAGAAAAGGAATCTTCGTCTCAAATAATTTTGTTTTAACTGGATTCATTCCATCTCTAATGAAAGATTTTATCGAATTTAAAGAAATGTTAAAGAAAAAACATTAATACCTTTTATCAAAAATTTACTTATCGTAAACCCAACCTTATTCAAATCTAGGACTTTTCTTAAAAACTTTTCCTACTTTCTTCTTTTTCTTTGAAAAATAGACGACAACTCCGCTAATTATCAAGGCAACTCCGACGACAACATAAATCCATTTCTTCGACTTCTTAATAGATGGAAGATTAATTCCTCCGCCCTCTTCATCATCATCTCCTCCGCCTGTGTTATTAACATTTGGATCTCTTGGCGAAGGAACAGAAACATTAATGTCAAACTTACTTCCCTCAATTTTATCGACGTAAAACATAATTGCCTCGCTATCTCCACCAACCTCGATGAACCTTGCTTCTTGGAGAGGTGCATCAACTAAAAGATTCTTTTCAGGAATAGAGAATGCAACTTGAGAGGGTGTAATCTTCATTGGTTTAATTGTAAAAGTCTGTCCCATAAAAATAATTCTCACAATATCTAAAGATCCCATACTAAATAAGTAATCTGTTTTAACTCCCATATCGGCTAAATTAGTTTTTCCGCCTCCTCCGCCACCGCCACCTCCAGGTCCTGGTGGGGGTGTAGTTGGACCACAAATTCCACAATCTGCAGAACAAATACTACAAGTCTCAAGAGAACTACAAAAACCGTCTCCACATCCTTCTTTAACTTCATAACTAGAAAATCCACTAACTTCAAAAGTTACATCCTGGGTTTCGGTATTAAAAGAAATTAATTTACAATCTACAGTTCCAAGACAGACTTTGTCATCTTTGTAAAGTGAGGGATTCGTCAGTCCCGTCGAGAAAAACGTCAACTCTGATAAAACATTCAGAACTGGAAGATTCACCGAATTAACTGTAATTTTTTTTTTCAAAAACTCGATGTTGCTTTCGAGATCGATTGGATCGTACACAGCCCCGCTAATTTTCAACACACTAATTTCTTTTTGGAGCTTAATTTGTCCAAAACCAATTTGTCCTATCCTCAAATTACTAACTGATTGAAGATTTTTTATTTCATCAAAATTTGTAGTTAGGTGATAACTAAACTTAGAGGAAGATGGTAGGGGGCACCCATCAAAAATATTGACCCTTACTCCAGTGGACGTTCCTTTACATAAATCAAGATTGTCTGGGATATTATCGAAGTCTTCATCGTCTTCGATAAAAAAACTAAAACTTGTGCATAACATANCGGGATTACAGACCTCATATTTATATTCTCCAACAAGATATTTTAATTCCTTTGAATAAAACAAACTCACGGCATCACCATCAACCCTATACAATTGAAACCATAAAAGTTTACCCTTAGAATAGACCTTGGCGTCCTTATGAAGATTTTCAAAGGTTATTTTTATATTCTTAGCTCCCGTCCTTGGAACATAATCTTTGTCTCCACCAATAACCGTCGGATATTTGAGATCGGGATTTTTGTAACATCCAAATGGCATCTCACAATAAATAATGTCGTTCCCCTTAATTAGTTTAAGATGTTTAGTTTTAACTCCAAACACATCAACTTCCGTCACCGAATTTCTAGTGTCAACAAATTTATAATCCGGAGTCTGGGCATAATCAACTTGGAGTCCATTGTTCAAAAAACTTGAAGAAAAATAACTACCGTCGTCATAAGATGCTAAATAACCGTAGGGTGGAAGAACTATATCTTTAATTCCCTGGGGAGTATTTACATCTTTTATTTCCCAGTTTTGATTTCTATTATAATTAACATAAACCCTATAACCATTTTGGTATTCTAACTTTACTCTATCGTTCGTAAAATCTACGCCTTCTTTAATTGCAGTGCTAAGATCCACTAGTTTGCCATTACTCTCATAAAGAACAGATTTAATTGAAGACGACAAGTACTGTTTCTGAATTCCAGTAATTAAATAAAATTCTCGAATAATTGGTTTAATCGTATATGGATAGTATCCTCTTGGAATTCCCGGACTAAAACTAACATCAACATTATTCTCCGTCGGATTTTCATAACTTCCAAAACCGTACCCTACTTCTAAAGCCCTATACCAATCTCGCCTGATATCATATTCTTTATAATCAATAGAATTTCCTCCACCAACATATGCTCTTGGAAATATTCCCACACCATAACCTGTGAGAATAGGATTAAGAGACTTATGAACAAAATCAGGGATAAAAGCTAAATTCTTTGAGTGAGGAAGATCTACTAAGTAGCTAGAACTGTCTGCATATCCGCCATAATAAATATCTATTCTTTGGTGATTGTCTCGCAAAGATTCTCCACCAATAGCAGAAGATTCATAAAACAAAGGTCCTTGCATCACTTTTTTATAATTTAATGCTATCCTCTTCGCACCAGATATTACCTCAGCTACAGTCCTCGTCCCGTAGTTTACATTACCATAATTTATATAAAACTCTGGATAAAATGCACCGAGAATATCTGTGTAAAGAGCATTTAACTTATACTCATTTTTCATTTCATCAACATCAATTAAAGCATATGGTTTATTCTCCCCGACATTTTTAAAAATCATATCCATGTCTATCCTATATCCTCCAAGATTCGATAGACAAGCTCCTCCCTTGAATGGATCAATTGTTGGACATACAAAAGGAATTACTGGAGGTGAAGTTAAAGGACAATAATCAACGGAACCAAGACAAAGCCCTACATCTGGATGACCGTCTCCTGGAACAGCCCTTAGAGAACCATCTCTTCCAATTGGAACTATAGATTTATAGATTTCAAGATAATTTGGTTTTACAGGCCCAAAATTAAGTCCAATTGCCGTCGGAATAGTATAAAACAAAATAAAATTATTATTAGGCGTATTAGTCACTTTTGAGATGAGCTGTTTCAAGACTTCTGGACCACCCCTAACAAAACTTGCAGGAAGAGCTCCGGGCCATGTAAACTGACCATAATGTATTCTTGATGGGAAAAAAATCAACCGGTCTATTCCAAAATTATAAAAATCATCTATTTGAGAGAGATAATAATAATACGCTTTATTAGATATAGGCGACATCCCGCCTTTATTGATATATCCAAAGTATTCATCAGATTGCCAGCGGTCTAAAAGGTTGTCGTACTCAAGTTCCTTAAATGAATTTCCAAAATAAGATTTATAGTACCATCCTTTATCTCCCTGAACCTTGGAATAATCTTCAGGAAATGACCTAACAATTCCATTCAAATAAAGTTTTATTGACGTGTATAAATAATCACATTTATTGTTCTTAGCATGAAATAAGAACCTTATAGAATCATCCTTTTTGACTTTTAGGTTCTCAATTATTCTCCTTTGAGAATAGTCTGTTCCAGCCAAATTCTCTACATAAACCTCGACATCATTATGCATAACCTTAAACCTAGAACCCTCACTAATTATTCTACCTTCACTCTTCTCATACCAACACGAACCAAAAATCTCTCGATGAAAGTCTGCATGAATTCCAAGATCACCATCTTCTTGCACTTTCCATTCGAGCACGATTGCATCGTCATCATTAAAATTTCTTACGTAATCTCCTGCATAAGACTCCAAGTATATTTTATCATTCATTAAAGTTTTGTACTCCGAGATTTTATAGTTCTCTAATTTTGTTATTAGATCATCGGTGTTTCCACTTACTGTAAGATATATTTTATCCTTTAATGGCATTAACTTTGTATTTTTCTCAAAACCATTATACCCAAATGGATAAACACAAGGAACAATATAAGAATTTTTATTACAGAAATCTCCCCTATATTCTTGACCATTTGTTTGAGTAGGATCATAGTACAAAGTATAAAAATAACTAGGACTACTATCCCCAGAATTAATAACTGCATGAATCGGAGAAGCCATCATATAATTGACGTCAATGGTTTTAACGGAAGGAACTATAGCAGAACCAGTAACGAAGCCCTTATAATTTCCATAATAATCTTTATTAGAACCGCTAGAACTAACTTCGACGACCAATGTCTTACCAGCCAAATAAATTAAATAAGTTTTTGAATTCTTCTTAGGATCATTTTCATCATACAAAAGAGTAAGCACTTTATTATTTAAAAGAGAACTCTTAAGAATAGGAGTATAACCTCTAGAACTCGTCGGACTAAGAACACTGCCTGAAGAATCTACATACTCCGTCCCACCATTATTTATCGGAATAATTTCTGGATGTGTTTTACTAGTTTTACCGTCGGTAAAAATAGTGTGAACACTTAACAATCCGACTTGTATTTCACTTTTATCAATCCTATACTTTACACTATCTCCATTAGACTGGCTATAAGAAAATGTCCAAGAAACAGAATCCTCAACAACATTAGTTAATACACTCGCATGTATCCCGCTTGGAGGAAGAAAGTCATCATTAATCTCTGGATAATCTTTCTTATAAGCCTCGACCCCAACCCCATTACTCTCGACATTATCAAGATTCTTCACTTTGATGTTATAAGTTCCTTCTCTGAGACCAGAAGTAGAAGCCTTTGGAATAAAAACTTTAATTAAGGTTGAATCTATTTGTTGAGTAAATGATATAGGATAAAGTCCACCACCAACCCAAATTCCAGCAGGAGTACTAAATCCTGTTCCCCTAACTTCTATCCAGTTATCTACGTCGATATTTATTTTATTTGGAACAATCTCATTGATTAAAGGAGCTGCAGAAGTCAAACCAAAAGTTAACACAAAAAATAATAAAACGATCACGACTTTTTTCATCCAATTAACAGTAAAAATTCCTTTAAATATATTACCACTATCTAAATTTCCAATAACTCCTTTCATTCAGACAATAAATGGGAAAATGATTTTCAATAAATTCTTTTAAATAAATTTGTTACTACGTTTCGATATAAATTATAACTGTGTATCCTATTCACTTGTAATAAACTTCAAAATTTTCCACCTTAATCGTTTTCTCTTTTTGTGCATCAAATAACTCTTTAATAAATTCAAGTCTCAACTCTGACTTTAATAATTCTTGAAGTTCCACTCAAACTCCTCCCACCTTCGGACAAAATCCTTGCGTATAATATTTCACAATCTCGTCGGAACATGCACTACAAGGGTTTCCATAATTAGATGCACAAGGATAAGCAAAACATTGGACATCTTTTCCAGACCAACCACAAACAGGCGAATATTCTGTGCTACAAACCTTATTTCTTTGTTCCTCTGAACATTTCACTTTCTCGCTTGGAACTTCTGAACCATCATCCCCAACTATCGCAATTCCAAAAAGAACACTAAACTGTTCACACCATATCAAAACATATTTGTAATCCAAAACATCGACGTCATTGAGCCCATAATTCTGATTTCCAATATTTCCTTTCAAATCTCCAAGGGAAACATAATCCTTCGCTTCAAGATCATTTGACAAATAAACTTTCAAATCAGGCCCATTAGTCGCTTCAAAATTTTCAAATCTCAAATACTTCTTTCCCCCATCCTCCACAATTAAAATTTCTCCAGCAGTTTTATGAAATGAATCAGCATCGACAAATTTTCCTAAACGAACAGAGTTACTAGAACCAGGCAGTTCCTCATTTACTTTTTCATCAATAAAAAGTGGACTAACTAAATACCATATGACAGCCAAAACAACGACAGCCAAAAGAACATAAATCCCTATTAACAATCCTTTCTTCATAAATTGATTAAGAATTTAAGCTTTAATAAAGTTACTCACTGTCCAAACTTACAAAAGAAGAGCAGCAAGTCCTAAGAACGCGAAAAATCCTAAGACGTCCGTCGCTGTTGTTATGAACACCGTTGCCGAAGTTGCAGGATCCTTGCCCATCTTTTCCATCGTTAAAGGAATTAATGCGCCAAAAAATCCAGCAACGACCAAATTAATAATCATAGCAAGTCCAATAATTAATCCAAACATCGGCGACTTATTCCATAGAATCGCAATCAAAGCTGCAATAACTCCCGTAATCAAACCATTCAATGCTCCAGCCCCGACCTCATTAAAAATTGCCTTAGTTGCCCGTTTATTTAACGCAATTTCTTTTAACGCAATTCCTCTAACAAAAACCGCCAGCGTTTGAGTTCCAGCATTCCCACCCATTCCAGCGACGACAGGCATATAAATCGCCAAAAGAGTAAACGCCGCAATAGTATCCTCAAACAATCCAACAACTGACGCAGCCAAAAATGCCGTCGCTAAATTAACAATTAACCATTTATATCGGTTGCGAGTTTTTTCCAAAATAGAGTCATAAACATCCTCTTCTTTTTTAACTCCTGCAAATTTTCCTATGCCACGAGTTTCATCAATTAATTTCAAAACATCATGCGCATAAACTATTCCCAAAATAGATTCGTCTTTATCGACGACGACCAACTTTTCATGCGAGTGTCTCTTCAAAATTTTTGGAACTTCTTTAACATGAAGATTATATTTAACATAAGGAACTTTCGTAATAAAATTTAAGATTTTATCATTCAACTTAATTTTAGGAATATTCGTAGGAAGCAGTTCGCCTTCTAATTGATTCTTTTTCATAACCAAAATAATCGGAAATTTCCCAGATCTCCTTTCATGTTTTTCCGCAAGAGCCAAAACTTCCTTTAATCGAGAATTAAAATCGACTTCTATATAATCTAAAGTCATAAGTCCAGCGACGGAACTTTCTTCGAACTTTAACAAAAGATTTATTTTCTCCCGAGCTTCTTTTTCAAGAGAAGAAACAATTCTCTTTCTTCTTTCTTTTTCAATAACCTGCAATATATCTACAGCCTCGTCCAAATCAAGAATTTTTAAAAATGAAGAAATTTCAGCGTCGTTTAAATGTTTCAAAATTTTCCCTTGAGTCTTCTTCGAAAGCTGAATTAAAATTTTCGGCTTTTCCTCTCTCGGTAAGTCCATAAAAATCTCAACTTTATTTCTCGAATAAACGATGCTCTTAATTTTTTCATTTTGTTTTAAGAACTCATCACCTTTTTTCATAAGAAGAACACACATAGGCAATATAAAAATCTTCCTTAAAAATAAAACTTATTTATCGTCCGATCTTAATACTGAAAAATAACTAACCAAAAGTTTATAAGACTTGTAAGACTAATCTTACCATGGAAATTGAGATCACAAAAATGAGTTCGAAGGGACAAGTGGTAATCCCCTTAGCCATGAGAAAGGATTTCAAATCAGGAGAAAGGATTTTAGTTATAAAAAACGGGCCACAAATAATTCTAAGAAAGTCAAATGACTTAGACGACGTTCTAAAAGAAGATTTAGAATTCGCTAAAAGAACAGAAGAAGCATACAAAAGAATAGAATCCGGAAAAGGAAAAACAATGAACTTCGACGATTTTATAAAAGAAATGAAAAAATGGTAGATGTAACTTTTGATGATAAATTCAAACGACTCTTTCAAAAAATAAAAGACAAATCTCTAAAAGAAAAAATAATAAAACAAATAGAAAAAATAAAAACAAATCCTCAAGTCGGAAAACCAATGAGAAATGTCAGAAAGGGAACCAGAGAACTCTATATCCCGCCTTTCAGACTTTCATACGAATACTTAACAAACAATAATCGCGTTTACATCCTCGATCTCTACCATAAAAATAAACAATAATCCCTCCATCAATCAACCCAATTTACCTTCTTCTTCATTAATCGATGAATGAAACTGACCATTTAAGATTTGCCTTCAGTGAAAAAATTCTTAACATTCTTGTTAATTAAAAGATATAACCCGCAGATAATGAAAATAATTAATGAGAAAATTCCTTGAGCAAATAATATCTGACTAATTATTAAACTAAAACTAACTAAAAACCCAAGTAAACAAAGCAAGATCATAATATATCTAGACCAACCCTTACCCTTACTCAACCCATAAGCAGAAAAAATTCCTAAGATTCCAATAAAAGCAACAAACAATAACTCCCCTATAACATTTGAATCTAAAATCCATAAAAAAGATATACCTCCAATTAAAAACAAACAAAAGAGTATATAAGCCAAAACAGAAATAACCCTCACACCAACGGGAACTTCCACTTTTTCCCCCATCTTCACCTTCTTCTCCATCCAATCACTAACTCCCCCGCATTTATTAACCTTACGAAATAAAAAATAAAAAATAAAATTTATCTGTTTTAAGCAAATGCTCTCTTGACATTTCCGTTGAACCAAAGATATCCGCCGACTATTACATTAAAGATAAAGCTAAATAAATTTCCAGAAACATCTCCTGAAATCATCGAAGACACCGCCATCACAACCCCAATAACAGCAAAGATTATCGCAACAACTCTGGCCCAATTTCTACCCCTCCAAAGTCCTCTTCCGACAAAAAATCCTAAGATTCCTAAGATAATCATAAGAATTGAAGCGAACACAAAAAGTCCAGCACCAAGAGCACCAAAAATTGGAAATGAACTAAGCGCGCCTGCTCCAAACAAGAACATTATTCCAAAGATAATCGCTAGGATGGCTCCGATATAATATAAAACAGATATCACTTTAACTCCGCCAGGAACATTATTTTTACCCATAAACACCTCCCTTACCTTTCTTAACAAATGCTTCTTTAACTCTTTTATTAAACCACAAGTAAACTCCTGTTATAACCCCCACTATCAATAACATAATGTTAAGAAAATAAAATCTAAAGGATATAAATTCAATTATCGACAAAACAAATATAATTAAAGCAATAACTATTGCAGAAATTCTAGCCCAGTTTCTTCCCTTCCACAGCCCTCTACCAATAAAAATCCAAAAAATTCCTAAACCAAAATTAAAAATTACCCCAAAAAATAATGAAGAAAAAACTATCATAACTCCGGCAATTAAATACCAAATAGACCAGAGATAATATAATATCGAAATTATCTTAACGCCCAATGGAACGACCCTCTTTTCTTCAAGCTTAGATTTCCAAGATTTCTTAAACTTTTCAACCATTTTATTTTCTTCTTGAAACCTCTTTAGTTTCTTCGACGAATCAGTCATTGATCCATCCTTTCTCCCACCCTTTCCCCAAGCGACTATTCCAACTAAAATAAGAGATAAGAGGAATATAGCGATAACTATATACAATAAGGTCCATATATTGTTCGATAAAAATGAAGCCCCTCCAAATGCTCCAATAAGCATAAGAGGAGTTAATAGAAATAAAAGAGGATACAAAACATATGGAAGCGACCACCACCCTGGTCTTCCGACCAATACAAAAGTCTTCCACATCCAAATTCCTGAAAACACCGTAGAAATAATCATTGCTAAAATCTCTAACGGTAACAAACTAAAAAAAAGATAGCTAAACGGCAAAGCTAAATAAGTAAGTATCATTAGAATAAGAGGTACCCAGCTCATTTTAGAAGCTCTTTGTGCAATCAAATAAGGCCCAATAATTGGAATCCAGGAGAGTCCATAAAGTCGATCACCTACCTTCTTTCCAATAGAAAAAAACGCAAAGGAAATATAAAAATAAGATATTATTGGAAGAAGATTATAAATAAATGGGCTCATCTTTATTTTCTTTTCGAAACCCTTTTAATTTTCTTCGACGACGAACTCTTCACAAATACCTTTCTCCCACCCTTTCCCCAAGCTGCAACTCCAATTATTACAAAGTTGACAATTGGAATCAAATATAAAATCGCCCACCATCCAGGTAGACCAATTCTCTCAAACATTTTCCACATC
>C687J35174_10008764_pt1 | contig 12786 bp, 25 predicted proteins | sample RifCSPhighO2_01_FD_35174 | JGI IMG/M metagenome (IMG submission 35174) | reverse complement strand
AAAGACAAGCAGATGAACAGGCACGTGGGCTCCCTAGGCCCGACGACCCCCGGAAAGGTGGACTGGAGGGTGCCTCAGGCAGGCCAGTACGGATTCTTCACAAGGACTGAAAAAAACAAGAGGGTGCTTTTGATTGGCAACGAGCCGGCGAAGATAAACGCGAACGGCGGAATGCTGGGTTACGGCCTTGTGAAAAGCGATTATATGCTTATAGAGGGCTCGTTGCCCGGAACAAGGAAGCGATTGGTGATGCTCAGGAAGGCAGACGGCAAGGCGCTGCCGGTGGAGCTGTCGTACGTTTCGCTTAAGAGCAAGCAGGGCGTGTAATGATNATGGCAAAAATATACGACGTCAACGGCAAGGAAGCAGGGAACGTGGAACTGCCTGCGNTATTCAAGACCGAGTACAAGCCTTCGCTTGTCAAGAAGGTCGTGCTCGCAATCCAGTCCAACAAGAGGCAGGCTTACGGAAGGTCTCCCATGGCAGGCAAGAAGACGTCGGCCCACTACCACGGCAGCAGGCATTACAGATATACGATGATGAACAAGGAGATGGCAAGAATCTCAAGAATACACGGAAGGATAGGCAACCTCGCGTTCACGGCAAGGTTCGTGGCGCAGGCGGTGAAGGGAAGGAAGGCGCATCCGCCGGTTGCAGAAAAAGTATGGTCAAAAAAAATCAACAAGAAGGAATCCCAAGCCGCAGTGAAATCGCTTATAGCTGCCACGGGCAACGCGGAAATGGTCACTGCAAGAGGGCACAGGTTTGAGAAGCAGTTGCCTGTCATAGTTACCGATGATTTTGAAAAAATTACGAAATCCAAGCAGATGGCAACNGCACTGGAAAAGGTGCTTGGCGTCAACGAAATGGAAAGGTCGGGCCAGAAGAAAGTGAGAGCCGGAAAAGGAAANGGCAGGGGAAGGAGATACAGGCAGAAGGTAGGGCCCTTGCTAGTTGTGTCCAAGAGTTGCGATGCCATGAAGGCATGCTCGGGATTGCCTGGGGTGAATACCGTCACCGCGGCAAACGTGAGTGCCGAGGCGCTTGCACCGGGGACGCACGCAGGAAGGCTCGCGGTTTACACGGTTTCAGCTCTCAAGGAGCTTGAAAAGAGGTTTGCATGATTTATGGCCGAAGAAAAGAAAAGCAAAACGGCNGAGACATCGGCAAAGCCTGCATTGAAAGCAAAGAAGCCTGCGATGAAAGATGAGAAGGCTGTTGTTCAGACGCAGAAGGAAACGGTTGCAATAAAGGAAGACCCTTACAAGACGGTCAAGTTCGTGCTCATGACGGAAAAGGCCGTACAGTTGATAGAAAGGGAAAACAAGATGNTATTTGTCGTGGACATCAAGGCTGAAAAGGACGGCGTAAAGAAATCAGTTGAAAGCATGTTCGGCACGCCTGTAGTTTCAGTAAGGACGTCCATAGACCAGAAGAGAAGGAAGCGTGCGTACGTCAAATTCAAGAATGAAGGCGCGGCCGGCGACATAGCGATAAAGNTTGGAATAATCTGATGGTGAAACAATGGGAAAGAACTTGATACAACAGAGGAGAGGAAAGGGCAATCCTAGATACAGGTCGCCTTCTCACAGGTTCCCGGGCCTTGCGACGTATGATAACATCCCCAAGGGAGTGACGCAGGGCACGGTCATGAAGATAATAGACGCGCCGGGCAAGACGCTTCCACTTGCAGAAGTGGATTTTGACGGCAAACGGGTGCTGCACCTGCCGCATCAGGGCATAACCGTGGGACAGACCATATCCATGTCGTCCATTGAAGAAGGCAACATAAGCGCGCTGAAAGACATTCCGGAAGGGACGAGAATTTATAATATTGAATTGAGGCCGGGCGACGGAGGCAAGCTCTGCAGAAGCTCGGGCACGTTTGCAGTCGTGATCGCAAGGGAAGAGAAGAAGGTCACGGTGATGTTGCCTTCCAAGAAAAAAGCAGAAATGCCGGTAGACTGCAGGGCCACGATTGGCACGACCGCAGGCTCAGGCAGGAAGGACAAGCCTTTTATGAAGGCCGGAAACAAGTACCATGCGATGAAGGCTCTTGGCAAGTTCACGGCAAAGACATCGGCGACGAACAAGAACGTAGTGCAGCATCCGTTCGGCGGAAAGAACTTTGGAAAGCACAAGACGGTTTCAAGGGACGCTCCTCCGGGNAGGAAGGTCGGAAGCATTGCNGCAAGGAGAACTGGAAGGAAGAAGTGATTAAATGGCAAAGAAATTTTTGTTCAAGGGGAAAACCACAGAAGAGCTCCAGGCCATGAACATGGAGGAGTTCAGCAAGTTCGTGGACTCCCGCGCAAGAAGGGCGCTTCTGCGTGGATACACGAAGCAGGAGAAAAAATTCATAGAAGACTTGAGAAAGAACGACGGCAAGCTGATAAGGACGCATTGCCGCGACATGGTCATAATCCCGGAGATGGTGGGAAATAAGATAGCCATCTACAACGGAAAGGAATACTTTTCAGTTGACATAAAAGTGGAGATGCTGGGACGCAGGCTTGGGGAGTTCTCCCTTGCGCGGGTCCGGGTAAAGCACTCGTCGCCCGGCATAGGAGCCACGCGCTCAAGCAAGGCGGTAGCCCTGAAGTAAGAGTGATAAAAATGCCATACACGTTCGCGCCGGAGGAGAAGCATGCCAAGGCATACGGCAGCAATCTCAGGATCAGCCCGAAGACAGGGCATCTGATATGCAACATGATAAAGAGGAAGAAGTTCAACGTTGCCAAAAGCATGCTGGAAGACATGTATGCCGGAAAGCGGAGCATGAAAGGCAAATACTACACGAAAACCGTAAAGGAGATGCTGGACCTGCTCGCAAGCTGCGAAAAGAACGCGCAAGTGCTGGGGCTGGACATGGACAAGCTCTTTGTTCACGCTTCCTCGCACAAGGGAACGATGCTAAGAAGAAGGAGAAGGAAGTCGGGTTACGGCTCAATCATGAAGACAGCGAACGTGGAAATGATGCTTATTGAGAGGGGAAAGCAGTCCAAGCCATCAGTTGCCAAAACGGTGAAAAAATGAAGGAAAGAATATTCATAAACAAGGCCAAGGAAGAGGTCAATATGCAGGAGTACATACGAAAGCACTTCTCCACGGCCAAGGTGGGGGACATAGAGATACAGAAGACGCCGATAATGACAAGAATAGTGCTTCATACGACGACCCCTGGATTAATAATCGGCTCCGGCGGTGAAAAAATACGGGAAATAACGGACATGCTCAGGGAGAAGTTCAAGATAGATAATCCGCAAATAGACGTGCAGAAGATAAACGATGCCAATCTGGATGCGGGCATAATGGCAAAGAGCATAGCATCCCAGATAGAATCGGGCGTAAATTACAGGAGGCTTGGCAACTTTTATCTTGAGAGGATAATGAGGTCCGGAGCCATTGGGTGCGAAATAGTCATGTCCGGAAAGCTTTCCGGAGAAAGGTCGCGAAGGGACAGGTTCGTGGCAGGCTATCTGAAGAAGGCCGGGGAGATGGCACGGATTCATGTTCGCAAGGGATTCACTGTGGCCAATCCCAAGCTTGGCAACATAGGCGTGTCCGTGCAGATAATGGTGGATTATCCGGAATCCGNCACGGCAAGCGTGAGAAAGATGATTGACGTTCCGGTGACCGCTGAAGCTGTTGCNGAGGCAGTCACGGAAACGGCTCCTGCTGAAGCGGTTCCTGTCATCGTGGAAGCGGAGAAGAAGCCTGCAAAGAAGGCGAAGAAGAAAACGGAAGAGAAGCCGGCAGCAGAGGAAGAGAGCAAGGAATGATTATATGGCGCTTATAAAGAAAGACAAGCTAAAGGCTTTGAAGGCCGGAGAAATAGACGCCAAGATACAGGAGATAAAGCTTGAGTTGTCCAAGGAAATGGCGCTCAGCGAAGTAGGAAGCACGGTCAAGAATCCCGGAAACATACGGGAGATGAGACGGACAATAGCGAAACTACTCACGAAAAAGAGAGGTGGTTGAAGATAGCAGTTTGCCCAAAATGCGGTTTGCCAAAGGAATTGTGCGTGTGCGAGACGATAGCGAAGGAGTCAAGAAAAATAACCATAAGCACGGAGCAAAAAAGATACGGCAAATATATAACCGTTATAAAGGGCATAGACAACACGCAAATCAGCCTGAGGGAAGTGGCGACGAAGCTCAAATCCAAGTTGGCATGCGGCGGAACCCAAAAGAACGGCCGAATAGATCTTCAGGGAAACCACAAGCAGAGGGTGAAGCAGATACTGGTGGAGGAAGGATTTCCCGAGGACATGATAGAAGTGAAGTGAATGAGGAACGCAAGGAACATCGTTCGCCACGAGCTGATAGGGCTTGAATGCGAAATCATGCGCTCCCCGAACGCATCGCAAATCGGCTTGAAAGGCCGGATTATAGACGAGGGCATGCGCGTGATGGTGCTGAGGACGGGATCAGGCGACAGGAAAGTGGAAAAGAAAAACGCGATGTTCAGGCTCGTCGTTGACAGAAAAAAAGTGGATGTGGACGGAAATTTCATAATAGCAAGGCCCGAGGACAGGATAAAGAAGAAGATATCAAGATGGTGAAAAGATGGAAAAGGACGGAAAAAAGGACATCGGCATCGGGGTTATCGCGCCCAAGGGCAAGTGCACGGACGCCAAGTGCCCGTGGCACGGCCACCTGAAAGTCCGCGGAAGGATATTCCGCGGGGAAGTTGTGTCCAACAGGGCCCAGAAAACCGCGATAGTCAAGTGGCATTATTATAATTATGTGCCGAAGTACGAAAGGTACGAGAGAAGGAACACAAAAGTGGCGGCATACAATCCGGAATGCCTTTCCGCGTCCATAGGCGACACGGTGACGATAGCGGAATGCCGCCCGCTGTCAAAGACAAAAAAATTCGTGGTGGTTGATAAGAAATGAAGGCAGTGACCGCAAGAATCCCGAGAGCCCTGCAGATAATGTCGCGCATAAAGTGCGCGGACAATTCCGGCGCAAAGGAACTTGAGATAATAGCAGTGAAGGGATACCGGGGCGTCCAGCGAAGGAATCCCAAGGCCGGCGTTGGCGATGTGGTCATATGCGCGGTCAAGAAGGGAAAGGAGAAGGTCATGCACCAGATGGTGTATTGCGTCATAGTGAGGCAGAAGAAGGAATTCAGAAGGTCGGACGGCACAAGGGTGAAATTCAGCGACAACGCCGCGGTGCTGGTAAACTCCAAGACGTTTGAGCCGACAGGAACCGAGATAAGAAGCGTAATAGCGAAAGAGGTCGTGGAAAGATTTTCCATGATAGGAAAAATAGCAAGCCTTGTGGTGTGATAATCATGAAAGAATTTTCGTCGGCATGGAAAACGAGCACGCAGCCAAGAAAGCAGCGGAAATACCGCTACAACGCTTCGGGTCATCTGAGGCAGAACATGCTTTCGGCTCATTTAGATAAAGTGCTGCGCAAGGAAACCGGCAGAAGAAGCATGAAGATCAGAAAGGGCGACGAGGTCGTTGTCACGAGGGGAGAGTTCCGCAAGACAAGAGGAGCGGTCACTGCCGTGGACATGAAGGCCCTGAAGATTTATGTGGAAGGAGTCAAGCGGAAGAAGGGCTCGGGAAAGGAGGCGAACGTGCCGGTTGACCCGAGCAACGTCAGCATAGTGAAAATTTATAGGGATGACAAGAAGAGGAGGATCAATAAATGAGCCTTAAGCGTTATGCGATGCCATTGTTCTGGCCGCTGGAGAGGAAAACCAAGAAATATGCGGTGAAGCCCGTTCCGGGCCCTCATAGCAGCAAGACAGCCATGCCTCTTGGCATATTCCTTAGGGATGCCATGAAATTTGCTGCGACCATGAAGGAGGCAAAGGATATACTTAACAGGGGCCTTGTGAAGGTGGACGGGATTGTCAGGAAAGATGTGAAGTTCCCTGCAGGAGTCATGGACGTGATTTCCGTGGGGAGCGAGAGCTATCTTGTGCTGCCCGAGAAGAGCAGGATGCGATTCATGAAATCGCGCAGTGGATTGAAGCTTGTGAAGATAAGCAACAAGACCGTGCTGAAGGAGGGGAAGATGCAGCTGAACCTTTACAACGGCAGCAACATAATCGTGGATTCCAAGGATTACCGCACAGGAGACACATTGATGATTGACATTCCGGCAGGCACGATAAAAGGCGTGCTGAAAATGAAGGCAGGGTCCCATGCCGTCATAATAAAGGGCAAGAACGTGGGCACTGCCGGAAAGATAAAGAAGATGATAACGACGACGGGTTCCGAAGCCGGGATAGTGGTTCTGGAGACCGGCGGCGCGGACGTTGTGGTGCCAAAGGATTATGTGTTCGTGATAGGCGAGGAAACGCCGGTCATAGACGTTGCGGAGGCCCGCGGTGAATGATATGGGCATGAAAGACATACGCATAGAGAAGGTAGTGTGCAACATAGGCTGTGGCACGCACGTGCCGGTGGACAACGCCAAGAAGGTGCTGGAGAGGCTGACAGAGAAGACGGCAGTGATAATCAAGACCGCCAAAAGAAACACTTTTGGGGTGCCGAAGAACAAGGCGATAGGCTGCAAGATAACGATAAGGGACGAGCCGGCAAAATTCGCAAAAAGAATGCTTGAGGCGGCGGAAAACAGGATAAAGGCATCAAGCTTTGATGACAAGGGCAATTTTGCATTCGGGGTGAAGGAATACATAGACGTTCCGGGCATGGACTATGACCCGAAGATAGGCGTGATAGGCATGGACGTGTGCGTCACGCTTGAGAGGCCCGGATATTCGGTCAAGAAGAAAATGCATCCTCACAAGGTGGGAAAGAAGCACGTGATAACCAAGGACGAGGCAATGCAGTTCATGAAGGAGAAATTCAACATAAAAGTGGAGTGATGATTTTATGCGTTTGAAAGCTATCAAGAGGAAACAGGGAAAAGGCTCGCGAAAATGCGTGCGATGCGGCAGCATGAGGGGGCTTATAAGGAAGTACGGCCTCATGTACTGCAGGAGATGCTTCAGGGAAGTCGCGGCGGACCTTGGTTTCCATAAATACAGGTGAAGACAATGAAAATTCCAATGAAATGCAAAGGGGGCTTGTTTGCATGAGGCACGACATTCTCCCGGACGTCATGTACACGCTTAACAATGCCGACAAGGTCGGAAAGCACGAGTGCACGGTTCCGGCGTCAAGCACCGTGAAAGACGTGCTTAAAATATTGCAGCAAGAGGGTTACATAGGCAGCTTTGAATTCGTGGACGACCAGAAATCCGGGCAATTCTGCGTGGAGATGAAGGGCAAAATAAACGTGGCAAGGGCCGTGAGGCCTAGGTTCGCTGTGAGGACTTCAAGCTTCAAAAAATGGGAAGCAAGATTCCTGCCGGCGAGGGACATGGGAACCCTGATACTTTCCACTTCTGCCGGAGTCATGACCAAGAAAACCGCCATACAGGGCGGCACAGGAGGCAAGTTATTGGCTTATGTGTATTGAGGTAATTTGAATGAAAAAAGAAGTTGCTATACCAAAAGGCGTGGACGTTTCCGTGAGCGCCCTTGACATGAAAATAAAGGGCCCGAAGGGCGAGCTCTTGAAAAGCTTTGAAAATCCCATGTTCAATTCCGTAGTTACTATTGAGAACGGCGAAACGCTCGTGGTTTCGTCGGAAAGCGAACGGAGGCAAATAAAGGCCATCGTGGGCGCTATAGTGGCGCATGCGCGGAACATGATAACCGGCGTGACAAAAGGCTACGAGTACACTATGAAGACGCATTATTCGCATTTCCCGATAAACGTGGAAGTCAAGGGCAGGGAGGTCATAGTCAAGAACTTCCTCGGGGAAAAAGCCCCAAGAATCACAAGCATAAGGGGAAACGTGGAAGTCACGGCTTCAAAGGATGCCGTAGNCGTCAAGGGTACGNACATAGAGGAAGTCGGGCAGACTTGCAGGAACATAGAGGCTATATGCAAGATATCGGACAGGGACGGAAGGGTATTTAACGACGGCATCTATGTGACTGAAAAAAAACTTCAGACAGGGGAGAAATTATGAGCAAGAGATTCAAAAGACAGGACAACCGGTTCTATCCCAAGCTGGGCACGAAGTGGAGGTCTCCCAAGGGATGCCAAAGCAAAATGCGCGAGCGCATAAAGGGCGCGGGCAAGATTCCGAACGCCGGCTACAGGACCGCGAAGGCCGTGAGGGGAACTGTGAACGGAAAGAAGGTGACTTATGTTGCAGGGTTGAGCGGCATAATAGAGATGAAGAAAGGCGACACTGCCATGCTTTCGTCTACTATTGGTATTAGAAATCTCATGATCATAGCGGCAAAGGCAAAGGAGCTTGGCGTGGAAATACTCAACAGGCAGAGAATCAGAAGCGGAGAAAAGGCAATCAAGGTTGCCGAGGCAAAGAAGGCGGCAGCTAAAGAGGTTATGAAGAAGAATGAAGTTGCGAAGAAAAGCGAGCAGCCGGACGGCAAGAAGGTGCAGTAGAAATGTTCATAAAATTTGCGGATAAGAATTGTCCGGTGTGCGGCAACAACGGGGACAAGATAAGCAAGGGGCTCTTCCAGTGCGGAAGATGCGAGATGGCATACGACAAGTTCGGGATTTTCGGATATCCGAACGGCGACGAAGAATCGTTGTGGAACTAATGAAGTGATATTAAAATGGCGCAAAATCTGACTGCACAAAAGAGAATGGCTGGCCGCGTAATGAAATGCGGCGTCAGCAGGGTGTGGCTGGATCCGGCAAGGATCGCGGACATAGCCGATGCCATAACAGCCGCGGACATAAGAAGGCTGGAGATGCAGGGCGCAATAAAGGAACTGCCCGTCAAAGGAAACAGCAAGTCAAGAAGCCGTGAAGCGTTGAAGCAGAAAAGGAAGGGAAGAAGACACGGCATAGGCTCAAGGAAAGGAAAAGCAACGGCAGGACTCTCCAGAAAGAGAAGCTGGATAAAGACTATCCGCGCGCTAAGGGACCAGCTTGACAAGGTTCGCGCTTCCATGGACAAGAAAGTCTACAGGCAGGTTTACAGGAGAGCAGGCAGCGGCTTTTTCAGAAGCAGGGCTCACCTGATGACGTATCTGGAAAGAAATAAGATGTTGAGGGATTTGAATGTTAAAAAGAAGGCATGACGAGAAAACGGACTACAAGCAAAGGCTTGCCCTGCTGAAGTCCGGCGTTCCGAGGCTTGTTGTCAGAAAAACGAACAACAAGGTACTTGTTCAGGTCATTGAGTTCGTGCCTTCGGGCGACAAGACCGTGGCCGAGGCCAGTTCGCTTGACCTTGCATCCTTCGGATGGAAGGGGCATGGCGGAAGCCTGCCGGCAGCTTATCTTGCAGGCATGCTCGTGGGCATAAAAGCCGCGCAGAAGGGAATAAAGGAGGCAATTGCCGACTTGGGGCTGCAGTACTCCAGAAAGGGAATTGCGATATACGCGGCTGTCAAGGGAGCGAAGGATGCAGGATTGAACGTTTCGGCAGGAGATGCGTTCCCGGACGATGCAAGGATAAGAGGGGAACACATAGCGCAATACGCAAAGCTTCTGAAGTCCAAGAACAAGGCGGCTTACGAAAAGCAGTTTTCTTCCTACTTGAAAAGCGGCTTCAATCCTGAAGACGTTGCGAAGCATTTTGAAGAGGTAAAACAGGCAATTAAAAGCGGAAAGGGGAATAAATGATGGCAAACGACAGCATGGGAACATGGGTGCCCAAGACGGAACTTGGAAAAAGCGTGATGAACGGATCCGTGGCTTCGCTGGATGAGATATTCGCAGCCGGAAAGATAATAAAGGAGCCCCAGATAGTTGACAAGCTCGTTCCTGTGCTTGACAACGAACTNATATTCGTAGGAGGCTCGGCAGGCAAGGGAGGAGGAAAGAGGATGACCTCGACGAAAAGAACNACAAGAATGCACATGAGCGGCAGAAGGTATACTATTTCCTCGGTGGCATGCATAGGCAACAAGAACGGCTATATCGGCATAGGCAAGGCGAGCGCAAAGGAGAACAGGATCGCGATTGCGAAGGCCGTGGAAAACGCCAAGCTCAACATGATACCGGTGAAAAGGGGTTGCGGCTCATGGGAATGCGCTTGCACGGATGCGCACTCAATACCGATGATGGCTGAAGGCAAGGTAGGCTCGGTAAAGGTCGTGCTGTTGCCGGCGCCGAAAGGNATAGGGCTGTGCATCAACAACGAGGCCAAAAAGATGATGAGGCTGGCCGGCATAAAAGACGTGTGGGCAAAGAGCTACGGGCACACATCCAGCCACGTGAACTATGCGTACGCGGTGTTTGATGCGCTGAAGAAGATGAATCTCCACAAGGTGAAATGATGCTTGCTGTAGTAAGATTGAGGGGCACCGTGAACGTCAGGCACGACGTGGCCGAGACGCTCAGGGTCATGGGCCTCAAGAAAGTCAATTCCGCGGTGCTGCTGGAAGACGAGAAGAGCAAACGGGGAATGATACTGAAGGTTTCCGACTACGTCGCATGGGGCGAGGCGAACGCCGAGACGGAGAAATCCGTGAAAGGCGTTGCGCACCTGAACCCGCCAAGAAAGGGAATCCGCTCCATCAAGCTCAAGACTCCGGCTGGGGAACTCGGATACAGGGGTGACAAGGTCAACGAACTGATAAAGAGGATGCTATAATGACAAGCGACAAGGCCAACAAGATGAGGGGCAGCCACACTCATGGGTTTGGCGCCAAGAAAAAGCACAGGGGCAAGGGAAGCAAGGGAGGCAAGGGAATGGGNGGAAGCTCCAAGCACAACAGGAGCCATGTCTATGCCAAGGATCCGGAACATTTTGGCAAGAAAGGATTCACGTCCCTGAAAGCAAGGGCCAAGGTCATAAACGTGTTTGAGCTTGTCAAGTTTGACAATGAGGTCAACCTCACGGCAATGGGATATGACAAGCTTCTCGGGCAGGGAGAGATTTCCAAGCCTCTGAAGGTGACAGTACTTTATTGTTCTCCGTCCGCCAAGGAAAAGGTGGAGAAGGCAGGAGGCAAGNTAATCACCGAGTGATACAATGTCTATTTACGAAAAAATACTGGCAAGCCTGCCCAGCGTTGCCGGGNCTTCTTCTTACCTTAACTTTTCGTCCCGGCTCAAATGGACAGGGCTTATTCTATTTCTTTTCCTTGTAATGGGACAGATAACGCTTTGGGGGGTTTCCCAGACTTCCTTGCAACAGTTCCAGACGTTTGAGATGATACTTGGCTCTTCGCTGGGATCTATAATCACGCTTGGCATAGGGCCGATAGTCACGGCTTCTATAATATTGCAGCTTCTTGCAGGCTCTAAAATAATAGATATTAATACATCCACGGACGCGGGCAAGGCGAAATTCCAGGGGACCCAGAAGCTGCTGGCAGTGCTGTTCTGCCTGTTTGAAGCCGTGGTATTTGTAGGCTTTGGCGCGGTCACACCGGTGAATCAGGACTTCACGACCATGGGATTTCTCGTTCTTCAGCTTTCATTCGGCGCTTTGATACTGCTTTTCATGGATGAAGTCGTGTCCAAATGGGGAATGGGCTCGGGCATATCGCTTTTCATTGCAGCCGGNGTTTCAAAGACGATATTCGTGCGGGCATTCAATCCGCTTGCAGGCGAGGGAAGCGAATTCGCATTCGGGCTTATTCCGCAGGCAATTCAGTACGTTGCTTCCCAGCAGCTCTACGAAGCGTTCACGTCATTTTTGCCGGTGATCTCAACCATAATAGTATTTTTCATGGTGGTCTACATACAGGCCATGAAGGTGCAGATACCTCTGGCGTTCGCATCCGTCCGTGGCTTTGCCAGAAGCTGGCCCCTCAAGCTTACATACACGAGCAACATACCGGTCATACTCATAGCCGCTCTGCTTGCGAACATCCAGCTTATAGGCCATGCGGTTGCCCGTGAAACCGCGGGGGCACTGAGATGCGGCATACTTGGATGCTACGATGGCAACAATCAGGCCGTTTCAGGGGTTGTACATTACCTTCAGGTGCCAAGGGAAACTTCCATAGAGGTTTTCTTCACTGCCTTCCTGCTCATGATGTTCGCGTCAGCGCTTGTCGCATATTACATGAAATACCCGAAGATAGGGCGGTTTGTGGCAGCGTCTTTCGTCGTTTCCGTAGCCGTCGCCGTGTTTGCAACGGCCAGCATCAGCGGCCTTCCGAACGCGGAAAGCATATTCAGGGCAGCAGTTTATTTCATGATTCTTGTTGCCGGTTCGGTGCTGTTTTCAGCCATCTGGGTCACCACATCCGGCATGGATGCGCGCACCGTGGCAGGCCAGATAGAATCCATGGGCATGCAGGTGCCGGGCTTTCGCAGGGATCCGCGCATAGTGGAGCAGGTGCTCAACCGCTACATACCTTCGCTTACGATAATATCTGGACTGCTGATAGGCACGCTTGCAGCGCTTGGCGACTTTACCGGTGCACTCGGAACAGGCACTGGAATACTGCTTACGGTCATGATAATCTACAACTTCTACGAGCAGATCTCCCAAAAATACGTTGAGGACATGAACCCAGCTATAAGGAAGTTCTTTGAGTAGTCCATATCCCTTTCTTTAGGAAAGAAAGGTCTGCGGGCTATACCCTAAAGAAAATAGATAAAATATATTATTCGTTATAGCTTTACAAGGAGATGAACATATATTTTACTTCCTTGTGAATTATATCTGAACCAGGTAAATCATACCCAGAATATTCACAGGGTTAACTATAACTGCGGAATAGGTATAGCGCAGCTCTATCTGGCGTTTTAAGCTTCTTTAACAGTTTTTATTTGTTCTCCTCTAATGGATATGAGAAA
>C687J35174_10008756_pt1 | contig 12793 bp, 14 predicted proteins | sample RifCSPhighO2_01_FD_35174 | JGI IMG/M metagenome (IMG submission 35174) | reverse complement strand
TTTTTCGAGCCGTTCTATGACCTCGTTCCCTTTTTTCCCTTCCGTCGCCGCATCGAGGCGGAATACCGACTTGCGGAGTCCATAGTGATTGAGAAGCTTCAAAATGACTCTCGTGTCTTCTGCATAGACGACCGTACACTCTTTGAGATTCCATAGCGCACGGAATGTCAGATCTCCGAGATTCCCTATTGGTGTTGCTACGATTGACAGTTTGCCTGTGGTGAGTCCGTCGAATCCGCCCATGGCCGCACAGTACGCTTCGTTTTAGCCATTGGCAACCAGGCGCGAGGTCGGTACAATCAGCCGGTGCCACCGCTCCTCCGCAGAATAGTGGGCTGGAAGTTTACCCGGTATGGTCTTGTCGGCGTTTTGAACGTTATCTTAAGCTTCGCGATATTTAATTTCCTGCTCTTCGTCTCCGGCGTCGCGCAAGGGATCGAAGTCACATTTTTTTCCATCATTACCTTTGCGATCGTTGTAACCCATTCATTCTTTTGGAATAAATGGCTCGTATTCAAGTCCGATGGAGCGGCACACCCCGAATACATAAGATTCTTCGCCGTCTCGAGCACGACGTCGCTCATCAACGTGGGGATCATTTCCTTTCTCGTGAATGTGGCCGGGGCGCCCGAGGGTGTCTCACCGACACTATGGGCGAATATCGCGGTCCTCCTGACCATTCCCGTTTCAGTCTTGGGCAATTTCTTTGGATACCTGCTGCTCGTTTTCAGGAAACAGCCCCTGCCCGCACCTCCTGAACAAACGAATACTGCCACTTGAGCGGTTTANCGGGGTNACCCACTACGGCCACATTACGTATTCCCTTGCTACTCCTCTGTTACTTGTTCGGCGACCTTGTATATGTCGCCGGCACCCATCGTGATGATGAGGTCTTTTTTAGCGCTACTCTCTAAAAGTTCCCTGCGGATTGCGTCGAAGTCGGGGAGCGAGACAACATTTTTGTTTTTCTTCGCGATCGCTTTCGCGAGCATGTCGCTCGAAACGAGGCCCTCGTCCTTCTCGCGCGCCGCATAGATGGGCGCAAGCAGGATGCGATCGGCCGTCGCAAGCGCGTCCACGAAGTCGTCGAAAAGATCTTTGGTACGGGAATAGAGGTGTGGATGGAATACGACAGTAATTTTCTTTTGCGGGAATTTCTCGCGCGCCGCCTCTATCGTTTTCCTCGCCGCCGTCGGGTGGTGCGCGTAATCGTCGTAAACAGCGGCTCCGTGTGGCGTCTCTCCCTTGTATTCGAAGCGACGCCATGAACCTTTGAACGCTCGGAGTGCCGTGTCGGTAACGTCGTCGGAAATATCGGGAAATGCGGCTTGTGCCGCCGCTTTCGCGGCGCGCGCGTTCATTTTGTTGAACTCCCCTATCTGCGAAAGCGTCGGAACATCTACTCTCGTATAGTCGACGATCGCCGCGGTAACCCGTCCGAGTATCGGTGCAATGTTCACTTCGGCCGGCGTCGTCACGATCACGCCCCCTTTCGGCACACGCTCGGCTGCGACACGGAACGTGCTCTGCAGTGCGGACAGCGACGGGAAAAAATCGGTATGGTCGAGCTCGATGTTGGTGATGACGAGCATCTCCGGCAAAAGCTCCAGAAGATGGTCGCGGTATTCGCACGCCTCGACAACAAGGAGATCATTCTGACCAGGTAAGAAATTGGAGCCCCAATCGGTGACGAGCGAGCCCACGATCGCGGTCGGCTCTTTCCCTGCCGCTTTCAATATCGCCGCGAGCATTGCCGTGGTCGTCGTTTTACCATGCGTGCCAGCAACGGCGATCGTCCGCATGCTCTTTGAAACCTCTCCGAGCGCTTCGAAATACGAGGTCTGGGGAATATTCATTTCTCTTGCTCGGACACGTTCACGATTGTCGGCCGGCACGGCGTCGCTATAGATGAGGAGTTCGACATCAGCGGGAATATTACGTTGCTCGTGTCCGATAGAGACTGGTATTCCTTTTTTTGCGAGCATCGCTGTCACCGGCGATTCATCCCTATCCGAACCCGTGACCGTCTTCCCCTGATGCAGAAATAGCTGCGCGAGCGCCGACATGCCTATCCCGCCTATTCCGACAAAGTATATTTTGTTCCGTTGCATAAAATTCTTACTGCGGGTACCGCCGACCTGCCCCGTAGCCATGCGAAGCATGTGGTACCGGGGTGCCCACCATGTATATGCGCTCCGGCACTTGCATAATGGCAGTATACAACCGCTCTTGGAGATGCCTTCTCGACGTGCCATAAAGGTAGCGGCTGCACCTTAACCCGATCAGAAGGGTGGGGTTCGGAAAACCTGCTCTTCTGATCCTTGACATTCTGACAGAGAGGAGACAGCTGAAATGCGTATCTTGTCATGGCTCACGCGGGCCAACTTTATGGCGATCTTCGGCAATCAGGAGAATGCCGAAATCGCCGCCCAGCTGCGAGAACTGATGTCCGCGGCGGTTCACTGTTCCATCAAGCTCGACCGTAAATTCGAATTACGCGAGAGCGACATGGTTGAAGACGAACATCGCGGAGACGCAGCACTGGGACGTATCGAAGATGCGCTGGAGCGCGCCTTCCTGGTTCGTTTCGGCAAAGCCGATCCAACGCGGCTTGCTCATGAGCTCGACGACATCATCGATGGGATGCGAGACGTAGCCCGTCATGTGGAAACTTATCAAGCGTTCCTGAAAGACTTCCCTGAGTCGAGTTGGGATCTCATTGAGATCGTCAAGAAGGGGATCGACAATCTCGACAAGATGATCAGCGAAGTGCTGAACGGGCGTGTGAATCGTTCGCTGGTTAGCCAACTTGCGAGCGAAATCAGCGACCTCGAACGACAGGCGGATGTCATCCGTGCGAGGGCCGAACAAGAGTTGGCGTCGCAACCAACCATCGGTGACTTCAGGTCGTTCTTCGCCCAAAAAGGCCTGAACGATCTTCTTGAAGGCATCACCGATCATGCAAAGCACTGCACAGTCAACGTGCTTGCAATCGCGCGACAGGAGGCGTGAATGGACTGGCTTACGCTTGCGCTGTTCGGTGCGTTGTTTGTCTATTTGCTGATTCTCTTTGCGGAGGCAGTGAATGGATGGACGGACGCTCCAAACGCGATAGTGACGATCGTATCAACGGGCGTACTCCCTCCAAGAGTCGCTATCGTACTCGCGGTTGTCTTCAACATAATCGGCGCCGCTTCCGGTCTTGCCGTTGCAAAGACAATAAGTGGCGGATTCGTCGAACCATCGGCAGTGACGCTGCCTGCAATTGGTGCCGCGATGGTCAGCGTCATCGCGTGGGGTTCCTTCGCGGGAATTACCGGCCTGCCGGTCAGCAAATCACACGCACTCGTAGCCGGTATCACTGGTGCAGGACTTGCGTGTGGCGGACCGGAAGCATTGATCGGGTGGGGGTGGTGGCTCGTTCTCATCGGTCTTGCGTTTTCTTCAGGTATCGGATGCGTGTTGGGCTTTGCAATCGGCAAACTCGTGACTCGCATTGCGATTACGTTGACGAACCTCGGTGTGCGACCATCGGGGCAGAAGTGGACATTCGATCACCTGCAAATGTGCTCGGCGACCGCGATGGCGTGGGCTCATGGCCTCAATGACGGCCAGAAGTTTATCGGCATTTTCGCGTTCACTCTTGTCATGCAGAGGCACGCTGATAAGGACTGGATACCGTGGTGGGTAATTGTTGTCTGTGCTCTCACCATGGGAGCGGGCACCGCGCTTGGCGGCTGGGAGATCATGCGGACTGTCGGGATGCGTATGGTTCGTCTCAACTCCATGCAGGGGTTCGCCGCAGAGCTGACCGCTTCGACAATCATCTTTGCGGTCTCGAAATTCGGCGTCCCTCTCTCGACGACACACACGATCAATACATCGATCGTCGGAGTGGCCGCTTCGAAGAGTATTCGGAACGTACGCTGGAATGTTCTCGGCCGAATCGTCCTCGGGTGGGTTTGCACATTTCCTATCTGCGGGACAATCGCTTTCGTCGCCGCACTCGTTGCTAATCGGGTGTTCCAATGAAGGCATCAACAAATAACCGCTCCCCTTGCTTCACGCTTGGGGAGCGGGATTATTTTCACTATTGCTTCAGGGCGAAAGAAGGTACAATAGACCTGTGAAAGACCGTGAGAAGAAAGTGAAATTCAGTTTCGAGGAGTTGCGTATGAGCGGCACGCACCAAAGCAGCGCGAAGCGCAAAAAGGCGTTCATTGAATACTTCGAGATGTTCGAGGAATTTCCCTCATACCTTTTTGACAACAGTCACGGCATAGATAGTCTCCTTTCCGAAACCATTCAAGATATCCAAAAAGATCCGACCACGCCGCAAAAAGTGCTGAAGGGCATCGAGACGCTCTTGCAGCGGCTCACTTTGGAACAGCGACGCGTGTAGTCTTTTCAGAACGGCCAAAGTGCTGATATACCGAAGAAGAACACGATGACGAGACAAAGCACGACCGAGGTGAGTATAAAGTAGAAGCTCGTTTTCATAAGGCGCCTGCTCTCGGCATCGCTCGCACTCTCACGGAACCACCCAACAAAACCCCACACGAAGATCGCGAGCGCAAAGACGACGCAAGCGAGAAAGAGGAGCGCGAGGCCGGAAGCAAGTAAGGCGTGCATATTATAAATTCCGCACAAGGCTCATAAACTGATCGTTACGGTCGTACTCGTTCTTGAACATCCCGAAAGAGGCGAAGGCAGGACTAAAAAGTATATTACCCTTCGACGACGTTTCCAGAGCGGCAGCGAGCGCGCCGGAGAGACTGTTCGTCTCGACACACGGTACTCCCGCCTTGTCCAATGCGACTTTGAGTCGCTCCGTTCCTTTGTAGTTCTCGTGCATGAGTAAGATCACATGTGAGACTTTATGTTTGATCGTTGAAACCAGCTCTTCGAGGGGCAATCCCTTCTCCGAACCTCCTGTGATCAGAACGATCTCGCCACCGAGCGCTTGCAATGCAGCGATCGTCGCATCCGGCGTCGTTGCGTTATTGTCATTGTAGATCTTCACACCTTCCACTTCGCGGACGAATTGCAATCTCCCTTCGACAGCTTCGAATGTTTCAAGACCACCTTTTATTTCCTCGTCGCGAAGGCCGAGAGCCTCAAGTGCCGCCGCCGCAAGCGAAGCATTCTCGCGATTGTGCACGCCAGGTATCCGTAATTTCCATTTTGCTGGAATTGCTTCGGGAACTATCGGGTCGAGCGGCGGACGCGCTTCGCGGATCTTCTCGACTATCGAGCCGCCGGTGATGAGGACGTCATCTGGTTTTTGATAGCGGAAAATATTCGCCTTGTCGGCAAAATAGCTGTCCATGTCAGGATAGTAATTGAGGTGGTCGGGCATCAGATTGGTAAAGACGGCGATGTGCGGACTCACCTTCAGTTCGCCAAAGCCTTGCAGCTGCCAGGAATCGAGCTCGAGAACGGCGATGTCCTCCTTGTGCACTTCCGGCAACATCGCGAGCGTAGAAAGACCACGAACGTTCCCGCCGAGAAAGATATGTCTTTCTCGCCCCGAGTTTGGTCGAGGGGCTGATCGAAGTACGTGAAATATCATGTGGGCGATGGTCGTCTTGCCGCGGGTGCCCGTCGTGCCGACGATGCGCGCGCCTTTATCCATCGCATATTTTGCAAATAGTGCTGTCGACATGTAGACAGGCACTCCCGCGGCATGTGCGGCCGCTATCTCCGGAGAATTGAGCGGGACACCGGCTGCTTTGATGACCATGTCGGTATCAGTGAAATCCTCGGTGCGATGGCCACCGAAATGGAAGGATACTGTCGAGAACTGGTGCAATCGTTTTACCGACTCGTGCAATTCTTCAGCTGTCTTCATGTCTGTGACGGTTATTTTAGCCCCTAGTTGAGCCAAAAATTCGACATCTCCCACGCCGCGACCGAGGAGCCCGAGTCCCATGACCGTAATGCGTTTGCCCTTAAAGTCCGACTTATAGTCGCTCATACGACATCTATCGTATACCGACTGCCCCGAAAAAGCTCGGCTACGCGCGTGCGGAATATCTCTGAATCTTTTGAGATACGGAACTGTGTTGCGCCACTTCCCTTCGTGTCGAACTGCCGCTCGACCTCCTCGGCAACAGCGTCTGCCGGGTCGATGATGAGCAACGGGCCGAATACGTCGGCTGCCACACGCTCGATGACATCGCGCACCAGCGGATAGTGCGTGCAGCCGAGGATGACACCGTCGTACACGTTCCCCTTTTTTATTGAGAATGCCCGAGAAAGAATTGAGGAGATCTTTTCCTCGGCCGCACCGAATTCAATGGCGCCGGCAAGTTCGGGTATCGGGAGTTCGTCGAGTTGTACACTCACGCCGAGCGCGCTTCTATAGATACCTGCGGCGATCGTCGCTGGTGTCGCGATGAGCAACATCCGTTTTCCCGCGTGCGTGCGCATTGCGTGTGCGAGCGGCCGCGTCATTTCGATGACACGCGCGTCGCCTGCCGCTCCTTCGAGCACCGAAAGGGACACGCTGTTGCACGCACTTACGATCTCATCGGCACCCATTTTTCGAAGAATATTCATTCCGCCCTTCGTGAGTAGAACCAGTTCGTCTGCACTGCGCTCTCCATACGGCGCGTTCTCTATGTCGCCAAAATATGCGATGTCAGCGTCCGGAGCGCGTCTACGTATTGCCGCGAGCACGGTGAGGCCCCCCGAGCCAGAATCAAAAAGACCGAGCATGTGCGCCACTATAGCACTTGTGATTTCTCTTACCCATTTTCTAATGCGTTATCCACCTTGTGCTCGCAACCGGCAGGAATACAATGCACTTCCTGTTGTTTGTGGAAGTGAGGTGACCCGCCTTCGTCAAGACTTCGGCGAGGCAAGGAATTCCTCCACTGTGCCGCAACGGTAATGCTTCTGCCCCGAGATGATCGAGGGGTGGGAGATGAGTCCGGTCGTCAGACGACAGTCACATCCCGAGCAGGAGAACACCGCATACGGTGTGTAAGGAAAAATCTCTGCTCGGACGCAGAGTTTTTCATTTTACATATGACACGTACCAAATACCTCGTCTACCTTCTCATCACCGCTGTCGTGGCGACGATTGGCATTGCGTTAGCGTTTCGTCCGATTCCGAGCCTTATCACGACAAACATAGCAACGACCACAGAACCTTCGGCCGCAGCGGAACGCGCGATCGCCGTCTCGCTTTCTGTTGGTGATAAACACTATACGGCTTCTGTGCCCGACGACTCGACCGTTATCGAATTAATGCACTCTTCTGCCTCCACGGCAGAGTTCACCTTCGATGGACGCGACTACCCTGCACTAGGCTTTTTCGTCGAATCCATCAACGGTAAGAAAAATGTGGACGGATACTACTGGTTCCTCTACGTGAACGGAAAACCTTCCGAAACGGGCGCTTCTCAAACGACACTCAAAGACGGTGACGCCGTTGAGTGGAGATACAAGAAGAGTCATTAGCAACCAATAAACTCATCGTATGTCTCATGCCACACGTTTACTCGTCAGCTCTGCGCTGCTGTCCCTTTTGCTCCTATTCCCTCACTCTACGTTCGCGATAAGCATCGAGGGCAACGTGGAGCCAGCGGCAAATTGTACGATCCAAGATAAGAACGGGGCAGAACACGCCTTTCCGAAAGATGGCTCACCCAGTGGCCTCCTTGCGGTCTGTGTCCTCGCAAAAGCGCTTGAAACGGGCATCATATCCAGTGTCCAACTTAGTGAATTCACAGGTTTCGGACTGTTCGTCGAAGGTTTGAACGGAGTCGTCTCTGGCGGAGACGAGTTCTGGGCGCTCTTCCGCAATGGCGTCATGGCGGACTGCGGCATTGAGTGTTTGCCCGTTGTGAGTGGGGATACGATCTCCTTCATTCTTACATCGTTCGATGGAGAAGACCGCGGCTCCACGGTCGTATTGCATATAACCTCTCCCATTGAAGTGAAAGCGGCGTCCTCGGGCGGTGGAGGAGAATTTTTGAAAGATCGCGCCTTCGACGTAGCGGCGGCCATACAGTACCTCACGGGCTTGCAGCATCCTGACGGCTCGTTCGGCTCCCCAATGCTCACCGATTGGGCGGCCATAGCCCTCGGCGCCGCGCATGACGACATTTGCAACGAATCATGCAAGAACGCGCGGGATCGCCTGCAAACATATCTTTCCGACTCTCCTATCACCGGGAGGGCAACAGACCTTGAACGCCGCATCATGGCGCTCGAGGCGCTTGGCATAGATCCGTACTCGGCCAAAGGTGCGCCGTTGGAAAAACTCATCGCCCTGTTTGATGGTACACAGATGGGAGACGCCACTCTCGTCAACGATGACATCTTCGCGCTCTTTCCCCTGCTTAACGCCGGATATGCGACGACCGACCAGGTGCCAAACGCAATTCTCAACGTTGTGCTCTCAAAGCAAAGAGTGAACGGTTCGTGGGATGAAAGCGTCGACCTCACGGCTGCCGCCATCCAAGCGTTGCGACTTTTTCCTACGAACATCGCAGCGCTTGAAGCACTTCGAGAAGCGGAGATCTATATCCGTCGCAATCAGGACGACTCCGGCATATTTGGGACGCGAAGCTTCACCTTGAGTTGGGTACTCCAAGCCATCGCTGCTCTTGGCCAGACGCCGCAAGAATGGAAGAAAAGCGGCATGACGCCGCTCGGATATCTCGGCGTGCTCCAGCAAGAGGACGGCGGCGTCGAGCCGATGAGCGTAGGCACTGATAATCGTGTATGGGCAACCAGCTACGCCATTCCCGCCGCGCTTGGAAAGACGTGGGATTCGATCCTTAGCGACTTTGCGAAGCCTGACGCACCGGAAACTGAACTGGTTGCGGGTACTTCAACGACATCGTTAGAGTCTGCAGTCCCACCGCCGCCGACGCCGCGGAAAGTTCAGACCGACACTCCAAAATTGACAGCGAGACTGACCGCCATTCCTTCACCAATCCCAACCACCGTGATGAGTTCAACAACTGCAGAAAGTCAAATTGCTGCAGCTGGTAACGCTCAAAAAGATACCGACAACTTTAGTCTTGCACTGTGGGTCACCGGCGTCGGTCTGATAGTTTTCTTCTTCGGCTACGTGTACGCACGGAAGTGGGTCGAGAGCCTCGATATTTAAAAAGCGGGGCGTACATATCGTCTTTTGCGGGGATCATGACTTCCTTCGGGTTAATCGGCTTATTGGTGAATTCTACAAGGCGCGCCTGCCTGCCGGCAGGCAGGTCTTCAATAATGGCGAGGGGTTGTTGCTCGGCTCCCTCGCCCATCACGAGCGCCGCGGCCGTGGCGAGCGAATCCGCCACGTCGGTCATGGTGACTTTGAGCTTCCGGCCGAAAATGTCTTTTTTGCCGCGATAATCGCGAATCCCCTTGAACCCCGCGTACCCCAAAGCAAGACCCGTCACTCCCGCGCGCATCGGCGAGATGCGACTGTCGGTAATGACTACTCCCAATGACTTTACTTTGTAAAGCCATCTTAGTTGTTTGCGGAGCAGGGCCGCTGCTTTGAAACTATCTTTCGGGAGCAGCACAACTCGCTTACCGCCCGCCTTGACTCGCGAGTCAACGCGAGGCAGGTCGGCATTTGAATCATCAATACCGGCATTCACGAGGAGTGCACCGTCTTTTTCCGTCCACCACCACTCGGGATGTGTTTGCAGCGCCCACGTACTTTCCTTTTTTATGAGCGCTTCTTTCTCTTTCCGCGTTCGAACGTGCGCCGTTCTTCCTTCGGAAAGAGCGACGATCTTTGACGTCACAACAAGAACCGAACCATTCTTCAATTTCGGAATGGCTTTCCTTATGAAATCAACGAGATCCTCGTTCTCTCTAAAGATGCGCGTACGAACGGCACAAATGTTCATGCTTTCTCGCGCAATAGCTTGAGGCCGAGATACGAAAGCGGTGTGTAGAGGATGCCCATCGCCACTTTGAAGAGCCACCACGTGATGATGATGCGAATGAGGACGGGAGTCGGGTACACGCCGGCGAACGCGATAACCATGAAAAGAACAGTGTCGAGGAGTTGCGACCAGAGATTGGAGAGGTTGGAGCGGATCCAAAAATTCGTGTCGCCGAACCATTTGCGGAAAAAGAAGAATGAGATGACGTCTTGATATTCCGCTATTGCGAACGCGACGAGGCTCGCGATCGCGATGCGCAACGAAATACCGAACACGGTGTTGTAGCTTTCATGCACCCATTCTGCGGCCGGATCCCATGGGAGTGCAAGCGAGAGGAATGAGTAGAGGACGAATAGTGAGGTCGCGATAAAGCCCGCGAGAACGAATAGTTTCGCCATTTTCTTTCCGTACACCTCGCCGATGACATCCGTTGTCAGAAAGACGAATGGGAAGGAGAAAACCGCGACTGAAACATGGAGTCCGAGAATAAAGGGCATGATCTTGAGCCCCAAGGTGTTGGCGGCAAAGAGCGATGCGAGATAGACGGCCATCGCGATAGCGATTTTTTTTACATCTCGTTCGGAAAGTGCCAGCATGGAAGGCCGCATTGTACGGGATTTTATATCCCTCGCAATAGTGGGTGCGGGGAGACTCGAACTCCCAATCCTTACGGAATACGGTTCTGAACCGTACGCGTATACCAATTCCGCCACGCACCCAGACGTCGCAAACTATAGCAGAAATCGCTCAACACCACATTCTTGGCTTGGGCAGATGCTGGTAGCCGGGCGGTACGACAAGGGATTTCGGGTCGTGGCCATCCCAACAAATCTCGCCGTGCACGACCATATTGGTTATCTTCGGCTGCCACTGGTGTTCCGCGGCTTGAACAACTTTTTGAATGTCTTCAGCAGTCATCCCCTTTTCAAGCGGCACGCGATATTCAAAAAATGCAGGGCCGCGGTCATGTACTTCGGTCACGAAGTGCATGGTAAAACCCGATTCTGTTATCTCGGCCGCGTCGAGCGCCACCTTCACAGCTTCGTGAATGTGGTGGCCATACATCCCCTTTCCGCCGAAGCGGCCGCTGTCGAAAGAAAGTAACGCCGGATGAATGTTAATTGTTTTCGCAGGATCGAGCCCGCTCACGTGCTTGAGCCATCCTGAAAGCGCGACCCATTCTGCTGCAGTATTTTGCAAAATACTTGAATAGTATTCGGCATCGCTTGGTCCGGCAAAATAGATAAATGGCACCCCGAGCCGCTCGGCGCGCTGGCGCACGCCTCCGTGCTCATGATTGGAGACGACAGCCACGATGTGAGCATCCAAATCTTTTGATGTAACCAGATTCTCGAATCCCGAACCGCCATTATCCTTTGTACCGGACGCAAACACTATCAGTTTCGGTCTCATGTTAATCGACCGCCTCGACGGAAGCGCCGAGTTCGGTGAGGCGCTCGTGTAAGCGTTCGTACCCGCGGTTGATTGGGTAGACTTCGCGAAGCATTGATTCCCCTTCCGCCGCGAGCATGCCAATCAGAATAATCGTCGCGGGGCGCAGCGCGGGCGGGGCCTCGATATCCGCAGCGTGGAGTTTGGTGGGGCCGTCTATAAACACGCGGTGCGGATCCGCGAGGAGCATCTCGGCACCGAGTTTTTTCATTTCCATGTAGTAGATAGCGCGATTCTCATAGACCCAATCGTGAATGAGCGTGCGGCCTTCTGCCTGTGTGGCCACTGGCACGAAAAATGGGAGGTTGTCTATGTTAATCCCCGGATATGGGCGCGGGGCGATCTTCTCGGGCGGAGCAGTAAGCTTCGAAGGGAACATGGTCACATCGGTTAGTACAGCCCGACCGTTCTCGGCAGCGTACTTGGGGCCATACTCGTACTTCTGGCTCATTTGTCCGAGCGTTACCAGTTCTAGTTCGATAAAATCCATGGGACAGCGCTTTATCGTGAGTTCGGAGCCGGTAGTCGCCGCAAGAGAAATGAAGAACATAGATTCTATCGGGTCTTCGCTCGGATATACGACCACGTCCCTGTCGATATCGTCGACGCCATGCACCACGAGTGTCGAGGTGCCGATCCCTTCTATCTGTACGCCACATTGCTCCAAATAGACACAGAGATCCTGCACCATGTAATTGGCGCTCGCATACTTGATGGTGGTTTTCCCAGGGATCTTGGCGGATGCCATAAGGACGCTCTCTGTGCCCGTGTCGCTCGATTCATACATGGCCGCTTCACCTGCTGTCTTCTCTTTCGAGGAGACACGATACATGCCCTCCGAACCTTTTTCTATTTGTATCCCCAAAGCGCCGAGTGCTTGTATGTGCGGCATCATGGTGCGTCCACCGAGTTGGCAACCACCCGGAAGCGGCAGTTCGAATGATTCGAATAGATGTGCGAGTGGCGCCGTGAAAAGTACCGTGCTTCGGGTTTTCGCTGCGGCCACTTTATCCATCTTTTCGGGCAAGAGTTTTTTGGGCGGGCGCACCACCACGTCGCCATTCGTCCACTCCACTTCGGCGCCGATGCTTTTCAATACCTCGATAAGCCTGTTTACCTCTTCAATTTTGGGCACATGCTTAATGGTCGTCGTTCCGCGATTGAGGAGCGAAGCAGCAAGGAGCGCCACCGTGGCGTTCTTCGAGATGTTCGTCGTAACCGAACCGGAAAGCTTTCTGCCGCCAATGACTTTGTAGTTCATGTGCTCATTATACGTTGGTGCGAGCGGAAGGAATCGGACCTTCGACCTCTGTCTTATCAGGACAGCGTTCTACCACTGAACTACGCTCGCGTACCCGCGATGGTAGCAAAAATAAGTAGTATTTAAAAGGTTTAGCGCCGACCAGGAGGGTCGGCGCTAGGTGGCCGAG
>C687J35174_10008727_pt1 | contig 12814 bp, 10 predicted proteins | sample RifCSPhighO2_01_FD_35174 | JGI IMG/M metagenome (IMG submission 35174) | reverse complement strand
CCCCCTTGAAGACTGGTATTAAATTAATAGATGCAATTGTTCCAATCGGCCGAGGACAAAGAGAACTGATTATCGGCGACAGAGGATTAGGAAAGACAGCTATCGCAGTCGATACAATAATTAACCAAAAACCCAAAAAAAATTCTAAACTTAAACCCGTTACCTGCATATATGTTGCGATAGGACAAAAACAAAGCACTGTTGCTCAAGTTATTGGAAAATTAAGGGAAACGGGAGCAACGGATTATACCATTATAGTTTCTGCAACAGCAGCAGACCCCGCAGCGCTGCAGTATTTAGCGCCTTACGCAGGAGTCGCTATTGCCGAATATTTTATGGAAAAAGGGGAAGATGTTTTAATAATTTACGATGATTTATCAAAACATGCATGGGCATATAGACAAATTTCTCTGGTTCTAAGAAGACCTGCCGGACGGGAAGCATACCCGGGAGATGTATTTTATTTACATTCAAGACTTCTTGAACGAGCCGTAAAACTTAATAAGAAATTTGGAGGGGGATCTATTACCGCTCTTCCGATTGTAGAAACTCAGGCGAATGATATTTCAGCCTACATCCCCACAAATATAATCTCTATAACAGACGGGCAGATTTACCTTCAGTCGGATTTGTTTAACGGGGGTATAAGACCTGCAATAAACATAGGTAATTCTGTATCAAGGGTCGGAGGAGCCGCCCAAACCCCCGCTATAAAATCTGCTGCCGGTAAAATGCGGCTTGAACTTGCACAATACCGAGAACTCGCGGTATTTGCTCAATTCGGCTCAGAACTTGACCAGGCAACATTAACTCAGCTAGAAAGAGGAAAAAGAATGACAGAAATTTTAAAACAGCCGCAGTATCAACCACTACCGGAATCTCTTCAAGTATTAAGCATCTGGGCGGTCACGAACGGATTTTTGGATGATGTTGCGGTTGAATCTGTTAGAAAATTTGAATCGGAATATCATACCTATGTAGAAAGGAACCATCCTGACATAATTAAGACAATAGAAACAGGAGAAAAATTAACCGAAGATATTATTAAAAAAATGGGAAAAGCAACGGATCAATTTAAGAAAATTTTTATTAAATAATTATGGCAAGTACTATTCTAATAAAAAGGAGAATCCAAACGGCATCAAATGTATCAAAAACAACCAGGGCAATGCAAATGATTGCAACATCAAAGCTTAAAAAAGCCCAAAATGCGACAACTTCCTCAAGACCATACGTAGAAAAATTAATGGGATTGTCAAAAACACTCACGGATAAATTGGAAGAAGATGATTTAAATGAATATATGATAGAACCAAAAGACATCAACGATACTCTTCTTTTGGTTTTTTCACCGGATAAAGGACTTTGCGGAGGTCTAATAACAAACTTGGCAAGGGAATTGATCAATCAAAATAAAGAAATCCCAAAAATAAAATATGTAACGGTAGGTAAGAAAATTGAGAATACAACAGCCAGGCTTGGAAAAGAGATACTTGCCTCCTTTAACTTTGGCACTACTCTTCCAATATTTGATATTGTTTATCCAATGGCAAAAATTATAGATGATTATTTTTTAAATAAAAAAGTTTCAAATGTAAAAGTTTTATACACCCATTTTTTAACTGTATTTTCTCAAGCACCAAGGGTAGAAACCATTTTACCTATTAAAATACAGGAAACAGACGAGGGAAGCCGGGAAAGTTCTCAATCTACTCTATTTGAGCCAAGCCCAAAAGAAATTCTATCCTCGCTTTTGCGACATTATCTTGAGATGGTTTTATATCAATATTTACTGGAAAGTTATGCATCGGAACAGGCGGCAAGAATGATCGCAATGAAGGGTGCTACCGATAACGCAGAAGAAATAATAGATTACTTAAAACTTGAGTACAACAAACAGAGGCAAGAAAAAATTACCAATGAAATTCTTGATATCGGATCGGCAGCTACCGCTTTTGCCTATGAATAAAAACGAAGGATTTATCATAAAAATTCAAGGACCTGTTGTGGATGTCAGATTCCCTATCAATCCGCCTTCGATTAACGAAGCGCTTGTCTTAGAGACTGGAGATAAAAAACAATTAATTCTTGAAGTAGCTTTTATCACAGGAGATAACGAGGTGAAAACTCTTGCCATGGGACCAACAGACGGACTTAAAAGAGGAATAAAAGTAAAAAGAACGTATTCTCCGATAAAAGTTCCTGTCGGTCCTAAAACGCTGGGAAGAATATTTAACGTGTTGGGAGAGCCCATAGACGGTGAAAAAATAGATAAAAGCTCTATTTCCTATGAATCAATTCATCAAAACCCTCCATCGCTTGTGGAACAGGAGACTAGACCTCAAATTCTTGAAACGGGAATTAAAGTAATTGATTTAATAACCCCATTTACAAAAGGCGGAAAAATAGCAGTTTTCGGAGGTGCAGGGGTTGGGAAAACCGTAATCGTAAAAGAGCTCATTAGAAATATTGCGGTTGAACACAAGGGACATTCTGTCTTTGCAGGCGTTGGAGAACGTACTCGCGAAGGAAATGATCTTTGGCTTGAAATGAAAGAAGCAAAGGTCTTAGACAAAACGGTAATGGTTTTTGGACAAATGAATGAACCTCCGGCAAATAGATTAAGAGTCGCACTAACCGCCCTAACAATGGCGGAATACTTTAGAGACCAAAAGAAAGAAGACGTTCTGCTTTTCATAGACAATGTTTTTAGATTTGCTCAGGCAGGATCAGAGGTTTCAGCTCTTTTGGGAAGAATGCCGTCGGCCGTTGGATATCAGCCAACCTTAGCTTCGGAAATGGGAAATCTTCAGGAAAGAATAACATCTACCAAGCATGGATCGATAACATCTGTTCAGGCAGTCTATGTCCCAGCAGACGACTACACAGATCCTGCTCCCGTAACCATTTTTTCTCACCTTGATTCAACTCTAACTTTGGAAAGATCTATCGCCGAGCAGGGACTTTATCCGGCAGTAGATCCTCTCACCTCATCTTCCAGAATTCTTGATCCAAATGTTGTTGGGCAGGATCATTATAATGTTGCACAGGATGTAAAAAGGGTTCTTCAGAGATACAAAGATCTTCAGGATATTATTGCAATCTTAGGAATAGATGAGCTGTCTGATGAAGATAAGCTTATCGTCTCCCGCGCCCGAAAAATCCAAAGATTTTTAAGTCAGCCTATGTTTGTTGCCGAAATATTTACGGGGCAGCCGGGTAAGTATGTGAAAATAGAAGATACGGTTGCCGGTTTTTCGCAAATTCTTTCGGGAAAACACGATAAAATTCCGGAATCAGCATTTTTTATGGCGGGAACTATCGATGAAGTAGCAAAAAGGTCCTAATATGAATTTAACTTTAGAGATAATTACACCCGAAAAAGTAGTATATAAAAACGAGATAAATGAACTCGTTGCTCCAACTGTTAACGGTCAGATTGCAATCCTTCCAAATCATGTCGGGCTTTTTACAAAAATAATTCCCGGAGAATTAATTATCCGAAAGGCAAACTCCCAAGAAGCTCTTGCGGTAACAGGAGGATTTTTAGAAGTAGCAAAAAACCACATAAGTATTCTTGCAGACTATGCAATAAGAGCAGAGGATATAGAAGTAGCAAAAGCCCAGGAAGCTCAAAGAAGAGCAGAAAAACTGATGGCGGAAAAAACCAGCGAAAGAGATTTTAGAATGGCCCAAGCAGATCTTGTTAGGGCTATAACTGAGCTTAGAGTCGCAACAAAGTATAAAAGAAAAGCCTCAAAACCTACGGAAGTTTAATTTACATAGAAAAATTTTTGGCCTGTTTTTCTATTGGATCTACTAATAGATACTCGTCGCCTTCCGTAATAAAAACCCTACCTCCTCTATCAATAAGATTTCTTAACTCTTGAGCATCAGGAAGTTGATTAAAGTAACCTTCGTCCCCACTAAGCTCAAATCTTATATCATCTTCGACAGCACCATGTACTCTGGATATGTCAACATCTTCAGGCTTTCCTGGAATCATAATTGTTTGTCTGTTTTCTTTTCCTTTCATTGCTTATCTGTTTGCAACAAAATAATTTCTTACCTCATCATATTTTTGTTGATCAATTCGGCCAACCCTTAAGTAATACCTTAGAAGATCTGAAATCTTAAATGCTGCATGACATTTATATCCTTTTTTCTCAAGCAACTGTACTCCACCCTGCTCTCTGTCTACTAAAAATACTACATCTTTTACATTAACACTGTTTTCTTCCAATACTTCTATAGCCGGGAATTTACTATCCCCTTCTGTAATTAAATCATCAAAAAGGACAGCAGTATCGCCTTTTCTGAATACTCCATCAATCTGCGATCCGCTACCATGCGTTTTTTTATCTGTTCTAGGTGTAATCATTGGGATTCCGGTAATTTGAGATAAAATAGATACAATAGGAGTAATTGCCGTCGGTACATCTGCATAAACGTCGAACTGCAAATCCTTCGTCAGTTCTTGATAAACCCTACAAGCAAGCAATTTGACTTCCGGAGAAGCAGATCTTAAGACTCTATGGTTAATATAAATTGGCGACAGAGGAGCAGTTGGGTTTTTGTCATGAAGTTTTAATTTGAAGGCACCGAATTCTATTGCACCTATCTCAAATAATGCATCCGCAAGTAATTTTTGAGACTCTGTCATGCCTTCGGGATTTTCACGATAATAGTTGATCTCTTTTTTTAATTTTGTTGCTTCTCGCCTCGCTGCATCTCCGACAGTCTCATTTTCTTGTCTTTCTGCAAAAATAATACTTCGTGAGGCATTTATAATCATTCCCTGTCCATTTTGATCCATACCATTTACTACTGTTGATTGAATTTCTGCACCTTGCGTGCCAACACCAGGAAGAAGTATTTGTATATTCGGTGCAATTTTTCTAACCAGAGAGAGTTCTTCTGGATATGTCGCTCCAACTACGACACAACAATTCTTATTTTTATTCCAAAATCTTGAAATTCTCCATGCCATTGCAAGATACATAGGCATTTTTGTATTACCCACTGCCTGATATAATTCGACAAGTTCTTCTTTGTTTGTTGCGACATCATCGATTGAGACAGGGAGATTCTGAAATTCCTCAGATCCCGGATTTGAAGTTTTCACAACAACAATTATCCCCTTATCCTCCATATCTAAAAACGGCTGCATTGCGTTTTCTCCAAACAGTGGATTAATAGTTACGGCATCAAACTTATAGCGCTCAAAAGCACTTCGGATATGTCCTTCATTTGTACTTCCAATATCAGCTTTTTTTATATCTCCAATTACGGGAATATATGGATATTTCTTATGAATATATTCTATAGTTCTTTCAAGAGCTTTTTCCCCTTCGGGAGTATCTTCGTAGAAAGCAGTATTGGGCTTAAAAGCACATACTAAATCAAACGTACTATCAATAATTGTTTTATTAAATTGAAAAGTGCCTTCTTCTCTTCCTAGAACTTTAAATTCTCCCGGAACTTTACCCCAGTCTGTATCTAGTCCTACACAAAGTGGTCCTACTTTTTGCTGAAGTCTTTCGAGTTTTTCTCCGAATTTTTTAGGTTCTGCTTCTCCTAATTCAAGATATTTTGATATTTCAACACGTGGCGGCATAAATTTTTTAGAGGCAGAATTTTACTTTTTTAAATATACTACAATAAATTATCTATTTCAAGAGTCCAAAATAATTTAAGTAATTTGCTCTTTGGGGTTAAATTTCATACAATAAACCCATTGCCGAGCCAAACTCGGCTTTGCCGGAGTAACTCAGTTGGCAGAGTAGCTCTTTCGTAAAGAGCAAGTCGTGAGTTCGAATCTCACCTCCGGCTCACACTTCGGCAAGCTCAGTGCAAGCTATTAATTTATGGCAAAAAAAAGATACTCAAGGCTTTCAAAAAGAACAGAGAATCAATCTCGTAAAAATTTAATCTTAAGCATGTTAGGCATTATCGTAGTCTTGGTACTTCTTGTAAGATTTGGGATTCCCCTTTTGGTAAATTTTAGTTTATTTTTATCCGGCCAAAAAAAAGATGAATCTACTAAAAGTGCCTCTTCTGTGTATTTAAGTCCTCCGGTCTTAGATCAAATAGCAAATGCCACAAATAGTGCCGAATTTATAGTAACGGGAACAGGAGTAAAGAACGGGGAAATTGATTTATATGTTAATGATTCGCTGTCAGATAAAAAAACAGCCGAAGATAATGGCAGTTTTTCATTTAATGTAACTTTGCAAACAGGAGACAACAAGATAAAAGCCAAAGCTACAAAAGATGATAAAGAAAGCGATTTTTCTAATGAACTTGACGTTACATATAGGAATTCCCCTCCAAGTTTATCTTTAGATTCCCCAACTGATGGGCAAAAATTTGAAAAAGACCAGAACGCTGCTCAAGTTTTGGGCAAGACAGATTCCGGAATAAGAATAACAGTAAATGGATTCTGGGCAGTTATCGACGAAAATAATAATTTTTCCTACAATCTCCCTTTACAAAATGGAGACAATACTATAAAGATTGAGGCGGTTGATCAGGCGGGAAACAAAACGGAAAAGGAAATTAAAGTTACTTATTCTCCATAAAGTCCGACAAGAGTCCAAATCCAAAACATTAAAAAAGAGTAGAAAAGGCTATTAATAAATAAACTGTCTACGAAAAGTGCTGCAATTGAAGCAATTAAAAGTTTTGATTTAATATTTATTTTTAGAATTTTAAACCACATAAATAAATACGCACCAAAACCGACAATTCCGGTCGTAGCAAGCAAAAAAAGAAAGCTGTTGTCAGTACCTGCGTCTGCGTGGCTTTCTTCTAACATTGATGGATGAAATCCGTATCTGCTTTTTGCGTACCTGTAAGTGTTAAAGCCAACCCCAAAAATTGGATTTTGCCTAAAAATTGTAATAGCTTGTTTTGCAGAACTAAATCTTGCCTCAGAAGACACAATTCTAAAAAAATTAGTTCCTTCTGTTTTATATGCTTTGGGAAGAAATAGGGTTGCTAGTAAGAAGATGATAGCCATCAGAATTGCAAATGATCTTCTTGCATTTAGAAATAAAAAAATAAATGATCCCGTTATGAGCATTAAAAGCGCACTTCTTGAATAAGTTAAAAAAATCGCAATCAGGGCAAGGAATGACATAAGGCCAATGAAAAGTGAGAAAAATTTTGTTTGTTTTTTAAGCGAATCAATCAGAATATTTAAGGCGAATAAAAAATACAAGACAAAGAAAGCACCCGCAAAATTAGGATCAAGAAATGTAGAAAATAGTCTATATAAATGCTCATCCCATCCTAAATAATAAAGATTTCGCAAATTTGGATAAAAAAAATATTGAATATAACCCAAAACTACAATAATAACTCCTATAAATATTAAGAGTTTAATTATTATTTTTTTAAAAGAGTTATCAAACATTGGAATAATAAAGATAATTGAAGCATATGCGATCCATCGAATAAGATATAGAAATGAAACAAAAAATTCTTTACCGGTAAGGAGTCTTGAATTTAGAAGAAGAGAAAAAAGTGCAATTGTTGAAAATATTAATATTGGAATTCCTAAACCTCTGTTTATTTTAATTTTTTTGAAATTTTTGACAATGAAAAGCACCCAATAAGCGGCAAGAAGAATAATTCCTATATCAATTAACTTTACAGAAAGTCCGGCAAAAGGAACTTTAATTATCTCTCCGAACACAAATAAAAAAATTGTTAAAATAAATAATAACTTCAATAAGCCCACTTTATACCTCCTAAGCTATATAAATTAACATGAGTTTTTGAATTATGGTAAATCAATTCCCAATTCGAAAATCTTTTGGGAAGATCTGAATTTTGAGTTGCGATGTAATTAAACACATCACCTTTTTTAACCCATGAAGAATCTATAAATGGAAAATCTACGTAATAAAGATTATGAAATCCGTACAGAAGAACTGTGTCTTTTGAGGTAATATTCTTTTCAAAATATCCGTCTGTATCATAAAAATCTCCAAAGGAAAAATTAAGACGGCTCTTCAAAAATTCAGCTCTTGACTGCTGTCCTAAAATTACAGGTAGATACTTAGCATTTGCAAAACCTCTATAACCTATCGATAAGAACGCAGTAACGACTACTAATACTATTGAAAGTTTATAAAGACGTTTATTTTTTAGAAATTCATTAATCGTGCCCGCGACAACTATAGAAAAAGAAGGAAGATATGGAAGAATAAAACGACCGCCGCCAGTCCTAGGTGTAAAATACCATAGGAAAATAGCAAAAACAGAATAAATTGAAATTATTTTTAGTACTGGATGAAATTTTCTGAACTGAATAATAACAAAAGGCAAAAATATTATATATAGGGGCGATATGCGATCGGGCAGATTTGTAAAAAATACCAACATTTCCTTTATAAAATTAATCGGATTAAATAAATTCAAATTTATATTTACGGGATATATATTTGTGAAAAAGGGATAGAATGGATTTCCTGTGTGAATAATGGAGAAAATAAACCAGGGCAGTGGAATAATAAACGCTAATAATAAAAAGGTTATAATATTAGAAAGTAGTTTTTTTGTATTTTTTTTATAGTACATATGGTAATAAAATATAAGTGGTATAAAAATAAAAATTGAGCCAATTGACAATAACTTAGTTGAAATAGCAAGGCCAAGCATTACCGACGATTCAATAAGCCATTTTCTTTCTCCTTTTTCCCAGAAATTTATAAATCCCCACAAAGCCATTAGTTCAAGAAAAGTTCTCGCTAAATCTACATATGCTGTTATTGACTGCCAACCGACAACAAGATTAGAATAGAAAATAACTACCGTTATAATTGCTATTTGTCTATCAAAAAATTTTCTTGATAGAAAATATAAAGCTAAGCAAGATAATAAACCAAAAGAGAAATGAATTAATTTTGCCAAAATCTCATTTCCAAAAAAAAATGTTGAAGTATATAACATTTCTGTTAACTTTGGCATATCGGAGTAATAAAGAAGCGAACCAGGAATATGTAGAACGCTGTGATTTTGTATATAGAGCTTGGGAAGCGTTAAATGATACCATAGGGCGTCAAAACCAAGCTCAGGCCCCAAAGCACCAATCAGATTAATTAAACTCTGAATTATTAATAATGATAATAATAAAAATGATAGGTTGTTGAAGGAGTATCCTTGTATAGCTTTGACAAGGATACTCCTTGTAAAGAATCTCGTAGATTTTTTAATCTGTTTTTTAAGCAGAACTATACAAAAAATAAAGAAGACAAATGTCAAAATTACAATATTGTTTTTATGCAATATTTCCAATAACCCGATCGCAAAAATTATATATGAATAAATTCCTATTACAATGGCAAGCGAAAACATAGCCCTCCCTTGCAAAGTAAATGAAGAGTATAAAGGCAAATGACTAACAGAGACCAAACAGTAAGAGCAATATAGATTACTTTGTTGTATTCCATAAGTGCCAAAGCTTACCTCGAACTAAAAAAGAATGGAAACTCATCATTATCGCAAATACAAGACCTTGTATACCGTCTAGAAATCCCAATTTAAAAAAATAATTGTTGAGGAATTTTGCGGCTGGATATATTATTATTGAGATAAAATTTGATTTTACCCCTTTTTCAAAAAGTTCTTTAGCTCTAAGATCGGTATAGTAATTTATATCGGAGAGAAATTCAGATATAGTCGGATGAGGATAATGATCGAGGTGATTTTTTAAAGTATCTATTCTGCCCTTGATCTTCCACTCCTCATGTACTTTTCCTATCCATCTACCTGAGCCTTTTCTGGCAAGTCGCATAAGCCAGATACTTCCTGTTTCCCCATGCTTAAGAACCTTTCCCCACATAGTATCAGATCTTTTAATAGCATACCCATTTATTTTTGAACTTTTAATAACTGCTTTAATTTCTTCTTTTAAATTTTCTGACACTCTTTCGTCTATGTCTATAAATAATACCCAATCCCCTATTGCTTTCGATAGTCCAAAATTTCTTTGCTGAGAAAAATTTCCATTAAGATTTCTTATAAAGACTTTTGCGTCAAATTTGCGGGATATCTCTAAAGTTCTGTCTTCTGAATTATCATCAACTACAATAATTTCATTACACCAAGAAAGACTTTCTAGACAATCTACTATATTTTTCTCTTCATTTTTTGTTAAAACAACAGCGCTAATCATATTTACTTACTAATATTTTACCATTCTTCTCTTCAATATAAATCTTAAGGTTGACATTTTGTTCGGATGGTGTGCTTTTGTAAAAGTACCACAGCAAATATTCATAATTCATAATAAAACTTTCGAATTGGTTCCCTTCGCCTTTTCCAATTAAATTGTACTTCTTACCAGAAGCGTATTCTTTTATCCTACTAGCTGCTTCTTTTCTTTCTACAAACTCTGCATTCTCTGAGCTCAAATCATAATTTGCAAAATAATAAATATTCATAAAGGCAAAAATGACTAATATTATTAAACCAGTGAATTTTATTTTTTTTATTATATAATTCCAGAAAATGGCAGATATTATAATAATAATGGGGAAAAATACAGGAAGGTAAGCGTCTGATGGAGTCTTATTAACTATAAATGCTAGAAACATTATTAGAAATGTAATGCCAATTAAGAATAATGAGATCTTTCTTTCTTTTTTAAGTAAATATAAAAAGATTATAAAACTTGAAAATAAAAATAATATAGATATATAAAAACTACTGGCAAAAGTAAGAAGCTTATATTTTGATGCAAGAAAAGACGTAATTAAGCCAGAATCGAATGACAATGACGAAAATCCCGCAATAGATTTAAACATTTTATAAAAAATCCAACCTCCAAAAACTATGGTTTGAGGGAATCCATTTTTAAAATCATAAATAATAATAGGAGCTATAGATAATATAAAACTGCATATAGAGATTAGCAAAACTTTCCGTTCAAATATTTTTACTGCCCAGGATTTTTTTCTGATAATTCCATATAAAAGAAATACAAATAAAACTCCGAACAAGGAGGCTGTTGCCAATTCAAAATTGTAAAGAATTCCAATCAGAATTAAAGAAAAGATGAAATATCTATTATTACCTTTTATCCATTTGTAAATTGTATATATGAATATTAGAGAAAAAAACGGAATTAGAGTTGTGTGGTATGCAAAACGATCATTTGCGATAATCAGAGGAGACGTAGCATACAGTAAAGCAGAAATAAGAGCCATGGAAGAAGAAAACATCTCTTTAGAAATTTTATAAATTAACCAAATTGTAAAAATACCCAAGACAGCAGTAAAATAAGCAGGAGCAAGCGGATTAAAATTAAAAATCCAAAATAAAATAGCTACGATATATGTCCAATACGGACCTTGATGAAGCCACGTGTGGCTTGATGTTACTCCTACTAAGGGAATCTTTCCGGTCAAAAGCATTTCTCGTGCCGATAGATAAAACCATCCCTGATCTCCTATAAAAACCATAAACTCGTTGAGTTTAAATACACGAAGAAAAAATCCTACAAGTAAAACTGCAGTTAACAGAAGATGAACTTTACTTATCGAGGTGAATCCTTGAACGACCACTGCTGGTACAATTCCGTGCCATTTTTTAAAATAATAAAACTTACTTTTATTAAATATTTCTTCAATATCATTTCTTTTTTTAGTACTTTCTCCTCCAAAATGTATGACCTTAGCTTGAGGAATTATATAATTTTTAAGATCTTTTGAAGCTATTTTCCTAGCAAGATCTGCTTCTTCAAAGAAAAGAAAAAGTTTTTCATCAAATCCTCCAATCTTTTCAAATAATTTTCTTGAAATCATAAATGCCGCACCAGGAACTACATCTACCTCTTTTTCTGATTTTTTATCCCAATCTCTCAAGAAGAACTTTTTAGCAACGGAGTTATTCGGAAATAATTTATGAATAAAGGAAAGGCTAAAAATTGTTCTTGTGGGTGTTGGAAATTGTGAACCAACTATTCCCTGAATCTTATTATTCTTGTCTATAAGTAGAGGAGAAACTGCTCCAACATTTTTTTTGCTTGAGATAAATTTATATAATTTGTCCAGAGTATCAGACGGTAATTCAGTATCGGGATTTAAGAAAAATAAATAATCTCCGTTGGCATATTTTGCACCTAAATTATTCCCCGCTCCATATCCCAAGTTCTTATCGCTTCCGATATATTTTACTTTTGGAAATTTTTGCTTAATTTCTTTTCCAATAGACTTTATGTCATCGTTATCAACAACGATAATTTCAAAGCCAGTCTTTGGCTTTGATTTATATATTGAATCAACGCACCTTAAAATCTCCTTTTTTACTTTGTAGTTAACGATAATAATTGATAGCATACTATTTCAAATTTGTTAGTTCTTATTAAAACATTTAGCCAAATTATAAACTAATATTTTTTCCAATTCTTTTCCTCTTTTACGCCAAGTCCACTCGTCTATCAAAGTCTGTCTTGCTTTATCTGAAATTTTTCTTAAGTCATTTATATTGTTCAAAATCCATTCTACTTTTTCTGCAAATTCTCTACTGCGTCTAGATATCAAAAATCCGGTTTGACCATTAATTATGGTTTCTTTATATCCACCTTCGTTTACTGCAATTACTATCGCGCCACAAGCCATTGCTTCAAGAGGAACTAGTCCAAGGGGCTCATTGAATGATGTTGCAACTAAAATTTTGGATCTATTATACAATTTTAAAATTTCCTCACTGCTAAGCCATTCCTTTTCAAATGCTAGAACTTTTGTTTTTACCTTCATTTTTATTTTTTTTAAAACATTAGTAAAAAAAACATATCCATCTNNAA
>C687J35174_10008726_pt1 | contig 12815 bp, 10 predicted proteins | sample RifCSPhighO2_01_FD_35174 | JGI IMG/M metagenome (IMG submission 35174) | reverse complement strand
GAAGTTTCCACACGGTCTCTCCGTCGGTGTCTAAAAGATATGGCTGCGGCTCGTAGTATTTCGAGCCGCGGAGCTTGAGCCACACGTTGGTGCCGCTCATAAGCGAAACTTGCCGCTCGGAGGTTCCCCCACCGAAGAGGACGGAGACAGGCTTTCGCTTCAGCTCTGCGGCAATATTGTTTTGCGGAGTATCGATGTGGTGGCGCCTGCAGGCACTTTCCAGAATGTAGTACAGTACATCGTGATGCGTGAGGCCGGCGCGGGCACTCTGCTGAAAAAGGAAACTATTCTGCTCCATGCCGGAGATGATGTTGAAGTCCGAGAACCAGATGTTGCCGAGAGGCGTTACCCAGCCATCAAAGCGCGCGAAATCGCGCATGTGAAAGAGCGCGAAGAGCTGCTCTGCATGCGTTTGAATGCGCTCGATCGTATGTTCGTCGAAGCGCGGAGGGCTGTGGTAGGTGACGTGGCGCGTCGGCAGATATTTTTTCCTGAAATCGAATATCTGGTGCTCGGTGTAGTCGGTTTCGATCTCGGTTGGAGGAAGCGCAACGGGGAGGCCAAAGCGGTTTTGGAGCAAGATGACGGTGAACTCCCTGCCTTCGGCAAATTGTTCGATAACGACGCGCGTGTCCATGCGCTTCGAGAAAATGAGGTCTGCTTTTTCGGCCGCTTCTTCCGGTGTCGAAACGGAAAAAACGCCGATGGAGGAGCCTCCGCTCACTGGCTTTACGATGGCGCGCTTAATGCGGTGCTCCTTAAAAAATGAGCGCGCGATTTCGAGATGATCTTTCCCGTATATTTTCAAAAGCGCTGATGGCAGTGCGTAGAAACCATTTTCCCGTATAAATCGATTACTCTCAAATTTGTCGAATGCCTTCTTGCAGCTTCGAGAGCCAGAACCTACGAACGGTATCTCGTATTTTTCGAGAAACTGCTGGACGCCGCCGTCTTCACCATACGGCCCGTGCATCACGGGGAAGACAATATCGGTCTCTTTCAGAGCGCGAATGAACGGCTTTTCTCTCAAGGGATGCGCAGTATGTGCAAGCTTGAAATCGAAGTCGGAGGGCGTATTGCTGTATAGCTGCGCAACGGATATGCGATAGGCGTTTTTCTTTTGGTCAAGGTAGAAGGGAACGATCTCGATACTCTCCGAGGAGAGATGATCAAGGACCGAGCGCGCGGAATTTAAGGAGATCCCCCTTTCAAGAGACGGCCCGCCACAAATGAGGCCTATTTGCAGATTTTCTCCACCTGATTTTTTCTTTTTTTGAGCCATAATATGCATATTCGTGCTGCGAGACAGGCTAACCATATCATTTCTTGCATCAGAACAACAGCGCGTTCTCCAAAGTCCGGCCGTCTGGTAGGATTGAAACGTGGCGGCAGGTAAGCAAAAGGTAGCGGTGTTTGATGTTGACGGGACGATATTTCGCTCCAGTCTCCTCATACAGCTTGTAAACAGGCTGATAGAAAATGACGCATTTCCGATAAAGGCTCGGAAAGTCTATGCGCGGGAATATGAGAAGTGGCTGAATCGCGAGGGGGGCTACCAAGAGTACATTCATGCAGTCGTGCAGGCATTCAATAAATATCTCAAAGGTGTGCACTACGGCGCGCTTGCAGATGCTGCCGAAGAGGTCGTCGAAGGACAATGGAAGCGCGTGTATCGATACACGCGGGGTCTCTTACAGGACCTTAAGGATCGTGACTACTATCTTTTGGCGGTCTCGCATTCGCCGAAAACCGTTCTCGATAAATTCTGCCCGCGGATGGGGTTCGATAAAGCGTATGGCATCGTGTACGAGATAGGGCCTCAAGAGTGTTTTACAGGGAAGGCAGTGGACGAACACCTCATTTTGAACAAGGCGAAAATTTTACAGCGCGCTGTCGAAAAAGAGAATCTCACCCTTATGCACTCGGTCGGTGTTGGCGATACCGAATCAGACATCCCGTTTTTGGAAATGGTCGCGAGGCCCATCTGTTTCAATCCGAACTCGAATCTCTATACGTATGCAAAGAGGATGAAATGGAAAGTTGTTGTTGAACGCAAAGATGTTGTGTACGAGCTTTGATATGAAATACGTTTTGATATCTGTCGCACTTGCGGCGGTCGCGTATATCTTGTTTTACAGCATACGGACGATCTGTCTGGTGCGTATCAGCGCGGGACTTGTCGCGGATGCACGACCCTTCGTATCGACCGAGGGAGTGAGAGCACTTCTAGTTCTCGGAGATAGTACTGGGGTCGGTGTCGGCTCGTCGGCCGAAGGCAGTGTCGCGGCCCGGCTCAGTACATACCTAGATGCGTCGGTCGAGAACCACGCAAAGAGCGGTGCGCGAGCGGACGATATCGGCGGCCAGCTGAAAAAAGTGAGAAAGTCCCTCTACGACATGGCGCTCATTCAAGTAGGGGCGAATGATATCATTCGCTTCGGCTCTAGCCGAAAAGCGGGCGAGGATATTGAGGCGAGCCTCTCGAGAGCGCGCGAAGTATCCGACCGCGTCGTACTCCTTACGGGCGGGAAAATAGGCGACGCGCCCTTTTTCCCCAAGCCGTTCGGCTTCTTGTGGATCAATCGCGCAGCGACGCTGCGCGAACGATTCATGGTTGCAGCTGAAAAACACGGCGTCGTCTATATCGATCTCTTTAACGCCAAAGATCCGTTCGCGAGTGACGCAGAGCGATATTACGCTCCAGACGGACTGCATCTTACAGCAGACGGATATGGTTTCTGGTTTGATGAGGTCAAGAAGAGCATCGAGAAGACATGGCCGGAACTATGAGCTCGATCGGTTCGTTCAGGAAGTCTGTCTGGGGTCACTACAAAAAGCATGGGCGGCATGATTTGCCGTGGAGGAAAACGAGAGATCCATACAAGGTCCTGGTTTCGGAAGTGATGCTCCAACAAACACAAGTTCCTCGGGTGAAAGAAAAATATGCAGAGTTCTTGAAAATGTTTCCGACTATGTGGGCGCTTGAGGAAGCATCACTTGCCGATGTTCTCAAAGTATGGAGTGGTCTCGGCTACAACCGTCGCGCGAAATATCTGCGGGATGCGGCGATCGAAATTGTCAGGGAACATGGTGGCAAAGTTCCTCGTGGCTACGATTCTCTTCGCGCTCTCCCCGGAGTCGGCGACTACACTGCGCACGCCATTCGCGTTTTCGCATTCAATAAGCCAGACGCTCTCATCGAAACCAACATTCGTACGGTATGTATGTATCATTTTTTCCCGCGCGTACCAAAAATACGCGACCGCGCAGTTTTGGTACGTGCCCAAAGAGCGGCTGAAGGACAAGATCCCAGAAGATGGCACCGGGCTCTCATGGACTACGGTGCGTATCTCAAGGCATCGGGTGTACGGGTGAACGCGCGAAGCGTGCACTACACGAAGCAGTCTCGATTCGAAGGCTCTCTGCGTCAGCTCCGCGGCACAATCTTGCGGGAGTTGCATGCTGGTTCAAAAAGTCGGGAATCTCTAAGGTCCAACCTTAAGAATTCCCCAAGGTCGGACCTTGAGAAATTCAAGAGAGCGCTCGCGGGACTGGTACATGATAGGCTTATCGTAAGTCGAAAGAAGAAGTGGCAGATCGCCTAGACAGAAACAATCACGGGAATCACGATAGGACGCTTCATTGTCCGCTGAAGGAGAAAGCGAGAGACGGATTCGGCCAAATCGTCGCGGGCGGTGTCGAAGTCGGCGGAGCGCGGATTGCGCAGCGACTGCTCGACGCTCTTTCGAATGATTAGGCGCGTCTGATCCATCAATTCCTTGTTGTCGCGCAGGTACACAAATCCGCGCGAGATGATGTCGGGTGATTTGTGGAGTCGGCCCGTACGACGATCGATGGTTGCAACGACGACGCAAAAACCCTCTTGCCCGAGCGCTTTTCTGTCGCGCATCAATACGTCCGAGAGCTCTGTTACCGTGTGACCCTCGACGACGCGCAGCTCCGAAGGAGCCTTCATCGGCAGCTTCACGATTTTCTCTCCTTTTTGTATCTCAATGACCGAGCCATTGTCGGGAATCGCGATATTCTTCGCATCCACTCCTTGCTCTATCGCAAGGTCGGCGTGCACGCGAAGCATGTAGTGATAGCCGTGGACGGGGATGAAGAATTTTGGCTTGACCTGCCGGTGTATCCACGCCGCTTCCTCGCGGTTGCCATGGCCGGAAGCGTGCACGTCGGAGGCATGATAGGTGATGATGTGCGCGCCTTGCCGCGAAAGATTGTCTTTCAATTTTTGCACCGCGCGTTCGTTGCCGGGGATGACGGAAGAGGAGAGTACGACCGTGTCCGTAGGCGTGAGCCGGATGTATTTGTGCGTCTTGTTGCCGATGCGGGCGAGTGAGGCAAATTCGTCACCCTGCGCGCCTGTTGCGAGGATGATTATCTTTTCGGGCGGAAAGTGTCCGAGGTCCTCGACATTGATGACTGTTTCGTCTTTGTACTTGATGAGCCCGATCTCGCGCGCGATCTCGATGTTCGTTCGCATCGAGCGGCCGTCGATGACGATCTTCTTCCCGTACTGCTCGGCGAAATGCATGACGCGTATAAGCCGCTCGAGGTGCGAAGCGAACATCGCCACGATGAGACGGCCTTTTCCGTCGCGGATAATGGCCTCGAGTGTGCGGTAGACGGTCGACTCCGGAATGGAAAAACCGGGCTGCCAGACGTTCGTGGAATCCATAAGGAGGAGAAGCACGTTCCGTTTCTTGAAGATGGAAAATTCCTGATGTTCCTCCTCGGTCGGCTCACCGCCCTCGTGGTCGAGCTTGATGTCGCCCGTGAAGACGACGTCTCCCCACGGTGTCTCCAGAATGATGCCCATCGAATCCGGAACCGTGTGCGTTACCGAGAAAAAGCGCACTGTTGCGTTGCCGAGTTTTATCGTTTCGTCGGCCTCGACTTCGCGGATGTTGACCTGCGTTGATTGCGCAAATTCCTCTTGTCGTTTGCGTATCATCTTGCCGGTAAGACGGCGAGTGTATATCGTCGGGTTTCCGATGCGGTCGATGATATAGGGAATGCCGCCGATGTGGTCGAGGTGGCCGTGGGAGATGAGGAGGCCGCGGATCTTGTCGCGTCGCTCTTCGAGGTAGCTCGTGTTGGGGAGGATGTAGTCGACTCCCGGCGTTTCCTCCTCGCGGAATTGGAAGCCGCAGTCGAGAATGAAGATGTCTCCGCCATACTCGACCGCTGTCATGTTGCGGCCGATTTCCTCCACACCCCCTAAGGGGATGATGCGGACAGTATCAGCTGCCGGCTCCGGTATTACGCTTCTGGCTTCCCGCGGAGCGCTGGAGCGGTGTTCGAGACGGACGCGGCCGCCGTGCCCGCGCGGAATCCGCGAAGGATATCGTGCTCCACGTCCGCCTCGCGTTGGGCGGCTACGCCCATGCATAGGCTCTCTGCGGGGATGAGGCTGTGGTTCTCTTTGAGGTAATGGATTCATAGTGTTTATATTTATTCTGAAATACGGCTGGTAAAAATGTTCCAAACGCGCTCGGTATCTGTGTACCACTCATGCACGTTCAGGAATCGCTCCGATGGGGTGGTGAGGGCGCCGAGCTCAACACCACCGAGATCCGCGGGAACGACGTAAATAAATTCGGGAGCATAGAGAAAGACAGCCGGCATGTCAGCAGCGATCAGCTCCTGCAGCTGCCCGTAGAGTTTCTCGCGCTCACGCCGGCTTGTCGTTTCCCGCGCGCGCGTGAGGATTGCATCGGCTTTGCTGTTCGTATAGAGGGCGAGGTTCAATCCGGGGTCGTTCCGCTGCGAGGAATGCCAGAAGGCGAAGAGATCGAGCGATCTTCCCACGACTTCTCCGAAAAGTGCCGTCTCGTAGTTTCGCGGCCGGAGCACGACAGAGTTTAGCTCCGAGAGTGAGTAGACCTGCACGTTTACTTTGATGCCGGCATCTTGCCACATACTCGCGAGCGTCTCTGCGGTCGCCGAAAGCTCTGGCTCGTCCGCTGTTGCGAGCGTAAATTCGAGAACAGTTTTTTTCTTCGTCCATACACCTGCTTCGTCATCAAACGTCCAGCCTCCGCGCGAAAGAATACCTCGTGCAGCCTCCGCAACTCCAGTCGGTTCCGTTTGTTCAGCTGTATCGTCTGCAAAGGGCTCGGGTGTCGCAGGAGAAACGGTACCGAGTATTCCCGGCGGGATCGGCCCATCGAGAGCGACGCCATATCCCTTCAAAATCTCGTCAATAAGACGTTCTTTGTCGACGGCAGCTCTCAAGGCCGAGCGGACCGCAGGCTCCGCAAGCACCGTATTCTTGCTTTGGTTCAGAAAGACACCGAAGGTGCGGGGGAGCGCGGCGCGTGCGATGTATATGTTCCTTCGCATGAGAGTCTCCACGGCGGAGGGGGAGACGCTCGCGATGCTATCAATCCGTCCGGCATTGAAGGCGGCGATGAGTTCTTCCTCGTTCCGATAGAAGAGAAAGGTAATCTTTCCGAGGTAGGGCCGCCCGAGCGCGAAGTTCTCAAATGCCGACAGTTCGTAGCGTGTCGCCGAACCGGTCGAGCTCGTTTTGAAATCGTCGACGCGATACGGCCCGCTTCCGACAGGTCGGGTGTTTAATGGATGGAACGGAAACTCTTCGGCGGACACATCACTCCACAGCACTTTCGGCAAAATTCCGAGTGCCGTGTTTTCAAGGAAGGGAGCATATGCATGGGGCAACGTGAAGACAACAGTCCTCGGATCTGGTGCCGAGACGGAAACTCCCTCCCAATCAGCGCGTCGCGCGCTTTTCATCTCGGGGTGTTGTGCCTGCTCTATCGTGAAGAGTACATCGGCCGAGGTGAGCGATGTGCCGTCGTGGAAGGTCAACCCGTCGCGCAGCCTGAACGTGTAGACAGTACCGTCCTCCGATATGTCGTAACTTTCGGCGAGGTCGGGAATTAGCTCTCCATTTGGAAGGGCGCGCATAAGGCCGGAGTAAACCAAGGCGGTCAGATCTTTGTCTGGTCCGGAAAGCGAAAGCAGGGGGTTCACAAACCGCGCGGGGCCGATGACTCCCTCGGTCAAGGTGCCTCCATGCGACGGGACTTGCACCGAAACCGCGGTGGTGACGCCCACGACGATCGTGAGCATGCTCACGGCAAGCAGCACCGTGAGCACCGAAACAAGGAGGTGCTCGCCGGGAGAAAGTGCGCGGCGCATATGCTCGTATCGCGAGAGATGCGGCACGTCGCGGTGCTTCGTCAATTTGGTTTTGAGGTTCTCGGGTATCTGCCGAGAGGAGTCGTAATCGGAAATCATCCCATTAGAAATGGACGAAGACTAACAAATCGCGTCCATTGGATTAATTCTCATAAAAATGTATGTTCTTAGAGTTGTCTTCGTTCGCATGTCTTCTATTTCTAACGGGACAGGTGGCGCGTTAGACGCGCAGCGCAAACCTAGAAGGTGCGCAACGTTAGCTTATTAGTAAATTGAGTACTGCCGACAAAACGAAGAGTATTGCGATGCCAATCGTAGCATAGAAGAGTGTTTTTTCCAAACCACGGCGGGTGTGGAAACCGGAGCTGAAGTTGTCTGCTCCGAACGCTCCTCCCAAGGACGCTCCCGTGCGCTGCAAAACGACCGCGCTGATGAGAAGAATAGAAAGCGCGATTTGCACGTACGGCAACGAAACGAGGAGAAAATCCATCAGGCGCAAGGTTACCACACTTGCGCGTGGCGCGCAAGTTGACTCTTGATGATGTCTTCATTATATTGTGAGCCGCCAGGCAGTCCTCGGGGGGCGTCGCGAGAGGCTGCCGCACCGAACATTATTTTAACAGGATTAATAGTAATCTCTATGAAGAAAGAATCGAAGAAATCAGTCGGCATAGTTCCGCTTAACGACCGTGTCTTGGTGAAGCCTATCGAAGCAGACGATGAGAAATCTCCCGCAGGAATCATCATTCCCGACACGGCTCAAAAGGAGAAGCCGGAGCGGGGAAAAGTGTTCGCCGTAGGGCCGGGGAAGCGCGGTGATGACAATGAGCTTATCCCGGTATCAGTAAAAGTCGGCGACACAGTAATCTTCTCGAAGTATGGATACGATGAGGTGAAGATCGATGATGTGGAGTACTACATTATCTCCGAGTCCAACATTCTCGCCATCGTCAAATAATTCTGCATTTACTAGAACCTATAACTTAACACCTAGAACCTAATTCATATGTCTGGCAAAAAAGTTATCTTCGATCAGGAGGTTCGTACCGCGCTGAAGCGCGGCGTTGACATCGTCGCGGGCGCGGTCAAAGTCACGCTCGGCCCCAAAGGCAGGAACGTCGCCTTGAGCAAATCGTGGGGAGGTCCCACTATTACAAACGACGGCGTTACTATCGCAAAGGAGATCTCTCTGGAAGACAAGTTCGAGGACATGGGTGCTTCGATCGTGAAGGAGGTCGCCACGAAAACGAACGACAAAGCAGGCGACGGTACCACGACCGCGGTCGTTCTCACGCAGGCTATCGTTCACGAGGGACTCAAGCGCACCGCCCTCGGCGCGAATGCGATGATGGTGCGCCGCGGGATCGAGGCTGCGGCGAAAGACGCCGTCGAAGAGCTCAAGAAAATGGCAAAGGACGTGAAGGGGAAGAGCGAGATCCGGCAGGTTGCTTCCATTGCCGCAGAGTCGGAGGAGCTCGGCGAGAAAATCGCAGAGGTCGTCGGGAAAGTAGGCAAAGATGGCGTCGTTACCGTCGAGGAGTCGCAGGCGACAGGAATTGACTCCGAGTACGTCGAGGGCATGGAGTTTGATAAGGGCTACGTTTCCGCGTACATGATCACGAACGCGGAGCGGATGGAGGCCGAAGTGAAAGACGCTCCGATCCTCGTGACTGACAAGAAAATTTCTACGATCAAGGACATTCTGCCGCTTCTTGAGAAGGTTGCGCAATCGGGCAAGAAAGACCTCTGCATAATCGCCGATGATGTGGATGGTGAGGCCCTCGCAACCTTTGTCGTGAACAAACTCCGCGGTGTCTTTAACGTTTTGGCAGTGAAAGCTCCCGGCTACGGCGACCGCAAAAAGGAAATGCTCGCGGACATCGCGATTACCGTGGGCGCACAAGTCGTCTCTGAAGATCTCGGCGTGAAGCTCGAGAACGCGGAGCTCGACATGCTCGGGCGCGCCGCGCGCGTCGTCGCGACGAAGGACTCAACCGTCATTGTGGGCGGCAAGGGGAAAAAGTCTGACATTGAGGAGCGCGTGGCGTCTTTGCGCAAGCAGCTTGAGAACACGGATTCGAAATTCGATCGCGAGAAGCTCGAAGAGCGCGTTGCGAAACTCTCCGGTGGTGTCGCCGTCATCCGCGTGGGTGCGGCGACCGAAACCGAGATGAAGTATCTCAAGGACAAGATTGAAGATGCCGTGAACGCGACCAAAGCCGCGATTGCGGAGGGAATTGTCCCGGGCGGAGGCGCCGCGCTCGCGAAGGTTGCCGATAAGCTCGCAAAGAAGATAAATTCAAAGGCTCATGATGAATACACCGTCGGCTATCGTATTCTTCTCTCCGCTCTCTCGGCGCCGCTTCTGCAGATTGCAGAAAACGCCGGCCGACAGGATTCCGCCGTCGTATTGCAGGAAGTGGTAAAGAAGGGAGCGGCGTTCGGGTTTAATGCGCTTGCCGACTCCGACGAGACCGCGATTGTCGACATGTACGAGGCGGGCATCATTGATCCTGTGAAAGTAACACGGAGCGGCGTCGAGAACGCCGCTTCCGCCGCGGCTGTTCTCCTCACAACCGAGGCCGCCGTTGCCGAAATCCCCGAGAAGAAAAGTCTTGCTCCTTCTCCTGGAGGTATGGGGGGAGGGATGGAAGACATGTAGGGAGGAGCAGTCGCAAGCGGATGCTTGACAAGATGTCTGACATTGCTACGATACGTGGCATGAGCACGAAACTAACAACACGGGATTTCTTCCGCAGCCCGCGGAAAGTTGCGCAGCTCGTGAAAACAGGGCGGCGTATCACCGTTACCCGCGCAGGCAAGGCTTTTTTCGAGGTTATGCCGGTGCAGAAAAAGAAAGGGGCGACGATAGACGACTTTCGCGATCTCATCTTCCACGACCCGAAACTTGATCGCGACTTGAGTAAAAAAGTAGACGAGATTGTGTATGGAGACCCTTGACGGCCGTGGGGTTATCCTAGACTCGAGCGTCTGGGTGGCGTTTTTACATGATGGCGATTCGCAACACGCGGCGGCGCAAAAAATCCTTGCGCGAATCGGCGACGAGATCATCGTGCCAGAATACATTTTAGCCGAGGTGGCTACGATTTTAAAGCGGAGAAAGGGAGCGCATGAAGCGCAGCGGTTTGTTCGTCGAGTACTTCGTGAGCAAATCGAGTCTTTTCTCCCCGCAGATTCGCTTGCATATGAAACGGCAGAGCTCTTTTGCGAGCGCAATGATACATTATCATTTACCGACACCGCCCTTCTTATACTCTCGCGGGAGTACCGCATCATTACCTTTGATAAAGCGCTTGCAAAAGCATTGGCGCAGTGTAGCTCATGAGGCGCATTTGTTTCTAAGGGTTATTCCTTAAGCCGCTGTTGCGGAAATCCCCGAGAAGAAAAGTCCCGCTCCTTCTCCGGGAGGTATGGGGGGCGGGATGGATGAGATGTAAACCACAGTGTGCTATGCTGTGTGTCATGCACAGAGGTAAAACTAAAGCACACTATTCGTATCAGATTGTGCTTCGTCCGGAGCCGGAAGGAGGCTACACGGTGATTGTTCCTTCACTGCCGGGGTGCGTAACGTACGGACGCACTGTTGAGGAAGCAAATGAAATGGCAGAAGACGCGATCCGTGGATATCTTGCGAGCTTGCGGAAGCATCGCGAGAAAATCCCCGTGGAAGATCGAGGTAACATTAGGGATTTCGGTTGAGGAACTGTAAGTTTTAAGCTCTAAACTCGTATCTCGGCTGAATATCTCGTCGGGTTTTGGAGGGCAGTTGAAGCGCTCTCAAGTTCTCGAGAAATAAAACCGGGGCTCCCGGATCCGGTTGACCGTTATCCCCTGAAGCATAGGCACATAAGAGCCGGAGCACGCTACTATATATTGACGTATGCCTGCATTTCGTGCCGCGGGAGGTTTTTTTCAGTCACTTATATTTCTCTTTCTCACAATATTTGCGGTGTCCTTTGCCTATGCTGCCGAAGATAAATGTGATGCCGCGAGCAAAACGGGCGGCGGGACGGTTACGAACGATTGCAAAGTATGCGTTACGACGGTTACCGGTGAGAAGAAATGGGTTGGCGCATCGTGCACGGTGACGGGCGGCGGCGATAAGACGAGCGCGAACTGCGCGGCAAATCACGGCGTTGCGCCCGGCACTTGCGCCACGAAGTATTGCGTGGGTACAAAATGTTTCAACGCCGAAGTTGACAATAAGCCGAAACTCGAAGACGCTCTCGGGCTCAAAAACGAGACCGCACTTAACAACCTCCAAGGCCTTCTAAGTAATCCTGAATCAGGAGCCTCTGGTGTCACTCCGGTGAAAGACGATCCGACTGCGGGCCAACTCGGCAAGGCCTTCGACCAATCGCCATCGCTCGAGAAGGTAGCCTCTGGCTTGAGTGGCGAGGCGTTAGACAAGCAAATAGAAGACATCGGACTTGGACTTAATCCTGAAACGAAAGCCGCGGAGTTGCAGTCAGCGCTTGATAAGGCGGCGGAACTGCGAGCGCAAGGAAAAGATGTATCAGTGCAGGTAGAATCTCAGCTCAGTCTGGAACAACGAGCGCAGCTTTTGGCCGACCATGGCATTGATCCCTCAACGCTCGATCCGCAAGATCCGCTTCGCCAATACGCCGAAAAAGGTGTTACCGATACGTTTGCGGAGCCCCCCGATTCTTCGGGGCTCGACTCATGCACGGGTATTTGGGATTGCACGGTTCGCGCTTTGCAGGAAGGATTTCAGGATTTATTTTCAGGAGAAAATACATCTGTTGAACCGGGTAATCTCTACTTGGCAGCGCAACGTGCGGAACTTATGGCAGAATTGGATACGAATCTGGCGTTGCGTGACAAGGTAGCTGCAGTCATCGCAACAGAGATGGGTGGTGGGGGACCAGGTTCTCAAGCGGTTCTCGAATCTATGGTTAATAGAGCTCTCATGAGAGGGTATACGTCTCTTGACCAAGCTATCGATGACGGTTTTTACGGTCCGATCAATAGAGGTGAAGTTGATGCATACTTGAGCACAGGGGTGAGTGCGGTAGATCGAGCAGTTGCTGATAATGCTATCGCGGCTGTGCGAGGGGGCAGCAATATATGTAACCTCTGCACCGACCAGGGAATGATTAATGAGATCAGGGGACCTAAGTGGAACATCGGGGGAGAATGGTTTGGCCACATGGCTGGTGATTCGCAGTGGGCAGATGAGCAGGGGGTTTTGCAGGCGGCATATGACGCGGACGCCGCTATCCCATGGAATGGCAGCATCGGGAATACGCCGAGTTCTGTCGTAACAACCGCATCTGCCAACTGGGGTAATATGTCGGCATCTCCGGTACAGGTTGCTTCTATTGATAACTCTGTACCTTCATCAGGTGATTCGACCCGGGGGACTACTGTTGCTGGATATTTGGCCTCGTCTGAGCCGCCACCCGTGCCTCTTCCGAATCCTCAAAGGGTTTCTGGTTCCCCGACGGTCGCACAAAGTATCCCAGATATTCCCGTGTCGAAGTCTAGTGTGTATTCCAGTCTTCCAATCACCGAAGTCTCGACGATTTCCGAAGTGCCGGAGATTAAGGTCGTGTCGAATGTTCCTTCTATTTCTGTTACAGGAG
>C687J35174_10008724_pt1 | contig 12818 bp, 14 predicted proteins | sample RifCSPhighO2_01_FD_35174 | JGI IMG/M metagenome (IMG submission 35174) | reverse complement strand
AAAGAAGAATGAATTTTGACTTTTTACAGCAGCTCAAGCGTATACTCAAACCATTTATTCCATAACACGAACATGGAGAAAAAAACAACGATTAAGGTCATTGGAATCGGGGGCGCGGGAGGAAACGCGATAGACCGCATGATGCAGAGCAAGATGAAAGGGATTGATCTTATCGCGGTCAATACCGATGTGCAGGATTTAAAAAAAATCAGGGCTACTCAAAAAATCAGGATTGGCCAGGAGAGCACTCACGGATTAGGGGCGGGCATGAATCCTGAACTTGGCAAACGTGCGGCCGACGAAAGCAAAGAAGAGTTGACCGAGGCCTTACGGGGAGCAGACATGATTTTTCTTGCCGCGGGCCTTGGTGGAGGAACAGGCGGAGGGGCAATCCCGGTGCTGGCAGAGATCGCGCGATCCTTAGGCGCGCTTACGATCGCCGTGGTAACGCGGCCTTTTTCATTTGAAGGTTCGTGGCGCGCGAAGCTTGCGGAAAAGGCGCTTGGGGAGTTGAAGGGAAAGGTGGATACGTTGCTGGTTATTCCCAACGATCAAATCTTAAAACTCGCGGATCCTGATATGACGGTGATCGGCGCTTTTTGGAAAGCCGACGAAATCTTGCGGCAGGCGGTCCAAGGAATTTCTGATTTAATCACGATTCCGGGGATTATTAACGTGGATTTCGCGGACCTTAAAAGCATTATGAAGAGTTCAGGAAGAGCGATATTCGGCATGGGCCAGGGCAAGGGCGAAAAACGTATGGAGCACGCGCTCGAAGCCGCGCTTCATTCACCGCTCTTGGATATGTCAATTAAGGGGGCGAAAGGCATTCTTTTCAACGTGGCAGGCGCGGAAGACGTGAGTTTGCAGGAGATCCAAGAAGCGGCAGAACAAATCAAAGCAGAAATTTCCTCGAGCGCAAAAATTATTTTCGGAGCGCTTCACGACAAAACCTTGAAGCCGGGAGAAGTGCGGATCACGGTGATTGCGACCGGCTTTGCCGAATGACGAGTTCTCAAATTTTCCTTTATAGCTGTCTTTCGATTGTCGCGGGGATTGGTTTTGCCTCATTTTGGGATTTCAGTCCCTCGTCCGCCAGCTGGCGGATCGGGATTTTTCTTATTGGTGTGCTTCTGTTTGTTATTTTTTGGAAGAAGCCTGTTGGAATGTGTGTGGCTTTTTGCGTTTGTGCGGCAGCTTTGGGAATTTGGAGATATCAAGCGGTAGAGTTCCAGGCAGCCGAAAATGCCGCGGCAATTACCTTGTACGCGGGCGAAGAACTGCAATTCCAGGCAAAAGTGGTAAAGGCCCCCGAGAAGCGGATCTCGAGCACGCATGTTGTCGTACAGCCCGAGTTTGTTTCAGGGGGGCGTATTCTTCTGACTACCCGCGAGAGTTTCGACATACGATATGGAGATGTCGTAACAGTGAGAGGAAAACTGGAGCGCCCGGGCGTTTTTGAGGATTTCAATTACGAAGAATTCCTTGAGAAAGATGGAATATACGCTGTTATGCGCGAGCCGGCCCTTAAGGTTGAGCAGAGAGGAGCGTATGAGAATGTAGGGGAGAGGGCGATGGCTGTAATCTTTTCTCTCAAGACTACATTGCGGGAAGGTCTCGAGAAACATCTTTCTGTTCGCCACGGCCCCGTGATGGTGGAAATGCTTTTGGGCGACAAAGATGTCATGTCAGATGAACTTGCAGCAAACCTGAATGTCACCGGACTCCGCCACGTTATTGCCATTTCGGGCGCTCACATCGCGATTCTTACGATGTATTTGATGCCATTGCTCATATGGCTTGGTCTGTGGCGCCAGCAGGCTTTTTACGTCACGCTGGCCTTGGTGATTTTCTATGTGGTGCTTACGGGATTGCAGCCTTCCGCCTTGCGCGCCGGAGTAATGGGAAGTATATTTTTGGTCGGCCAGCATGTGGGGAGGCAGTATGCCTCGTTGCGCGCGCTTGTGTTCGCGGCAACCGCGATGCTTTTGTTCAATCCATTTTTGCTCGCGCGTGATGTGGGATTCCAGCTTTCATTCCTAGCGGTTTTGGGTATGATCGTGCTGCTCCCCGTTGTGCTTTCTTTTGTGCCAAAGAAAATTCCAGGACGCCAGCTTCTCGGTATGACTATCGCGGCCCAAATCTTCACCTTTCCTGTTTTGATATGGAGTTTTGGCCAGGTTTCTTTGGTTTCGATTCTTACCAATATCCTTATCGTGCCATTGGCCGCACCGCTTATGGGTTTGGGGTTCTTGTTGATGATCGGGGGATTGATTCAGCCGTTTGGGTTTCTCCTTTCTTTGCCTGTCGCGCTTTTACTGCAATACGTATTGTGGGTCGTTGATGTGTTCTCGGCTTTTCCCTTTGCCACGGCACAAATCGAAAACCTCTCCATCTTCTGGCTCGTGCTTATGTATATTCCTATTGGTTTTTTCTGGTGGAAATTCCGATCCCGTCGCGAATTCCCCGGCTCGTATCTGTCTTGATTCAAAGAATCGCCGTCTTGGCGATTCTTTCGATTAGCGCTACACAAATTCAATCTTCAACTTGCGTTGGAGAGCAGAGGCGATCTTCTGAAGAGTATCTGTGGTAAAGTTCTGTTGGCCTGATTCCATTCTCGCAACATCGCTTTGGCTGGTTCCCAGTTTCTTTGCCAGTTCTAACTGCGAGAATCTTTTTTTCTTGCGTAACTGCAAAATCTGGTAGGCAATTTCTAATTGTTTACCATATCCTTCGTAATGTTTCTTGAATGGAGAATTTTTCAATCTTTGACCAAGATATTCCTGGAAATCCAGTGCTTTTTGAGCTTTTTTATTCATAGAGTTTTATATTTGCCAATACGTTTTTATAGTTTTCTTCAGCTTTGATGATTTCAGAAGATGGTGTCTTTGCTGTTTTCTTCAGAAAGGCGTGGAGCAATACGATGGTTCTTTTTATAAAAGTGAAATAAAGGATTCTATGCCTGTTTCGTCCAAAATCCACTCGCAACTCTCTTATCTTCCCCGTAATATGCTTGGAATAGGGTTCATCCAAATATCCTTTATGAACTCGCAAAAACTCAATATATTTCGCTATCTTTGCCTCTTCTTTTTCCGGTAGCTCTTTTAGATATTCCAGGATCGGACTCTTGCCGTTTTTACTTTCGGTATAGAACTTAACTCTATACTCCTCCTTAGTTTCTTTATATATCATATATGATATGCTGTCAAGAGGTAGCTACACTTTTTCTTATAGTGTTTACGTATGTCTTCATCCTACCAAAAAACCGTCTGCTTGGTGATTCTCTGGAAATTCCGCTCCCGCCGAGAATTCCCCGGCTCGTATTTGTCTTAAATCAACAATTTTCTAGATACTCCTTTATCCTCTCGCGATCTTCGTTCTCTTTTTCACCTTTGAAGTATATCTCAATAAACTCAACTTTCGAAGCAGCGACGTGATATGCGTAGATGACGCGAAGCGATGCTCCCTTGAGATACCGGCAAAATAAACGCGCTTTCACTATTACCACTGTTTCCGTCTTAGTGACGATATTGAAATGCTTACCTGCGCCAAGCGGTCGTGCGGCGATCACTTTTTTAAATTCCTTAATATCATCCGGAAGAGAACGATATTTTTTAGCGAGTCGCGCAAACTCCTTGTCGAAGTTGGGTTGTTCATCAAAGTTCATCGTCATACGAACGGACAGAATACTTGTCGTCGCGATAAAACACGCTTTCGTAGCTTATCCGTTCGCCGAATTCACGAGAAAGCCATGGAATGTCGCCGTGGGAATAATCGCTCAACTCTTTGGCGTTTTTATCCGAGAGCCGGGCAAGTACTTCGTCAATATGTTCAATCTCTTGTCCTGAAAGCGCCGAGAGGTCGGGGCGCTTGTGCGGCAGATATTTTTTTTGAGCGTAAGTGAAATATTTACTCTTTACCTCTTCAAGGTCGCCATCCTTTTTCATCTGCTCGACAATATCTTTAAACTCCACCGGCGTCGGCCCATGATGGTTTTTTATATAAGTAGCACCCATCAGGTTTTCTTCAAACTTTTCGTAGTAATCAAAATCAATAAAGTATAAAAGCTTGTAGAGTACGGTTTCGCCGATATTCGGTTTGGCGCCGACTTTTTCCAAAACATACAAAAGTACCTGCTTGAATTTGCCAAGATTTTTTCTCGTTACGCGGATTTCCATATCGGGACGCACCTCTTTTTTCTCTTTTTCCAAAACTATTTTTGGCATCGTGATTGTGTCGCCGAGGGAAAGCAAATCATTAAGCGAGATCTCAAAAGTTTTCGCAAGTTTTCTCGCTTCGGTAATCGTCAAATCCCGCTCGCCCCGTTCTATCTGCATATAGGTTGGGCGGGAAATTTTGAGCGCCGATGCCAAAAACTCTTGCGTCAGATTACGTTTCTTGCGCTGTTCCTGAATAAATTTAGCAAGCATATTGTTATTTACAGTATAATCCTTGTAAAACTATTTGTCAATAGGAATGTTAATAGTATTGACAGTACATTTTTAAAGCTTTATAGTGGAGGTATGCTCAAAATTCAGAAGCCGAAAATTCATGATAACACTGACCCCGATGTGATTGCGATAAATCGGACAAAACTTGCCTATAATCTCGAATTGGTTCGTCGTTTCTGCTTTTCAGCAAGCACTACACTCACATGGTTCGGGCTGGGGATAACCTTCATTGTCACTACTCTTGTTACCGAAAGGTTTAAAGACATTGGTATTATTCCAGGAGAAACAATCAGGGCCGTATTTATTGTTTTAGGTATTGCCGCATTCGGACTTTTCATTAAAGATGGCTGGCGTTGGTTAAGTTTAAGAAAGAGATACGATCCAGATATTTTGGTAAAAGAACTACTCGAAGAAAGTCCACAAGAGCTATCATCCGCAACAAAAGCATCAAAAACGAATAAGAAATAAATTATCTCGCGATCATCGATTCGGTCTCTGTTTTTACAAGCCGCTCATCTTTTGGAATGGTCGAAATATTTCAATCCAGGGAATAGTGTTTGATGTGATACATAATAATGGTATAATCACCATACAAGAGGAAAGATTGAAGAAAAAACTTGGACTTCTTCCATGAAACAACACGAAGCAGTAATAAAAGTAATGGAACATAACGGCGGATTTGCAACGCTTGGGTATCTCAATCAAGAAGTTTTGAAGGTGTCCGATGTCGAGTGGAAAACAAAAACACCTTTCGCGAGTATTCGCCGCATTGTTCAAGATGAGCGATTTTTCTTCAAAATTAAACCTGGCCTATGGGCATTGCGTTCGCATAAAGATAAGCTACCGCCAGATATATTTCCAACAGATGCCGTTCTAAAAGAAGAGCGAGAAATTTTTAATCATAGTTATTATCAAGGGTTGCTTGTTGAAATTGGCAATCTTAAAAAATACGAAACGTTTGTGCCGAGCCAAGATAAAAACAAACGATTTTTGGGTAAAGCGCTTGGCGAAATAAGTTCGCAAACAAATTTTTACCAATTTGGCTATGAACATATCATACGGAAAGCAAAAACCGTTGATGTGTCTTGGTTCAATATCAGAAGAATGCCAAGCGTACTTTTTGAGGTCGAACATACGACAGACATTCAAAATTCGTTGCTGAAATTTGTTGAGTTACAGGATTACAATGTCAATTTTTTCATTGTCGCAGACAAGGCAAGAAAAGCAGAATATGCTGGAAAACTTGCGCTTAACGCGTTCGTGCCGATAAAATCACGAGTACAATTTATGGATTATGACAGATTATCGGACTGGCATACAAAAACTTTTGAAATTATCAGTATAGAAAATAATCTAACTTTTTAGCATATGCAAGCAAAAGTAAAACAATACAATCGACAGGGGTATTTAAAGATTGAATTTCCTGATTTTTCGGGGGCACGAAAGGCGTTGGCTCAAAATAGAAATATGTTGCGCAAACTCAAGCACAATTCGCCACGGTATAAAAATGAGTTTAAAAAACATTTTGCATTACTTATATTTACGAAAGCGCACGCGTTTTCGCTCGACACAAAAACAGAACGACGGCGATTGCTTAATTTACTTATGAAAGAGATGGAATATTTAAGAATACGCTAGTACGGGCTTTATAGATATCTGGAATCACAGGGTGTTGATTATAGAAAGATAATTTCAGCAAGATTGCTTCCTGATGAGGCATTATATGTTATCGTCAACAACACCCTTTTTATCATTGAAATGAAGTATCAAGAGGGCGTTGGATCGGTAGATGAAAAATTGCAAACGTGCGATTTTAAGAAAAAGCAGTACAAAAAACTATTGGCACCGCTTAATATAGAGGTGGAATATATTTATATCCTTGCCGATTGGTTCCGCAAACTACGGTATAAAGATGTTTTGGACTATGTAATATCAATGGGCTGCCAATATTATTTTCAGTACCTACCGCTACAAAAACTAGGCCTTCCTGTTCCAAAAACAAAATAATTTTTCTAAAATTCAACAATCTCCGCTAATTCTCGCGGATGTTTTATGTATTAAGTAGGAGAGGAGCGAAAGTTTTCTGCTTGCCCTGAGCGGAGTCGAAGGGGTACAATAGACAAACGATGTTTGGAAGAACAAAGAACAAAGCGTGGGTGGTTGCGGTAGACATGGGATACGGCCATCAGAGAGCGGCTTTGCCGTTTCGCGATATCGCGCAGGGCGGCGAGATTGTCACCGCGAATGATTACAAAGGAATTCTGGAATCAGACAAAAATATCTGGCGCGATTCCCAGAGGTTTTACGAGGTTATTTCTCGATTCAAAAAATTTCCGGTGCTGGGAGATTTTGTTTTTACGATTTTTGACAAGTTTCAGGAAATCCGCGAGTTTTATCCAAGCAATGAAACTATCAACGCTCCTACTTTGCAGTTGAAACAAGTGTATCGGCTTTTCGAGAAGAAGTGCTGGGGCGAAGATTTCATATCTGAACTCAGTAAAAATCGTTTACCTTTGGTTACTACGTTTTTCATCCCAGCGTATATGGCAGAGTACTGGGGATACCGAGGGCCTATCTATTTGATTATCCCCGATACCGACATTTCCCGCGCATGGGCTCCACTGCAGCCCAAGAAAAGCAAGATTATCTATTGCGCTTCTACTAAGAGAGCCGCGGCAAGATTGGAACGGTACGGCGTGAAAAAAGACCACATCAAAGTTACAGGATTTCCATTTCCCCGCGAATTTACAAAAGGAAACGCGGCAGGGGCGAAGAAAGATTTGAAACGCCGACTAGAAGTGCTCGATCCAAATCGCAGGTATCTTGAGCAGTATGGGAAAACAGTGGAACAATATCTTGGTAAACAAAGCCCGGCTTTTTCGCGTTCAAAGCCGGGTTTTACCAGGCGCGTGAGCCTTGCATTTGCGATTGGGGGAGCGGGCGCGCAAGCAGATATCGCGGAAGATGTTATGGAAAGCGTAAAGCCTCTCTTGCGAGATGGGATACTTGAATTGCATATCATCGCGGGGATTCACACAAAGCTCGCCGAGGATCTCAAAAAGAAGGCCGGTTCGCATATCTTTGTACATTCCTCGAAGAATAAAAAAAGATATTTTGAGGATTTCGCAAAAATTCTGCGCACAACCGACATTCTGTGGACGAAACCATCGGAACTTGTGTTTTACGCGGGCCTCGGAGTTCCCCTAATCTTGGCTCCGCCCGTTGGTTCGCAAGAAGTGTCCAACCGCAAATGGCTGCTCGATATAGGTGCCGGGATTGATCAAGGAAAACCAAATCTTACGCACCAATGGTTGCCTGATCTTTTGAAAGAGGGCACACTTGCTGAAGCCGCCATGCAAGGGTTCATAGAAATTCCAAAAGACGGGGCAGAAAACATCAAGAAACTCGTATGTGGATCATAGTCGCAATTATTGCGTATTTTTTGCTTGCGCTTGTGGTGGTTTTAGATAAGTATCTTCTTGCGGGCCCTCTTCCAAACCCTAAGTTGTATGCTTTTGCGATTGGAATATTCGGCGGGCTTGCTTTTCTTCTGATCCCATTCGGATTTCTTGAAGTTCCGGTGTGGCCCATTATTGTTTTGGGAATACTTGCGGGGGTTATTCAGATTTTTGCAATTCTTGCGCTTTTTTCCGGTCTCAAAAAGTTTGAAGCTTCTCGGATCATTCCGGCGATCGGGGGATTGCTTCCCGTATTCACTCTTTTGTTTACGATTTCTGTCGGACGCGCGATACTCGAAAGCTTCGATATATTTGCTTTTGTATTCCTGGTCTTAGGGAGCGTTGTGGTAAGCTTCGAAAGGCGCAAGCTCTTTACGTTTCAGAGTTTGACATACGCTTTTGTAGTCTCGTTGTTCTTTGCTCTTTTTGTGGTGCTTTCCAAGTTTGTGTACGAAGCACAGCCATTTTTGTCTGGTCTACTTTGGATTGTCGTTGGAAGTTTTTCGGCGGCATTATCTCTTTTGGTATCGGGCGAGCTGCGGAAAGAAATTCGAAATGTGCTGCGCAAAAAGGGAGCAGTGAAAAAAGCACTGTCGCCCGCTGTCTTTTTGTTGTTTGTGGGAAATCAGGCATTGGGCGCTTTGGGTTTTGTATTACAGAATTGGGCGGTGGCTTTAGTACCCTTTGCATACATTTCGTTCGTGAACGCCTTGGAAGGAATGAAATATGTTTTTGTCGTTGTTTTAGTAAGCATTATCTCTTTACGATTTCCTCGTTTGATCCGAGAGAGAGTAAACAGGGGGGCGATTGTCCAAAAACTCCTTGCCATAGTTTCCATTGGTATCGGGTTGGCATTGCTTGCGTTATGAAAAAGGTTTTCCTTCTATTCTTGCTGGGCGTAATTCTTGCACTGGTGATTGCCGTGCTGTATTTTTTTGTCGGGCGGGTTTCTCAAGCGCAGGAAATACAATGGGGTGTGAATTTCTCGCAAAAGCACGCAGCAGCTCTTGGGTTGGACTGGAGGGCAGTATATACCGCCCTCTTGGATGATTTGGAGGTAAAGAAGCTCAAGGTTTCTTTTGACTGGAATGATTTGGAGCCGCAAAGAGACGCGTTCTTTTTCGACGATGCTGATTGGCAGATCGCCGAAGCTGAAAAAAGAGGCGCAAAACTTCTTCTGGTGGTGGGTATGAAAACAATGCGGTGGCCCGAATGCCATATACCAGAATGGGCAAAAGACTTGTCGAAAGAAGAGCAGCAAAAAGAAGTTATGGAGCTTTTGGACGCGATTGTGAAGCGCTACAAAGATTCGCCGGCTTTGCGTTCGTGGCAAGTGGAAAACGAACCTTTGCTGAAATTTGGGGATTGCCCATGGCGAGACCGGAAGTTTTTGGAAAAAGAAGTTGGGCTGGTAAAATCTTTGGATTCGAATCATCCAGTGATAGTTTCTGATAGCGGAGAATTGTCCTTCTGGGTTCAAGCGGCAAGAATTGGCGATGTGGTGAGTACCACGATGTATCGCAAGGTTTGGTTTCACGAAATTGACAGGTATGTGGAGTATCCTTTGCCGCCTGTGTTCTATGGAAGAAAGGCAAAGTACATTGACGCTTTCTTCGGGAAAGAAGTGATTGTTGGCGAGTTGCAAGCAGAACCTTGGGGTCCGGGAAAACTTTTGTATGACACCACGATTGAAGAGCAGGACGCGGCATTCGATCTGACGCAATTTCATAAGAACATTGCGTTCGCCAAGCGCACCGGCCTCAAAGAGTTTTATCTCTGGGGCGCCGAATGGTGGTTTTGGCGCAAGCAAGTCGCCTCCGACCCCACCTTCTGGACTGAAGCCCAAAAATTGTTTATAGATTGATATACCCATGAAAAAGGCGATTTACCTGGATTATGCCGCGTCGACGCCGATAGACAAGAAAGTGCTGGAGGCGATGATGCCGTATATGCGCAGGCATTACGGAAATCCTTCTTCGACACATTCTTTCGGCCAGAAGACGCGAGCGGCAATAGAACAAGCCCGAGAGCAAGTGGCGCATTTTTTGCATTGTAAAGCAGACGAGGTGATATTTACAAGCGGAGCAACGGAAGCAAACAACCTGGCGATTCAAGGCATTCTAAAAACTAAAAACTACAAACCACAAACTGGAAAGCCACACATTGTTACAACGGCGATTGAGCATGAATCGGTGCTGGAGCCGTGCCGTTCGCTGGAAAAAGAGGGGATCGTGGAAGTAACATATGTGAGGCCGCAGAAAGACGGAATTGTTCTTGTAGAGGATATCAAAAACGCGATCAAGCCAAACACGGTGCTGGTCTCGGTGATGTACGCGAACAGCGAAATTGGCACGATTCAGCCCGTGCAGGAAATCGGTAAGGCGATTGCGGAGCTGAAACGTAACACCAAACAGCGGTATCCCGTCTTTCATATAGACGCGGTACAAGCCGCGAATTTTCTGGATTGCAATGTAGAAACTCTGGGCGCGGATTTACTCACCTTGAGCGGCCATAAAATCTACGGGCCCAAAGGCGTGGGCGTATTATATAGAAGAGAAGGAGTTGGAGTGCTACCAGTTTTGGAAGGAGGAGGCCAGGAAATGGGATTGCGTTCCGGTACGGAAAACGTTGCCGCGATTGTGGGCATGGGTGTCGCGGTGGAAAATTTAGAGAATCCTCGCATGATGGTTACCAATATTACCATTCGCCAATTGCGCGACAAGCTGATAAAAGCAGTGTTGAAAAGGATTCCCGATAGCCAGCTTACTGGTTCGCAGGAAAAGCGGCTCGAGAACAACGCGCATTTCAGGTTTCAGGGGGTAGAAGGACGCGACATCGTAATCGCGCTTGATCAAAAAGGAATCGCTGTTTCTACGGGTTCCGCGTGTTCTGAAAAAACGCAAGAACCTTCCCATGTGCTGCTTGCTCTTGGGCTGGAAGGGAAAGACGCGCTTTCTTCTGTGCGCGTTTCGCTTGGCAAACAAACAAAGCCGGAAGAAATTGAAAACGCTGTGAAAGCGATCGCGCAAACCGTTGCTCAACTCAAAAAGCTTAAGGTATAATAAGAGATAATGAAATATCTAAATTCAACGGCGCTTGGAGTAGTTATTTGTTCTCTGATTTTTAGTTTGATCGTGGGCAGCGCGGCAGGGGCCGTGGTGTACTGGAAATTGAGTCAAGATATTTCTCGGGTCGAGCAAGAACAGCGCATACAGCCTGTTGCGCAAGGATATACGCCCCAGACAACGCAAGAAGAGCGAATCATCAAAGTAGTTCAAGATGTCGCGCCCGCCGTGGTGAGCATTATCATCACCAAAGATGTTCCCATATTCGAACAGTCTTTCGGCGATCCTTTTGAAGAGTTTTTCGGTCCTAATCCTTTTTTCCAGGTTCCCCAAGTTGAGCAGAAAGGCACCGAGAAAAAAGAGGTAGGCGGGGGATCTGGATTTATTGTTTCAGGAGACGGTTTGGTAGTTACCAACAAGCATGTGGTGTTGGATGAAGACGCCGAATATACCGTGTTTACCAATGATGGAAAATCATATCCCGCCAAGGTGCTTGCCCGAGATCCCGTTCAAGATCTCGCGCTGCTGAAAATTGATCAAGAAGAGCAAGTTTTTCCTTTTGTGAAGATCGGGAATTCAGATTCCATACAGATAGGGCAGACCGTTATTGCGATAGGAAACGCGCTGGGGGAGTTTCGTAATACCGTGTCGGTAGGGGTTATCTCGGGTCTCGGGAGGACGATCACGGCTTCCGGAGGAGCAGACTTTACAGAAACGATCGAAGATGTGATTCAGACGGACACCGCAATTAATAGAGGAAATTCGGGAGGGCCCTTGCTCAATCTCGCGGGAGAGGTGATAGGCGTGAATACCGCGACCGTGCTGGATGCTCAAAATATTGGGTTCGCGGTGCCGGCAAACAGAGTAGGGAGAGATTTGTATCAGGTGGCCAAGCTTGGGAAGATCGCCTATCCCTTCTTGGGCATTCAATACAAACTGGAGCCTGAAAACGGAGCTCTCGTGATCGACGTGGTAAAGGGTTCCGCCGCAGAAAAGGCAGGGATTCGCAAGGATGATATTCTCTTGGAGTTTGACGGTAAGAGAATCACTGCGGAAAATTCCCTCGGCAAGATTATCCAGCAGTATGATTATACAAGCGCAAAGCCCTTGTATAATCCAGGGGATACGGTGAAGTTGAAGATACGCAGAGGCAGCGAGGAGCTCATATTGTCTGCGGTATTGGACGAACGTAAAGAATAGTGATATAATAATTCGTATGACAAACAATCCAGGAAATTTTACCCACAAAGCTCAAGAGGCTATCTTGCAGGCGCAAAATGTGGCGCAGGAAAGAGGGCAGCAGCAGGTGGATGCTCTTCATTTGCTCTACGCGCTTGTAGCCCAGGAAGAAAGCGTAATCTTGACGTTGCTCCAAAAGATTGGCGCTGACATCGACGGGTTGAAACGTAAAGTGCAAATCGCTCTTGACCGTCTGCCTATCTCCGCTTCTCCGGCTCCTTTTGGCCAATTTTATCTTACCCAGGATTTGGGAAAGGTATTGGAACGGGCGCGCCAAGAATCTGTAAAAATGGGAGATGAATACATTTCTGTAGAACATTTGTTCCTCGCGCTTCTCGATACCGATTCCAAAGCAAAGGAAATTCTGGAAAGGACAGCGATTTTGCCAAGCGAGGGGGGCGCTACCCCAACTCTTGAATTCGGCAGATTGGATTATGAAACTGCCTTGAAGATTTTGGCTCAGATCCGCGGAGGCACGCGAATCACCGATCCTTCTCCGGAATCCAAATACCAAGTGGTAGAGAGGTACGCGCGCAATCTTACGCGTTTGGCCCAGCAAGGCAAGCTTGATCCTGTTATTGGCCGCGAAAACGAAATTCGGCGCT
>C687J35174_10008717_pt1 | contig 12826 bp, 18 predicted proteins | sample RifCSPhighO2_01_FD_35174 | JGI IMG/M metagenome (IMG submission 35174) | reverse complement strand
AAAATTCAAACGAAAACTATTTAAATGATTAATATTCTGGAATATTGTAACATGGAAGAAAGTCATAACACTCATAATGAACAGGGAGAGTCTCATTCTAATAAATCCGAGACAATTACCCTAAAGAAAGACACTTTATGGAAAGTCGGAACATTCGTGTTTGCTGCTTTATTTGTGATATCTTTGTTTACAGCAGGTTTTGGGTTTAAAGACGGCGGAACAACTGGGCAAGTAGTTGCTCCAACAAATCCTAGCGCTCCAACACCTTCAAAGGTTCAGGTTAGTTTAGATGACGATGCCGTTCAAGGAGATAAAAACGCTCCAGTCACAATAGTCGAATTCAGCGATTATCAATGTCCATTCTGCGGAAGGTTCTATTCAGAAACTTTGGGACAGATAGAGGATAATTATGTTAAAACCGGAAAAGTTAAGCTAGTTTTTAGGGACTTTCCTTTAAACAGCATTCATCCACAAGCTCAAAAAGCTGCCGAAGCTGCAGAGTGTGCTAAAGAAGCTGGCGGAAACGATGAAGCTTACTGGAATTATCACAACAAGCTTTTCGAAAATCAAGGAGCCTTAGACGTTGCAAGTCTTAAGAAGTACGCTGCCGATTTAGGACTAAATGCCGCTAAATTCAATGACTGCTTAGATTCAGGAAAGAAAGCTTCTGAAGTTGCTAAGGATCTTGCTGACGGTCAGAAATATGGAGTTCAAGGAACACCTTCGTTCTTTATTAACGGACAGATGATAAGCGGAGCTCAGCCTTACTCAAATTTCCAGTCAGCTATTGATGCAGCATTGGCTGCTTAAGTATTCTTATTTTTATCTACTTTTCAAAATCTTTATAGAATCTATCTAATTTTGCATAAACAATATGCTTATGTTCTGGCCTATACCCTCTCCAAAAAATATCTCCATCTAAATTAATTATTCTCCCAGATTTAAGAGGAATAATCTGGTCGGCACTAAACAATTTGTCAAGTGATTTGCAAAGCTCTCCATATTCCATGCCTGGAAATTCATAGCTTTTTCTATCCTCAATTTTATACATCAATAAGAGTGCTTTAAATTCATCCATATCATCCAAGACAGTTAGCGCAGGCCTTATGAATAATCCAATAAGATGATTTTCTAGTGGATGAATTATATCTGCTGCAGAAGAATCTCCAAGGCCTATTGCTGTATAAATGTTTGTGTCTATTCTGTCCAAATCTCCTTCATCTTGTGTTTGCATATTTTTTACTAATAATTACCTTATTTAATTTTTTGTATAGAAATTTATATCAAATTTAGAGCCAAATTACCTATATTTCATCATTTCTCTTATTTCTATGGCTGTTTTGAGCAATCCAGGGATAATACCTGTAAGAACGAATTTCTTATAAACAAAAAGTCCATTCCATTTTCCAAGACTTATAACTAAAGGTGATTCTTCTCCAACATATCTCTTAAATTTGCCGCCGTTTTCCATTGCCCTTATATTCCAAACTACACACTTAGCCTGATGCACTGCATGCTGGGCTGTTTTTTCTTCCTTAACAAAATTAACATCTCCGCATACAAAAATATTTTTATGGTCTTTTAACTGCAAAAACTCATTAACTGAAATAAATCCCTTCTCATCCAAGTATTTCTTAAACTCATTTCTAATCATTTCAGAATGCGGAGTTATTCCCACCGCCAGAAAAACCAAGTCGCATTTAATTTTCTCTCCATTCTCAAGTTCAATCATCTTTTTATGAAATTTACTTGCTCTTATGTTAAATATTATTTTTACCCCCTTTCCTTTAAGGTATTTTTCTGCATAATCTGATGCTCTTTTAGGATTTCGCTCAATAAGTCGGTTTTTGCTATGGATAATCGTTAACTCTTTATTTTTATATTTGTTAACTATTTCCCCAGACATTTCAACACTTACAATCCCTCCCCCAACAATCACAATTTTTTTGGCCTTTTTTAATTTGTTATTATCCTCTGCCAAATCGTGAGCCCTCGTTGAAGAGAGTATATTCTCGCATTTGAACGGTCTATTATAGAAGCTTCCCGATGATAGAACTAAATAGTCAAATTTTACTTTTTTACCGTTCTTTAATATAACACTTTTATCTCTAATTTCAATAACTCTATCATTAATAACTTTAGAATTTACTAGGTAGTGCTTATGTAAAACTTGAATTTTCTTTATATGTTCTGGCTCTACTAAAACTCTTAAAACTCCTGGGGTAAACTCAAAATAATCTTTTGTGTCTATAAGTGTGACACTAAACCTCTTGTCCTTTTCAAGAACTCTTGCTATGTTGCTTCCAGCAAAACCCCCGCCAACAATAACAACTCTTTTTTGCATTTGATATTATATAACGAAATAAAAACTAAATAAAAATGTAACTATTTATTTTCCTACCGCGTATTTACCTGGGCCAGTCAATGCAAGGCTTATCAAACCAGTAGCAGTAACTAAGTGGAATAAAGTGTTTGTGTAATTTCCATTCGCATTAGGAACTGCAACAGCTAAACCTGCTACAACCATAACTAATACTAAAGGCCAAACTGTATATTTAACCTTGTAGCCTGTTAATACTGCAAGTCCAAATATTATTTCTGACAATAGCAAAATCCACGCAAAAACTACTGGAGCAGGAAATCCCAATCCTGTAAGCATTCCTGTTGGCCCTGCCGGGTTCATTAATTTACCTATTCCCGCATTTAGGAAAAGCAAACCAATACCAACTCTTAATAAAAGAGGCCCATACATACTTTTGTCTTTCATTTTATCCTCCTTTCACTTCGTTGTTTAGTAACCAGATATAATTTTGGAGGTTTTTAAGCTTAATGTGTACTGAAAAGAGCAATATGGATTATATTGTCATTTGAGATTTTTTATCACATCTGCTTTCGTAATCACTCCAACCAAATTCCCATTTTTCTTTATGACAATAATAGGGTAGAATCTTAACAAGGACATTATGACCGACATCTTGGCATTTTCTGCAATAGTTGGAGGAGCCTCCCTCATAATTTCTTCTGCTGTTTCATGTTGAATATTTTCCGGATGCTGAATTATATCGCTTTCTGTAACTAATCCAATAACTTCTTTTCCTGAAACGACAAGCACTTGTGAGATTTCATTATGTGTCAAAACTTTTATGATATCGTACAATTTACTAGTCTTATTTACAGATATAGCTTTTTTATTCATAATATCTTTAGCAGTTTCTTCCTCATGTTTCGTGAGCCTTTCAATGGCTTCTTCAATTTTTTTGACATAACTATAAGTTGGATCTAGTTTTCCAGCCTCAATCTTGGCAACCATGGATTGACTTATACCAGACTCTTTAGCAAATTTATTCTGAGTCAAATTCAATTGCTTCCTAATTTTATTCAATTGGGTAATATCAAAAACCATAATATAATCTCATTGTTCATAATATATAAATATTCTTATAAGAATATTTTTGTCAAGATATTATTTAAAGATAAGAACAATAGAAGTTCAATATAAGAGTATTTTAAATAGATATTGGTGAATAAATGAAAATTGAAGATATACTTAATTGTGAGCAATATTTTGTGAGATTTAGCGATGATAAGTCACGTGAAGTTGGAAATGCCCTGATGGTTAGAAATCACGTTGAAGGTCTTAAACTACGACAGGGTATGTATCATATCAGGGGCTTGGTAATTAAGGATTTTCAGAAGCTAGGATTGAACTTTGAAGTGTATGAATGCAGAAATCAACTTCCCGAAGATATTGCAGAAGAATTAGATAAAAAATATGGATCAATTAAGGATGAGACTGATGATCTTGATGATCCTGAAAAAGAACACATAGTTTATTTTGAGACTAGAGACGAGTACGTTAAGGCCGGTCATTATTTATCTAAAAACGGAATTAATGTTTTACCTATGGGTTTTGGAGGGATGAAACTAAAACAGCGTTTAATAGACGCATTACGCGGAAGAAGATTTTCATTTAAAATTGCAAAAACTTATGAAGAATTCTGTGAGAATATAGATCATAGAGAGAAATATCGGCAGGAAGTAATAAAGCATATTAGGGCGTTCAAAAGTAAGCCTAAAAGGGAATAAAAATGTTAATAATTGATTTTTTTAAGATGATAAGAGAAATAGAATGTTTGCGAAATGCAGATGTTGAAGAAGAGCAAGAACCAAACTTACAACAAAAAGTAAAATTTTATGATCCGCATCCTGGGTTATTAGGGTGTCCAATTCCCCTCCCTTATGAAATAAAAAGAGCAGCTCATTCTCTAGACAATAAAGTTATGACTCTAGAAGAAGCTTTTAATCGGCTTGAACCGATTGCGAAAATATATGATGAGGGGAAAGTTAAAATAACTTCAAGATATAATTTTATTTATTTTCAGTTTAAATTAGGAACTGGAATATGTGTTTACAGACTTCTCACATACAAATCCATAGGAGAGCAAAGATGGCAAAAGTAAATGAAGTTTTATTAGATGAAATTATTGAATTAGCTCCAAAATTAGAAGGCAGAAAGTTATACAAATTTGTTCCTTTCAGGGCTTATAAAAATGATATAAAAGTAGAGGCAATAATTGATGCGGAAGAAATTTACCATGCCCAAAAAGAATGTAATTTTTATAGTTATAAAATAGTGAGGCAAGTTTTATTTGATCAAGAAATGCATCCCCACTGGAGAGCTTCTTTTGGTGGTGAATCTTTTAAATTGTATGATTCACTTTTTATTGGGCATCATGGGTGCGGAGGATACAAAACTTATACTGAAACACTTGAATTAGCAAAAAAGCAATTATCTGAATTAGGCCATGAAGAAATATTTAGACAATATAGGGAGTTTTTTCAAACTTACCTAAGGGAAAAGGAAAAAGCTACAGGAGATCAATTAAGAGGGGAATTTGGTATATCTGTAAAATCTGTACCAAAAGGAGAGAATTTTGCCGAATACATAAAATATGAAAATAATCGGTATAATTCAAGAGAAGAAAAAGATTTGTTGATTTTCTGGAGATGGTTTAGGAATAAATATGTTGATGAGTTAGATTACAAAAGAAAAATTGATGAAATAACCAGCTTTGAACATAAGAGGGCCTTTGACAACCGTCTGAATAAGCTTTGTGTACAACTTGAAAATGCTGGTTTTACCTCAACAGCTTAATTAATCTTTAAAACTAAACTTTATAATCTATAATTTCTATTTAATTAAATGAAAAAAAGAGGTATAAAATGAATAAATCAACAATTTTTCTTGCTTCAGATCATGCAGGGTTTGAACTTAAAAACAAAATTAAGAAATTTCTTAAGCATGAAAGATACTCATTTGAGGACCTAGGCCCTTATGAATTGAATAAAAAGGATGACTATCCCGACTATATTATTCCCTGTGCAAGAAAAGTCGCCTCAAATAAAGATTCAAAAGGCGTTGTATTTGGCTTTAGCGGTCAAGGGGAGGCAATAACTGCTAACAAAATAAAAGGTGTACGAGCCTCGGTCTATTACGGGGGAGAAAATGGCAAAAGAATAATAAAACTTTCAAGAGAGCATAACGATTCCAATATCCTTTCTTTGGGTGCTGGATTTATTTCAGAGAAAGAAGCAATAAATGCCATTAGATTATGGCTTGATACTAAATTCTCAAAAGCTCAAAGACACGAAAGGAGAAATAAAAAAGTAAATTCCCTAGGTGGAAGATGAAATGATAAGAGGAATTATCATTGGCTCACAAAGTTCACTTATTCCCCCTACCCCCACACTATGATAGCTAATAATAAAAATAAAGATGATGGATGTAAAATATTAAATAGAATAAATTTGGGAAAATGATATTGCATATAAATTGGTTGATAAATTATGGAATTATGTTAGAAATATTAAATGGAAATCTGCGAAGCAGACAAGATGAAAATAAAAAATGAAATACACCTTAATCCCTTCAGTTATAGCTAAAAATCAAGCCGAGTTAGATAAACGGCTTGAAAAAATAAGTTCTCTTTCTAAGGTAATACAGCTAGATGTGATGGATGGTGATTTTGTTAAAGCACATTCACTAGACTTTGATTTTATTACACCAACTGGAAAAAGCTATGAATCTCATTTGATGATAAACTCTCCAGAAGAATGGATAAATGAGAATGCAAATAACTCTAAGATAATCTTTTTTCATATAGAATCAACAAAAAATCCGAGCAAGATAATAACTTTAATCAGAAAAAAGAGAAGAAAAGTAGGAATAGTAATTAATCCAAAAACTCCGATTAGAAAAATAATTTCTTATCTGGAAAAAGTAGATGCATTATCAATCATGACAGTTTCTCCAGGAAAATATGGGGCAGAGTTTCTCCCTGAAACTTTGGCAAAAGTTAGGCAGATAAGAGAAATAAACAAAAAAATTGACATTGAAGTTGACGGAGGAATAAATGAAAAAACGATACTAAAAGCAAAGCAGGCAGGTGCAAATCATTTTGTTGTTGGCTCATATTTGCAAAAATCAAAGAATCCAAAAAAAGATTTTTTAAGGCTTAAAAATATTCTAAAAACTTAGCTTCATAAGCTTTATAATTGCTAATATTTATTATCAATTATACAAAAGGGGCAATTTATATGGCTACAGTTAATCAACTTAAAGACATAGCAAACATTTTAAGAAGAGATTCTATTGAAATGACTACATCTGCTGGAAGTGGTCATCCTTCTTCTTGCCTATCTGCGGCAGAAATTATGGCTACTTTATTTTTTAATGAAATGTCTTATGACGTAAAAGATCCGTTCAATACTGGTAATGACGAGTTCGTCCTAAGTAAAGGGCATGCAGCACCCATACTTTACGCTTCCCTTTCAAGAGCAGGCTGTATAAAGGACAATTTAAATTCATTAAGAAAGTTGAGTTCAAGATTTGAAGGACATCCCCTACCCCGTTCTTTATCTTGGGTAAAGGTGGCTACTGGAAGTTTAGGCCAAGGTCTTTCAGTCGGAGTTGGAATGGCCTTAGCAGCAAAGCTACAAAAAAGGGATTTCAAAACTTATGTTTTATTAGGCGACAGCGAAGTTGCTGAAGGCAGTATTTATGAAGCCTTTGACCTAGCCCATTATTACAGGTTAGATAATTTATGTGCAATTGTTGATGTAAATCGTTTAGGTCAGAGAGGACAAACAATATTTGGACATAATCTCAAAGCTTACAAAAAGATATTCTCTTCATTAGGCTGGAATGTAATTATTGTAAATGGTCATGACATAAAATCCTTGCTAAATGCATTTAATAAATTTAAAAAAACAAAAAATAAGCCAACAGTAATACTCTCTAAGACACTTAAGGGCAAAGGTGTGGACTTTATTGAAGATAAAGAAAATTGGCACGGAAAAACACTAAGCAATGACGAGTTAGCTGAAGCGTTTAAGCAAATTCCTTTTTCTAGAATGCCAAAAGTTAAAATAAAAAAGCCAAAGGCTGGAAAATTCATTTCGTCAAGAATTAAGATTCCTAAGGTTTCTCCTTATGAATTGCACTCTCAGGTTGCTACAAGAGATGCCTATGGAAATGCACTTGTAAATCTAGTGAAGGCAAACCCAAATGTTATTGTCACAGATGCTGAGGTAAGCAATTCAACAAAAAGCGAGCTTGTAAAAAAGATAGCTCCAAAAAGATTTATAGAAACCTTTATTGCTGAACAAAATATGATTGGAATTGCTTTAGGGCTAAGTGTAAAGGGCTTTGATGTCTTTGCATCAACATTTGCAGCATTTTTAACAAGAGCTCATGATCAGCTGAGGATGTCTGCTCTTTCATCAGCCAACTTTACTGTTTGCGGTAGCCATTGCGGTGTTTCTATAGGGGAAGACGGCCCAAGTCAGATGGGGTTGGAAGATATTGCAATGTTTAGAGATTTGCCAAACTCTACTGTATTTTATCCAAGTGATGCTGTTTCAGCTGAAAAGCTTGTCTATGAGTCTGCAAAAATAAAGAAAGGAATAACTTACATTAGAACAACACGGCCTAAAACTCCCGTAATTTACAATCCAAATGAAAAATTCCCTGTAGGTGATTTTAAAGTACCTAAAAAGTCGAATAAAGACAGGGTAGTTTTAGTAGGTGCAGGAATAACTTTACATGAGTCAATTAAAGCGTACGAAACATTAAAAGCAAAAGGAATAAATTCTGCGGTTGTTGATTTGTATTGTATAAAGCCATTCAACGTGAAAAAATTCATTTCATTCATAAAAAAGCATGGAAACAAAATTGTCATTACTGAGGACCATTACTCTGAAGGTGGGATAGGGGAAATGCTTGCATCAATTATAACTGAAGGAAAACATAAAATGCCAATAAAGTTTTTAAATATAAAAGAAATTCCTCATTCAGGAAAAAAAGAGCAATTATTGGAAAAGTATAAAATTGACTCTGGCTCAATAGTTAAAGCGGCCAAAAATCTTATAACTAACAAGTAAAATGACGAACAAAAAAAAGGTGGTACTCCTAATACTGTCAGTTGTATTTATTGTAGCACTGCTTTTTGTTTGGCTTGAGGGAGATAAATTTGCAAGAGAAAATTCTTATTCTGGACCAAAGAAGTTAAGTAATTCTATTATGAATACTGAATTAAAAGATATAGTAACTCAGGAGACTTTTAAGCTATCGGATTTTAAAGGTAAAGTAATACTTATTGATAGCTTTCACTTGTCATGTGAGGCATGTATGACCCAGCATAGCAAAGAAAAATTGCTTATTGAAGAAATGCCTAATGTAGTCTTGATATCTTTTGACAGTAATTCCACTGATTCAGAATCTCAGATAGGTAATTATGCAGTAAGCAATGAATACTATTGGTATTTTATACAACCNCCNGAAAAATTTGTTAAATCTTTATCCGGTCTTATAGGTAACGAAGTTACAAATGCAAGACTTGTACCCACCTTAGTAGTCTGTCCCGATAATTACGCACATCTTTTAAGAACAGGGGCTAAGCCTTTGGGAGAATTAAAGAGTGAAATAGCCGATAAATGCAAATAAAAAATAATTCAAACAAATGGGAAATATTTCTTACCAGTGTGTTTTTTGTACTTGGGTTTTCAGTGATTTTTTCTTTGCTTGGAATTCTTCTACAGGGCGTTTTATCAGGTTCTTCTCAACAGATTCAAATCTGGCTTAGCAGAATTGGTGGAGTATTCATAATCTTTTTTGGATTATATCTTATGAAACTTATTGAACCTAAATTTTTACAAAGGGAGTATAAGCTTAACATTAAGAAAAAGTTTAAGTATAAATACCTAACAGCATTTATTTTTGGTGCGACTTTTGCAGTAGGCTGGACTCCTTGCATCGGCGCAATTTTGGGAGCAATATTAACTCTTGCGGTTACGCAGCCCACAACCGCCTTTATACTCCTTTTCTCTTATTCTCTTGGTTTAGGTATACCTTTTCTTATAGTGGGTTTTTTTGCTGAGAAATCTCAGGGAGTTATAAACCGTTTAGGCTCTATAATGAATTATCTTAATATCCTATTCGGGGCTCTGCTTATAGTAGTTGGCATTCTTGTTTTTACAAATCAATTAAGCAGGGTAGCAAATTTAGCCTTTGCAGCCAGTTTTTTGACGTCACTCGATTTAACAGGATTAGATGTTGGAACCTCCTTAAATATTGGAATAGCATTTATTGCTGGCTTAATATCTTTTTTATCTCCCTGTGTTCTACCCTTAGTTCCGGCATTTTTAACATTCTTAGCTTCAGAAGTAACGAGGGGTGGAAATAATTCCAATGGTGAGATATAAAACTGTAATTCTAGTTGTAGTTATAGTCCTTATAGTTTTGTCTATTTATTCTCTAGAATCAACAAAAATAAAGATTTCTCCGGGAATTTCACAGCAATTAAATTTTGGAGACAATATTCAAGGTGATTTAGCCAAAGCACCAGATCTTGTAGGTATAAGTGGTTATATTAACACTGACGAAGATATATCAATAAAGAAGCTAAATAGTGAAGGAAAAATAGTTCTTGTTGATTTTTGGACTTACACTTGCATAAACTGCATAAGAACACTGCCTTACTTGAAAGAATGGCATGAAAAATATTACGACAAGGGTCTGGTAATTATAGGAGTTCATACACCAGAATTCTCTTATGAAAAAAAGTATGAAAACGTTCTTAGTGCAGTGAATGAATTTGAAATATCTTATCCAGTAGTTCAGGATAATGATTATCTGACCTGGAATGCGTTCGGAAACAGATATTGGCCTAGAAAATATTTGATAGATACAAAAGGGAATATAAGGTATGATCATATCGGTGAAGGAAGCTACAAAGAAACAGAAGAAAAAATCCAGGAACTTCTTAAAGAAATAGGCCAAGATGTTTCAGATATGGATACTGTTGAAGATCCGGTAACCTTCACTCTTTCGAAAACTCAGGAGCTGTATGTGGGGCACGCCTTTGCTCTGTCAAGGGGTCAGAATTTAGGAAATAAAGAGGGGCTTGTCCCCCAGGCCGTGATTGATTATTCGCTTCCCGAAACACTTGATGAAATTTCACCAGACAAAGTATATGTTCAGGGAAAATGGAGAAATAATCCAGACAATTTACAACTTACAGAGGGTAAAGGAAAAATAGTTTTAAAGTTTACAGGAAATGAAGTTAATATAGTGGCAGATTCTTTAAAACAAAGTTCCATAAATATTGATGTCTCTATTGATGGAGTAAAAACAAATACCATCTCTGTTAATGAACCAAAGTTGTATACTCTTTACAAGAAAGACTATGGCCAGCACACTTTAGAGATAACAATTCCCGAAAGCGACTTTATTTTCAGCAGCTTTACCTTTGGGTAGTTTTATAATTATTACCTCCTAATATAATTAAATGGAAAAGAACAGAAAAAAACTACCTTATCGGAAAAATTGTGAAGGCTATTTCTTTGATAATAAAGGAAACGTATTAGCTCAAGATACCAATAGAGGTTTTGTAAAATTTCCAGGAGGGGGAGTTGATAAAAATGAAGGTCCGGAGCAAGCCTTGATAAGAGAGGCTTTTGAAGAAACTGGTCTTATAACTGAGGGAAAATTAAGAAAGTTGGGTGCGATAAAATTTGATTGGAGTAAATCATGGGCTAAAACTAAAAAATAAAAAGAAAGGTATAAAGTTTATCGTGGTGAAGAAATGCATTTTTTCACAGGTAAAATAAAGAAATTTGTTAAACCAAAGGGAGATTCATCAGATGTCTGGAAGGGGAAACTGCTAATGCAAATAGATGACGCTATCAATCTAATTAAAAAGTATCCAAAAGACAAGGCAATGGAAGAATATAGAAAAATGCAGAGGAATTCTTTAAAATTAATCAAAAACAAATCTTAAAAACCACATTTACTTCCTCACTCCATGAAAAAGAGGTATTTCGGAAAGTATTGGATAAATGAAGATCATTTCAGAGTTACTATTTTTGGGTCTGCAAGAATAAAGAAAGGTGATCCCACATATAATCAAGTTAAACGTTTGGCAAAAATGATTGCCGAGGAGAATATGGATATAGTCACTGGCGGCGGTCCCGGATTAATGGAAGCTGCTAATTCAGGACATAAAGATGGAAGCATAAAATCAAAGGCCCATTCACTTGGACTTACAATTAAACTTCCTAAAGAGCAAAAAACAAACATACATTTAGATGTAAGAAAAGATTTTAATAAATTCTCTCAAAGATTGGACGAATTTATGATTTTATCCAATGCAGTCGTTGTTGCCCCAGGGGGATTGGGAACGACACTTGAGTTCTTCTATGCTCTTCAATTAACTCAAGTAAAACATATATGTGATATTCCCATAATTTTAATGGGGAAACAATGGAAACAATTAATAAAATGGATAGAAAATTATCCCTTAAAGCGGGGGTTCCTGAATAAAGAAGATCTCCACAACATTTTCATAGCCAGGGATGAAAAGCAGGCAATGAAGATACTGAAAATAACTCACGATCAATATTTAAAGGGTGATAAAAATGCCTGTATAAATATTAAGAAGTATAGGATTTGAGCTCTTTTTCCAGGATTATTCCTTAGAAACATTTAAAATTGTCTATAAATTAAAAGTACTAGGGGGTTTTATTTTAAATGACAAAAGTTAAGATTTACACAACGCCAAGTTGTACTTGGTGTAAAAGGACGAAAGACTTCTTCAAAGAGCATAATGTCGAGTATGAAGAGTTTAATGTCGCTTCGGACGGTAAAGCCAGACAGGAAATAGTGCAAAAAAGCGGGCAGTTAGGAGTCCCCGTAACCATAATAGGCAATAAAGTAATTGTTGGTTTTGACGAGCCAGCGTTAAAATCGACATTAGGTATAAAGTAAAATTATGAAAGGCAAAATATCTCATGCAACTAATGAAAAGAATTTCGACTTTATTATTTTGGGAGCTGGAGGGGTTGGACTTGCAGCAGGAATGTATGCTGCTCGTCTTGGTTTGAAAACATTAATTTTGGGTCATTCTCATGGCTCCGAACTTCCAATCGGTGGAGTTATAACAACAACAAATGTTGTCGAAAACTATCCAGGATTCATAAAACTTACAGGCCAGGAGATTGCTCATGAAATTGAAAAACATACTAGAAGTTATGACTTAGTTACAATAAAGCAAGAAAAAGCTACTGAAATAAAAAAAGAAAAAAATGGCTTTATAGTAAATACTGAAAAGTCATCTTATGTAGGGAAAGCTATACTGTTTGCAACAGGAACAAAATGGAGAAAATTGGAAGTAAAAGGCTCCAATGAATTTGAAAATAAAGGCGTCGCGTATTGTGCTTTATGTGATGCCCCTTTGTTTAAAGGAAAAGTTGTAGCACTTGTTGGGGG
>C687J35174_10008715_pt1 | contig 12827 bp, 12 predicted proteins | sample RifCSPhighO2_01_FD_35174 | JGI IMG/M metagenome (IMG submission 35174) | reverse complement strand
ACGGACTTTCGTCAGAAATCTTATGAAGCCCCCCCCCCCCGAGATTGCCGCTCCTATCGTGCAGATTTTGCATAGTTTATATAAAGAAATATATCAGGCCGGCAAAAAAATTCCTAAGCGGGACAAATTCGGATTATACGCGCGGGTTGAAAACGGAGTACTTGGCTGTTTGACTCTCTCTATCGAGGCTGCGCTCGCGGAGCCACCCGCGAAAATCCTTCCGATAAAAGAGCTCCGCATAGCGCTCGCCGTCAGCAAGCGGCTCATTCGGCTGTGCCAGGAGCTCGAAGTAATAGAAGAGAAGAAATACTTTGCTCTACAAGAAAAAATCATAGAAGCGTCTAAAATGGCCGCCGGTTGGCTCGCGTATATGGAGCGAAAAAAGTCCCCCGTAGAGGACTTCCTTCCCTGATACTTCCACGCGAGCCCGCAAGTTGGAGTTCCGGTTGTCGGCGTTGTACCAATTGACGTAGAACTTGCCGTCGTTCCAATTCGCGTTCGGGACGTTGCCGTCCGAGTTGCGAGAGCCCGTGTTAGTGCAGCGCTCCGTCCATGTCACCAAAAGTCGTTCTGCACAACTTTTTGAGTTATCCGGCGGTCGCCGGCAGAGTACCGAGCCTTCAGCTCGCTAAAGCGCGGCACGCAGTTTCATTTCGGCAAACCGCTATTCCGTTAGAACCGGTTGTAATAGCCGTACAAAAATTGTAGCAGACAAAAAAAGACCCCGATGCAAGCATCGGGGTCGAAGGGAACAAGACAAAAGGAACAAGCGTTAAGAAACCGCCACGCGAGCCCGCAAGTCGGAGCCCCGGTAGTCGGCGCTGCACCAATCGACGTAGAACTCGCCGCCGACCCAATCCGCGCGCGGGACGCCGCCGCCCGAGTGGCGAGAGCCCGCGCAGAGCGTGACATTTTCGATGTCGAGATGCTTGCCCGTTTCATCGAAGTGTTTGAGTTCAAGCACCATGCGCTCTTTGAGCGTTAGGGTGTTGATGCCAGCTTTCTCGATATCCTCGGCCGACTTGTTGGCCAGGTCCGGGTCGGCTTCGACCGTTTCGCGCACCCACACAACATACGGACCGCTTGGGCGTTGCACAACATCGGTGACGGTATTGAGGTCATTGGTGTACCGCCAGGTCTTGAACGCCTTGGTACAGGCATCAAAGACAATGTTGTTGGTGATGCCGGTGACGATGACCACGGCTCGGCATTGGTAGTCGGGCTTCGGCGGGACATGCAGACCCGAGAGGTCGACGTGGCTAAAGTGCTTCAGGTAGAAGCGCTCCCACTCGGCAGTATCGAACTCAGGCATCTTGTGGATGCCGAGCTTCCGCAGGTCTTTGCCGAGTTGGCCTTTGTTGCGGATATAGTGGCGAGCCTTGTCGGGGTCGATGTCCCGACCGAGCTGTTGCATGACCGCCGCGCCAAACTCAAACGCTTCGCCAGGGCTCAAAGTTTTTTGGACTGTCCCACGCATGGGCTGTTCCTTTTCGAGGTTCGACCTAAGGGGTTCCTCAGGTTCCGGTATCAATTGTACTCCTTTAATTATAAAAGTCAATAGCTCAAAAACCCTTATTTTACAGCCCAGTCGCTTGCAGGGACTCGTTTATTAGCTTAATTAGGAGTTTGCGGGAGATTGCAAATGTGCTACAATGTACACATATGAATAATACATCCGGCAGTGCAACGTTTTCTGTTCGCGTTGAACGTTCGGCCAAGAAGCGGCTTGAGGACCTCGCCAAGAACACCGGGCGCAGCCGCGCATTTCTCGCCGCACAGGCAATCAATGAGTATCTGGACATCAATGAGTGGCAGGTGGTAGGGATTAAAAAAGCCATCCGCTCACTTGACGCAGGGATGGGCATCCAGCACGAAGAGGTCAAAAGGTGGGTTGCCTCGTGGGGCACTAAAAAAGAGCTGCCGCGGCCCCGTGCACGAGCATTATGAAAATCCATTGGTCGGAAGATGCGTTAAACGACTTAGATAATCTACAAACATACATTACTGCCAACAATCCAGAGGCAGCACAAGAGATTGTAGAACGCATACTTATAACAATTGAATTTCTTGCCCGGCAGCCTAGTCTCGGCAAGCCAGGCCGTGTGCCGGAAACCCGTGAGTTAGTGGTTGGCAAAACGCCAGTCATTATCCCATACCGTGCAGAGGAAAATACACTGGAAATCTTGCGTGTCTATCATCATTCCCGGCGCTGGCCGGACCACTTCTAAATACATAGGGCAGTCCTATGTATTACAGCCCAGTTGCCTGGAGGGAGTCGTTTATTAGTTTGATTAGGAGTTTGCGGGATGCGGCCGCTTGGAGAGCAAGTTCCGGGGAAAAGCGGTCGTCTTCGACAAACGGCGCGAGCGCCGGAAGCTCGGGCAGGTAGCCAAGGTGCGCCAAAATACGCAACACCAGCACGCACTCCACGCTGTCGGCATTCTCCTCCGTGTGTGCCAAGCTTTCAAACCCGCCGCGCACGGTTTTGTACAGTTCGGGCGTGTGTTCGGCGCCGAGCACCAGCCGCATTAAAAGCTTTGATACTTGCCCGAGCCGTTTGCGCTGGGCGGGCGTGCTACCTAACAAGTCACGCGAGACTCCGTCAACGCCGGTAAGTCGCCACTCATTTTTGCCGCGCACAAACGTATAGCGCCCGCGACTAAGCGTCTCCAGCCCGTAGCGCAGTTTTGATACTTCGCGCCGCGAGCTCGTCGCTTTGGCACGCACCAGCCCGAGCTCGCGCGTCAATATATAGACAAGCGTGTTTGCCTCGCCGACGGCGCGCTTTCCTAAAACTATGCCTTCGGTGATATGTTTGTCGTACATTTTTACAGTCTTTCAAACATGACTGCCTCCCCTTCTTTTGTCTCAAGCGAAAGCAGACCCGTCATCTCCATCAGTGCCTCGCGGTGCTTGCGTATAAAGTCCGCGTCTGCAGTTGTAATCAAAAGCCCCGGTCGGTCGGCCATCGAAAGCCCTTGTTCCTTGCGCCAACCTTGTATAGAGCGCACCCATTCGCGGAGCATCCCCTCTTCTTTGAGTTCGTGGGTTAGTTCAATATCGAGCACCACGTCTTCGTGCTGGTTTGCGTCCTCCACGACGTCTTTGACGTTTACTTCGTCGGCGATAATATCGCGGAGAGCTTCATCTGTCGGGAGCAATTTACAAGTCAATTTACCGAGCGGCTGGCGGATTTTTATTCCCACACGCTCGCGCGCTTCGAGTCCTTGGCTTGCAACCGTGCGCACCGCCGCCATGTCTTTAAGTAGCGCCTCGTCTATTTGCAAAGCCGCCGGCCAATCCGCCAAGTGTACGCTCTCCCCGCCGCCCATGCGGCGATATAAGTCCTCGGCAAAAAACGGCATCACCGGCGCCATCACGCGGGCAAGCGTAAGAAATACGGAGCGCAACGTGGCGAGCGCCGCATCCTTATCCTCGCCATCGGTCTTAAAGCGGTCGCGAGAGCGTCGCAGGTACCAGGTCGAAAGGTCGTCTATAAACGCGCCGAGCGGGCGAGTAGCTTCGTCGAGTTTATATTCTTCGTACCCGCGCGTGGTATCGAGTACGAGCTCGCCGAGCCGCGAAAATATCCAGCGATCGAGCACGTGAGAGCCCGCAGGAGCCTGTGCAGAAAAATAGTCTGGTTGAGGCGAAGCCGACCCGAGGACTTTTTTATGTGCAGGGTCTTGCGGGCAGTAGAGTTCATAAAAACTCCGCACATTATCCAATCGCATTAGCAGTTTTTTACTTACTTCATCCACTCCCCGCTCGTTAAACCTCAAATCCTCCGCGCGCACGACCGAGGAGGAGAGCAGATAGTAGCGCAGCGCGTCGGCGCCGTACTTCCCTACCACCTCCATCGGGTCGGGATAGTTTTTGTGACGCTTGCTCATCTTTTGCCCGTCGCTTGCCAAAATAAGCCCGTTTACAATCACATTTTTGTACGGCGACTTACCAAACAGCGCGGTACCCAAAACAATCAGCGAGTAGAACCACCCGCGCGTCTGGTCTAAACCCTCGGCGATAAAGTCGGCGGGGTAGCCTTTGCTCCCGAACCCAAAAAACCGCTTCGGATCAAAACTCTTTTTTCTGAACGGATAATGATTAGAGGCAAATGGCATCGAGCCGGACTCAAACCAACAGTCAAAGACGTCCGGAACGCGTTGCGCCATTCCTCCGCATGCGCACAACCAAGACAGCGAGTCTATATATGGGCGGTGCAAGTCCACCTCGCCCCGCTTGTCACGCGGTAGCGCTCCGGTCTTTATCCGGAGTTCTTCTATCGAACCAACCACCTCGACTGCCTTGCATTTTTTGCAACGCCACACCGGCAGGGGCGCGCCCCAGTAGCGGCTGCGCGATATAGCCCAATCGGGCGCGGTGGCAAGTCCGTTGTTAAAGCGCCCCTTACCGACATGCTCGGGTGTCCAGCCTATTTTTGCGTTTTGTTTGAGTAATTTTGACTTAAGCGCCGAGACTTTGACAAACCACGAGGTGGCCGCCCAATTAAGGAGCGGCGTGTCGCAGCGCCAACAGTGCGGGTAGCTATGCTTTATCTTTTCCTGTGCAAACAACAGGCCTCGTTCTTTAAGCAGCGCGGCAACCTTTTCGTCGGTCTCGCGTGGATTTCCTTTGGGTTTAACCGATAGCCCGGCAAAGTCGCGCACGGTCGCGACAAACTTGCCTTCGTCGGTCACGTGGTGGATAAGCGGAATCTTTTCCTTCTGTGCCAGAGCCAGGTCGTCCGCTCCATAAGCTGGTGCCAAGTGCACGATGCCGGTACCCGCGTCCATGGTCACATACGGAGCGGCGTACACCTTCCACGCGTGCATTTTGTGCTTGTGCAGCTCGGTTGCAAAGTAATCAAACGGCGGGAGATATTTTTTGCCGACGAGGTCCTTGCCGTACATCTCCTCCGCTATTTCCGCGTCTTCAAACACCGCCGCGAGGCGCTCTTTGGCGACAATAAAAAACTCCCCACCTACTTTTACTTTTACATATTTTGCATCGGCATTAACCGCCGCAGCGGCGTTACCCGGCAGGGTCCAGGCAGTCGTGGTCCATATAAGGAGCGCGGTGCCGGGTTCATCTATAAGCGGGAGTTTTACCGTCACGGCAATATCATCGATATCTTTGTATCCTTCGGCCACCTCGAAGTTGGAGAGCGTCGTGCCACATCGCGGGCACAGATGCATTGCCTTAAAGCCCTCGTATATCAGGCCCCGGTCGTACAAATTTTTAAATGCCCACCACACCGACTCGGTATAGCTTGGGTCCATAGTTTTATAGTCAGCCTCCATGTCAGCCCACCGCCCCAACCGCGGGATGATGCGCTTCCAGTCCGACACATCCTTCATTATCGAGACGCGCGCGGCTTGGTTAAACTTTTCTATCCCATACGCCTCGATATCGCGCTTGTTTTTAAACCCGAGCTCCTTCTCCACCAAGTTTTCCACCGGCAGGCCGTGGCAGTCCCAGCCCCACCGGCGCTCTACACGGTAGCCTTGCATGGTGCGATAGCGCGGGATAGCGTCTTTAATCGTGCTCGCCAAAATGTGTCCGTAATGCGGCAGGCCGTTGGCAAACGGCGGCCCGTCATAAAAAACATACTCCCCTTTCGGCGCGGGTTTTTGTAGCGACTTTTGAAAAATCCCCTCTTTATTCCAAAACTCCAAAACCTCCTCCTCGCGCAAAGCTAAAGGCCCTTTGGGAGCCGGTATCTTATGCAAAAGCTCTTCCCCGCCCTGTTTTGGGTCGTCGACCATATAAAAAACTATACCTTAAAAAGAAAAATCCCGCGCCTAAGCAGCGCGGGAGGCATTCGTAATGCGGCGATAACGTTTAGAGCGCCACGGGAGCGAGGCCACAATGACCCCGTTGTCGTCCTCCGGCAGATAATAGCTCTCGGTCGGTTGCGGAGAGGGCGGAACGCCATATGCCCGGCGGATAATAACGTGGTCGACCTTCCAGTCCAGATACATCAACGCAGAGGCGAGAACGTTTTCATTGCCGCACTGTATCGGTTGATGGATCCGCCGCCCGATTTGTTGGCAATAAATCGGATATTGCCCGCGAGCGATAAGAAAGGCGTTTAACGACCCGACTGCCTTCTCACCCATCAAAACGGTCCTGTTGGACCTTGGCCAAAATATTTTCTTTTGCTTCTCCGGTTCAGTCGTCGCCGAAAACGCAACTTCTGGCAAACGTGAAACTTTTCGAACTAAGCTCATTAGCAACCTCCCCTTACAGTGTCTCACCAAAACTTAGCAATTAGTGTTGTGGAAGTCAACTACATCTCCTCCGGTGTCGGAATGCCGAGGAGGTGGAGGCCTTGGCTTAGCGTTCGCTCAACCGCCGCGGCCAAAAAGACGCCGTACTCTTGGTGGGGGACGCCTATAACTTTTTCTTGCGCGTACCAACTATTAAATGCTGCGGCGAGTTCCGTCAGATAGGTCGTCACATAATGCGGCTCGAGTTCTTTGGCCGCGCGTGCAACTGCATCGGCAAAATGCACGAGGACCCGGGCGAGTGGGACCATAGGGGACGGTAGGACTTGGCCTAGCGGCCCGGAGCGCCGGCCATCTTGGTCCCACTCGCCCGGATCTATCCCCGCTTCTTTAGCTTTGCGCAACAACGAGCGGGCGCGCACCAGGGCGTATTGCAGATACGGTCCCGAGTCGCCCTCGAGCGAGAGCGATTTATCGGGGTCAAAAATAATATCTTTACCGCTCCCCGATTTAAGCACCGTATATTTAATAGCACCAACCGCCACGTCCTCCCTGCCGCGCGTCGCTTTGGTTAGATCTTGCAGTAGAGACTCACCGGTTATGACGTTGCCGGTGCGCGAGGACATCTTGCTGTCGGCAAACCGCATCATGCCGTGCGAAACATGCTTAGTCTTTTCAGCAATGTCCGTTATTTCGGGGACTTTTTTTGCCGCCGCAAGTACAACCGAAAAGTAATCGCTCTGCTCGTTTGCGGTAACGGTAATAGATTCGTCCATACTCTCTGTATCTTTTTTAAGTTGCAGGAGCCCCAAGTCTTTTGCCTCATACGTTGGCAATCCGCGCGAGGTAATAAAGACGCGTGTGTGCGAACCATGGAACACTGTCGCGCCCTCGCTTTGCTCGAACACCTCGGGATGTTTTTGCACTAAAGCCAAACCTTTTGGGCTCGTTTCACTTTCAAAAAAATAATAATCAAACTTCGTGCCGAGTATTTTATAAATCTCATCAAACCGCTTAAGCGACTCTTTGCGCCCGGTGTCGTAGAGCGTGTTAATCTGCGCGTCGCTTTTTTCGTAGACTTTTTTATTTATTTCGTCTATCTCGGTTTTTTTGCTTTCATACTCCTGCGTGCCATAGGTGTACGCCTCGCCCCACGAGCGTTCCGGTTTCTGCATCTTGCCCCACAGTGCTTTGGCCACATGCGGCCCCACATCGCCTTGATAGTTGGCGCGGATTACTTTCGCCCCCGACACTTCGAGCAGACGCGCTATTGCTTCGCCTATCGCGTTGCTCATCAAGTGTCCTATATGGAATTCTTTAAACGGATTCGGGTCGGTGTACTCCACCATTATTTTTTTGCCCGCGTACAACTGCGGGATTTTTTGCTCCTTGGGAATTAACTCCTCGCGCGAAAGGTAGAAGTTTATGAATTTCCCGGCGACCTCCACTCTCTCGACGCCTTCGATTTTTAGTTTGTCCGCAAGCGCGGTGGGGTCCACCTTTGCCACGAGCGCGGCATTGGTCGAATAATCGCCGTGGCTAAGCGCCCGCGGCCGCTCAACAACAAAAAGGGCATCGGTCCCTAAAGCCTCCTTAATTGCTTTTTCTATACTGTCTCTCATGCAGAATTAGACTAACATTTACAACGTTTTTTGGGAAAGTACGGGAATGGCCTGCGATTCGACCGCGGTAAAGCCTATGCGCCCGATAAGCGCCCCGCCGGCGGTCTCCACGTCGCAGCGCCACTCCCCGGCGGCAAGGGCGGTTTTGACGCTGAAACCGCGATACCCCTCCTCCCGCCCGCCGGAAATCGGGAAGGAGACCCGCGAGCGCGTCTCCCACTCCTTTGAAACTGTGTTTTTGTACTGCCACTTGTGATAGATGGGCGCCTGCAGGTCGGCCGGCGCGAATACCGACGAAAAGCAGAACGCGCTGCGGCTGCTATTTAGTATGTATGTACCGGAGGTATCGCGCCAAAACTGATACCAAGGCGCGGGCTCATATAGTGCGAGGTATGTGCTGTCAGCATGTTTTAAAACTGAATGATAAACTCCGAGGTCGCGCATCGCGAGCGGCACGGGCGGTATGACATTGAGAAAATAAAGAACGTTAAACGCCAAAAAGATTCCGGCTATGATAAGCGAAACTTCTTTAAGCTTGTTTGTATCGGTGCCGCGGAAGACGGCAAAAAACAGTATCGTCAAAAAGATACCGAAAAACAGAAGACTGATTAGTCCGCTCAGCAGCATCGTGCCTATGCCGACCGAGTGGGTTATATATACCGGGACCGCCACGAGCGCGTAGCTCAGAAGCAAAAAATAATACACGCCGATGTTAAACCGCAGGAGCGAGTACCGGCTGCGGAAGTACTCGTTGCCGAAGACGACGAGCACGAGTATGGCGATAAAAACCGCACTCCCTGCCAGCGTACCGCTGTGCCCGTAGAGCACGAGCAGGTTGGATGCCAGACCTCCGAAACAAAACTGCAGTACCAACAAAAGGAGAAGCGGCTCGGCATCGTTCGGCCGGTTTACCCCGAGCCTAGTCGAGGGGCGCCGCAGGTTGAGGAAAATAATAAACGAGCCGGCAATAAATAAATATGACAATAAAAGGATGTTATTAAAGACGCTGTCCGGTCGATCGGCTGCCCACAGGTCAAAAACAAAGCCGAGTAACAGCGCACCTACTCCGAGGTGGTGCTCATACTTCTGCCAAAACAAAAATGCCTTACTCCCTATCTGCATAGGGCTATTGTAGCAAGTTTAGACGAAGCTTTCGGGGATGGGAAAAGCGGCGGAGAGTTGCTTTATTTCCTCGCGGATAGCGGTGAGCCGCTTTTCATCGGTGCGGTTTTTGAGCGCGTCAAGCATAAGTTCGGCGACACGCGTGCATTCCTTTTCTTTAAAACCGCGGGTTGTTATGGCAGGCGTGCCGAAGCGGATGCCAGACGGATCCATCGGCTTACGGGTATCGTCGGCTATCGTATTTTTATTCAGTGTGATGCCGACGCGGTCGAGCAAAGATTCCGCCTCCTGGCCAGTCACTCCAAGCGAGCCGAAAACATCAGCCAATATAAGGTGATTGCTGGTGCCGCCGCCGAGCATGCGGACGCCTGCGGAGCGGAACACTTCTTCCATCGCTTTAGCATTCTTGAGTATCTGAGCGGCATACGTTTTAAAATTCGGATGCAGTGCCTCGCCGAACGCAACTGCCTTGGCGGCAATTACGTGCATCAGCGGACCGCCCTGCAAACCCGGAAACACCGCTTTGTCTATTTTTTTTGCGATCTCCTCGCTCTCGCGCGTGAGTATCAGGCCTCCGCGCGGACCGCGAAGCGTTTTGTGGGTGGTGGAAGTAATAATATCAAAGCCGTAATCAAAAGGATTTTTTGCAACCTTGCCTGCAATGAGCCCGGCAATATGCGCCGCATCCATCACGCTGTATGCGCCGACTTCTTTGGCAATTGAGGCAAATTTTTCGTAATCGAGCTCGCGGCTGTAGGCTGAAAAGCCCGCCAAAACAATTTTTGGTTTTGTTTCAATCGCGACACGGCGCATTTCGTCATAGTCAATCTCGCCGGTCTCCACATCTTTCATTTTGTAGCGCACGAAGTTGAAGAACTTGGTGATGTACGTTACCGGATGGCCGTGAGTCAGGTGACCGCCGTGGCTGAGGTCCATGCCGAGCACCGTGTCGCCGGGCTGCAGGAGCGCCATATAAGTGGCAATGTTGGCGTTGGCCCCGCTGTGTGTCTGCACGTTGGCAAACTTTGCGCCAAACAATTGTTTGGCGCGCTCGATGGCGAGAGTCTCCGCGGCATCGGTAAACTGCTGGCCGCCGTAGTATCGCTTGCCTGGGTACCCTTCGGCATATTTGTTTGTCAGTATCGAGCCCTGCGCCTCGCGCACCGCGCGCGAAACATAATTTTCCGATGGAATAAGCTCAAGCCCTTCCCGCTCGCGCTTCTCCTCGCCGGAAAGAGCATCAAATACTTCCTCATCCTGCTTTTGTATAGATTCGTAGAGGTCCATAGTTTAACGGTTGTCGCCTTCACTGTGTATGACGCCGCGCTGCGCGCGGTCGGCGAGTTTTTTTATATTATGAGTAGCGATATCCTCCAGAGACAGGCCGAGCTGAAGGGCAAGCTGCGACACGTACCACAAAACATCCCCGATTTCTTTTTTTAAATCTTCGCGCTTTTCGTCCGAAATTAGCACTTCGGCACCACGAATTATTTTTTTTACTTTTTCCACTACTTCTCCGGTCTCACCCGCAATACCCATACCGAGATACATCAATTTATAGTGGGCGTCTTGCTTGGTATACAGAGCGGTCTTGCTTGCCAATTGCTGGTATTCGTCCATTTCCATGCCCCGATTGTAGCATCCTTCCCTCGTAGCCATAAAAAGGCTAAAGTGTCGCCAGTTTTGTCCTTTACGAGAGGAGAGCGTATTATGAGCAACATGAAACCCTTCGCCGAGCGCACGCCGGACTATCAGTACCGCCAGCTTCTGCAAAGAATAATGGACGAAGGACGCGACACGATGCCGATCCACGGCATCGGCGCTCGCGGCGTAGTGGGCCACCAGATCCGCTACCGGCTGGAGAACGGCTTCCCGCTTATGACCGAGCGCGACTTGGCAAAGACTATGCCCGGGGCGCTTGGTGAGCATATCGGCTTTCTCAACGGAGCCCATACGCTGGAAGATCTGAAGCAGTACGGCATGCCTGCCGTCTTTTGGGACAAATGGGTGACCAAGGAAAAGTGCGCAGTCTTCAACCTACCCGAAGGCGATTTGGGGCCAGGTTCGTACGGCGCGGCCTGGGCCAGCTTCCCCACCGCAGAAGGAACGCCCTTCAACCAGATCGAGCATGTCGTGCGGCAGATCAAAGAGCGTCCGTACCTGCGCACGCATTTTGTTTCGCCCTGGATTCCGCAGTACGCAATCCAGCATGAAGGCTTGGTACGCAAAGTGGTGGTGGCTCCCTGCCACGGCTGGATGCACATCTTTACCTACCCTGACACGAAGGAAGTGGTGATCCATCATTTCCAGCGCAGCGCCGACGTGCCGATAGGAGTAGTATCAAATATCGTGCAATACGCGGCGTTTGGCATGATGCTCGCGCAGGTGATCGGATATACGATGACGGAGCTCGTGCACACGTTCTCCGACGCGCATATCTATCACAACCAGTTCGATGCGGTTAAGGAACTCCTTGCGCGCGAGCCGCGGGCCTTCCCCACCGTGACACTGGACCTGGACATCAAAGACATTTTTGAGTTCCGGCCCACGCACTTCACACTCACCGACTACAACTCGCATCCGAAGATGCTCATACCAACGGCGATATGAAGCGCGTCAACGTTACTAATGCTCGGTCAAAAGACTATGCCGCCGTGTTGCGCAAAATCCAGCGCGACAAGGTGTGTCCCTTTTGTACCGAGTATTTTCTTATCTACCACACCAAACCTATTATCAAGGAAACAAAATTTTGGATCCTGACGGAAAATTTTAGACCATATGNCGGCGCAAAACACCATTTGCTGGCAGTCTCAAAAAAACACACGCCGCATTTTGCCNNCATTTCCGTGGCGGCACAGATAGAGTTGTTAAGCCTCTTCAATAACGAACTAAAAAAACGGAAAATCAAAGGCGGCACCCTNCTGATGCGTTTTGGCGATACCGACTACACGGGCGCATCGGTCGGACACTTGCACGCGCAACTCATCTCGGGCTCCAAACGTGGCAAGAATACCGAACCCTTGCTTACCGCGGTCGGCAATAAGACAAGAGGCTAAGCCCCTTGCACCAAAACAATCTCAATGCCGGCATTTTTTAATACGCTCTCCGCGTCTATGCGCGAGTAACCCTGTGCATAATAAACTTTAGAAATACCCGAACGCGCAATAAGAAATGCACAATTGATACACGGGAAGGTCGAGGTATATAGTTCGGCGCCAACAAGCGAGACACCGAGCCTTGCCGACTGGGCTATCAAATCGGCCTCGGCGTGCATGGAAATATAGAGGTCGGGACGTTCGCCGAAGTCGACCGTGATGCGTGGCGTACCAAAGATATCGAGCGCCAAATCCGAAGGAAAATAACGGATATGTCCAAGCGCCAAAACATCTCCGTCTTTGACAAGCACGCCCCCTATCTGACGCCACCAGTCGGCGCTCTTCTCCCCCTCTTTAATTGCCTTACGCATGAGCTCCTGGTGGAGGACATCGGTTGTGACGGTGCGATTCGGAGAAACTTCATTTTCTTTATTTGAAAAGACCCCGTCCCAGCGCAAAAAAATACTTTCAAAAGAAACTTCTTTGCCCTTCAGATATTTTTCGGCAAAGTCGCGCGACACATCTTCATCGGGCAGCACTACTGTATTAAAGACCGGAGGGTTAGCGGTATCGTTTATTTCCAGCACTCCGGCACGAAAGCCCATCGCGCGCAGTCCGGCGGCCGCCTGATGCGGGTCGAGTGCCCGCAGGTCGCGGTTAAGCCGCGGATAGGCATCTATAAAACTTTTACCAAGCACAAAAACCGGCACGCCTATATGCCTGCCAAAAAACTTCAGATACCCGGCGTGGAGCGCGGGTAC
>C687J35174_10008705_pt1 | contig 12836 bp, 12 predicted proteins | sample RifCSPhighO2_01_FD_35174 | JGI IMG/M metagenome (IMG submission 35174) | reverse complement strand
TCCGGAGGACATGCAGAAGCTCTTTACCGAAGGCGGCCACGGCTCCGATTCAATCAAAGTAAACGTCCACTCAACCGGCTACGGCCTCTACATCGCCAAATCAATTGTGGAAGCGCACGGCGGTAAAATCTGGGCGGAATCAGACGGACCGAGCAAAGGAGCTCGGTTTATCACGGAATTACCGGCCGATTAAATATTGCGTTATTTTCTGGTATGATGGGTTGAATGCAAAAGAAAAGACTTTTAACGGGCGTTCAGCCCTCCGGCGCTCTCCACATCGGTAACTACTTGGGCGCGCTTCGGCCATTCGTGTCCATGTATGGAGAGTACGAAAGCATGCTGATGATAGCGGATTACCATGCGCTCACAACCCTCAAAGATCCCGCACAAATTCGCGAGAACATACTGAATGCCGTCAGGGATTATGTCGCTGTCGGAGTAGACCCGAAGCGCGTTATTATATTCCAACAATCGGCTGTCCAGGCTCACACCGAGCTCGCGTGGATATTGGAGTGCCAGGTTACTGTGCCATTTCTTATGCAGGCGCATGCGTATAAAGATAAGGTCGCAAAGGGGCTAGAGAGCAACGCAGGTCTCTTTGCATACCCAATGCTCATGGCCGCTGACATTCTTATGTACGATACCGACGTGGTGCCGGTGGGACAGGACCAAAAACAGCACGTGGAATACGCGCGCGAAGCGGCTGCAAAGTTTAATATGGCATACGGCGACACGTTCAAGGAGCCTGAAGAGAAGATTCTTCGTTCAGTCGCAATCGTACCCGGTACTGACGGCAAAAAAATGAGCAAAAGCTACGGCAACACCATTCCGCTTTTTGGGANAAGAGATGAGGTACACAAGGCTGTGATGAGCATCATTACCGATTCAAAAGGGGAGAGCCCGGAAAATGTATATGCAATACATCGTCTCATAAAAGACGAGACCGAAATTGCTTCCCTCTACAAATCAAACAAAGGTAAATACAAGGTTTTAAAAGATGCGCTTGCGGCGGACATTGAAGCGCTCGTAGCGCCAATGCGGGAGCGGCGCGAATCAATCAGTGATGCAGACGTTATACGAATTCTGAAAGACGGCGCAGAGAAGGCGCGGGAACATGCTGAAGCAAAGATGCAGATTGTCCGCCGAAAAGTCGGTGTATTGCTTGCATAAACAATCATATGAATCGAACACTAATAAAGGACATGCGAAGTAATATCGGAAAGAACGTCACCATAGCCGGGTGGGTTTCAGTCCGCCGAAATCAGGGCAAATTGGTTTTCTTTGATTTCCGCGACGCGAGCGGCACCGTCCAGGGGGTCGTTTTATCGGCATCCCCCGCAATGGGAGAGGCGAAAACACTGCGCACCGAATATGTCGTTTCCGTGACCGGCGAAGTAGTTAAGCGGGGGGAAAAGAATGTTCAGCAGGGCAGAGAGAACGGCGACTTGGAAATTCGCATAGAAAGCATCACAACTCTGAACACCTCCCTAACGCCTCCCTTTGATGTGACCGCCGACACGTCAGGAATCAGCGAAGAAACCCGTCTGGAATACCGCTACCTGGACATGCGAAGCGAGCGCATGCAGAAAAATATCCGCATGAGGAGCGAGTTTGTCCGTAGGGTTCGGGAATTTCTTTTTCGCAGGTCATTCACCGAAATTGAGACGCCTCTTCTTACAGAATCCACTCCTGAAGGTGCACGGGATTTTGTCGTGCCCTCCCGGTTGCACCCGGGCTCTTTTTACGCGCTTCCGCAATCGCCCCAGCAATACAAACAGCTTCTCATGGTTGCTGGGTTTGAAAGATATTTCCAGATAGGACGCTGCATTCGCGATGAGGATCTCCGGGCCGACCGCGGATTTGAACATTCGCAAGTAGATATCGAAATGTCGTTCGTTGAACAGAATGATGTTATGGATCTCATTGAGTGCATGGTGATAGAAATATGCGAGGACATGGGTTTCATTATTAAAGAGAAGCCGTTTCCGCGATTCACTTACGCCGAAGCAATGGAAAAATTCGGTGCCGACAAATTTGACCTCCGCGCAGAAGAAGAGAAGGCACAGGGGGTACTGGCGTACGCGTGGGTATACAAGTTCCCCTTCTTTGAAAAAACGGACGAGGGTAACTGGACCTTTACACACAACCCGTTCTCAATGCCGCTTCCTGAGCATCTTCCGTGGCTCATGAAGGGTAAGCGCATTGCGGAGATTCTCACGACGCAATATGACCTCGTCTGCAACGGTTTTGAGTCGGCTGGCGGCTCTATCCGCGCGCACAAGTCTGAAATCCTTGAAGCGGCGTATAAGGTGATGGGCTTTTCAGCTGAAGATCTTGAGGAGCGCATCGGGCACATGCTGAAAGCATTTACCTACGGAGCACCGCCGCACGGAGGCATCGCACTGGGGATTGAGAGGATACTGATGACGCTCACGGGAGAACAGTACTTGCGCGAAGTGCAGGCGTTTCCCATGACGCGCGGAGGCCAAACCGCCGTTATGAAAGCGCCAAAGCCGCTGACAGAGGAACAGCTTGCTGAACTTGGTCTAAGCATTGCTAAGAAAGGCGGGAAAAAATCATGACAACAAAATTCGTTGTCTCAACCCAAAACTTTACGGGGCCGCTTGAGACCTTGTTCAATCTGATAGAGGAACGGCGACTTTCAGTTTCCGACGTTTCGCTGGCCGAGGTAACTGACGCCTATCTCTCATACGTGGAAAAACTCCCGTCCCTGCCTCTTGGTGAAACCGCGCAATTTGTTTTGGTTGCTTCAACGCTCCTCCTCATAAAGTCGCGCATGTTATTGCCTTCGCTTGAGCTGTCCGAAGACGAGCGCGAGAGCGTAGAGGAGCTTGAACGCCGTCTTGCGCGTTACGCGATTATCCGCAAATCCGCGAAACTGCTTCGGCGCGCGTGGGGTGGAGCGCCGCTCGTTTTCCCGAAGCGCGCCCCCATGCTTGATCCGATATTCGCTCCGGGGGAAATTTCCGTGAACTCCATCCTAGAGGTCATGATGAGGATGATAAACGTACTGCCCAATGCGCTTCAATCGGCAAAAGCCCTGGTAGCGCCGGTTTTAGCGCTTGAGGAGGTTATTGTCCGTCTTGAGAAGCGGCTGGTGGAGGGCGTGCGCGCCCGATTCAGCGAACTGACAAGAAAGGCCGACAGGCACGAGGTTATTGTATACTTTCTCGCGATGCTGGAGCTTGTCCGTTCCGGCTCCATTAGCGCGACGCAGGAGCGCATTTGGAGCGACATTACGCTTGAGGCGGAGGCGCTCGTCGCGCCGCGGTATGGCTCACAGGATAGGCAATAGGCACTGGGCAAAAGGCAATGAAATTCAATATAGTGGGATATTATGGAAACTGATACACCGGCAAATACGGACAAACACATCGTGGAACTCGCGGCGCGAGCGGAAGCTTTCCTTTTTACCGAAGGCGAACCAATGGCGCGAAGCAGATTAATGAAACTGCTTTCGTGCACGGAAGAGGACCTCCGCTCCGCGCTGCTAGAATTATCAAAACGTCAGGAGGGAGGCGGCATAACCATGATACAGACAGACAAAGAGGTTTCCTTATCCGTTTCTCCTTCGTGTTCACCGGCAATACGAGCCGAAAACGAGCGTGAGCACGAGCGCGAAATCGGAGATGCCGGACTTGAAGTTCTTGCGATTCTTCTCTATCGCGGCCCTTCAACGCGCGCGCAAATTGATTACATCCGCGGAGTGAATACGAGCACCACGTTGCGAACCCTTCTTTCGCGCGGACTGGCGCTGCGCGCCGAGAATCCGGATGATTCGCGCGAGTACTTGTATCGGCCGACAGCCGAACTTCTTGCGCACCTCGGCACCGCCGATGTCAAGAATTTGCCGGACTATGAAAAAATTACCGGTGAGCTCAGAGTCTTTGAGACAACCAAGGAACAATCTAATACACAACTATGACTGACACGTCGCCGACAGATGACAAGGCAGCTGCGCCGGCAGTGGGACACGGACTAATCCCCATCGCCGCGCTCATCCTGCTGTTCCTTGCAGCGATTGCGGTGATTATCGAGCATGAAAATCCGCGTCCGTCCCTGGAGCCGCAATCACAGGTCGCGTCGGTAGCCGAGGCACAGAATGCGTTTGAGAAGCTGTCCCTCACGGCGAAGGCCGCCATTGTTGTTGATATAAAAAACAATGCAATCCTGTTTGCCCTGAATCCGGACGCCCAACTTCCCCTCGCGTCGCTTGCCAAAGTGCCACTCGCGATNGTCGTTTCCGATGTTTTGCCTCCAGACGCCGTCATCACGATTCCGCGCGATACGGCGCCCCGAGGAAGCCCAGAGCGTTTGGCAATGGGCGAGAAGTGGCGGCTGGAAGACGTCATTGATTTCACTCTTGTAGCATCCTCCAACGAAGGCGCGGAAATTCTCGCAAGCGCCGCCGAGGAGGCGATACGGGCACAGTATCCGGACGCGCCCGAAAGTTCCGCAACCGTTTGGCGCATGAATTCACTCGCCGAAGAGCTTGGGCTCAATCGCACATACTTCTTGAATGCGAGCGGACTTGATATCAGTCCGACCCTTTCCGGCGCCTACGGTTCCGCGCGCGACATGGCGGTTCTGTTTGCTTACGCCGCATCGGAGCGCCTCTCCGTTTTCAGTAAAACGGCCGGTGACGGATTGTCACTAACCTCGGTAAACGGGGAAGGCGCAACAAAAGCATTCAATACGAACGAAGCGAGGGGTGAGATACCGGGCCTCATGATGGGGAAAACGGGCATCACGGATCTTGCGGGGGGCAATCTCGCCGTTGTTTTTGATGCGGGTTTAGCGCACCCGGTCGTGGCAGTGGTACTCGGCGGAACGCGCGGGGGGCGTTTTTCGGATATGCGCCAGCTCGTCGCAAAGGCACGGATCGCGGTCGCGGAACAGGAGAAAGTTTTTGCGAATAAATGAGAGTATCGCGGGATGGCGGTTTCTGGTGCGTATGACTCTAGCCCATGCGGCCGCATAAGCTAGAGTCATACGGAGTAAATTGAGCTCGTACTGAACGCGGGATATTCCTCGGAGCGGTTATTTGGCGGGGAAGTGCGCAGGAAGTACAATGGGCGAATGATATCCGACCTTGTACGGGTTCTCGTTCCTGCCACAACAGCCTTCGTCATCGGTATAGCAGCGACTCCGATCCTCACCCATTATTTATACAAGTACAAAGCGTGGAAAAAGCAACCCGGAAAAATTGCGCTTGACGGTACGCAGGCCTCGGAGTTCTACCGCCTTCACCAAGGAAATGAGATACGGGCGCCCCGAATGGGTGGTGTTGTCGTGTGGGGGAGCGTTGTGCTCACCATTATCGGCATCGCCGTTGTCGCGCGATTCGTGCCGAGCGTGGAAATTCTTCAGCTGGATTTTTTGAGCCGCAATCAAACGTGGATACCTCTAGCCGCGCTTATCATAGGGTCGCTTGCCGGATTGATAGACGACATGATGGTCATTCGCCCGAACAAGGAGGGAATGGTTCTGCGTTTGAGGATTCTCATCGTCGTTGTTCTTTCTTCCTACATCGGCTGGTGGTTCTGGTACAAACTGGGAGTTACCGCCGTGAATATTCCTTTCGGAACGCCCCTTGAAATCGGGTGGCTCATCATTCCGCTTTTTGTTCTGGTATCGCTCGCTGTCTATGCATCCGGGGTCATAGACGGCATAGACGGTCTGTCCGGAGGAGTGTTTGCTTCCATTTTTGCTTCGTATGCGCTCATTGCGTTTGCGCAGAACCAGATAGACCTTTCGTCGTTTTGCGCGTCGGTCGTCGGCGGCTTGCTCGCGTTCCTCTGGTTCAACATTCCGCCCGCGCGATTTTACATGAGCGACACGGGAACCATGGGGCTCACGCTTACGATAGCGGTGACGGCGTTCATGACGGACAGCTTGGGCGGCGGGGTCGGGATTTCCGTCTTGCCCGTCATCGGGGCGATTCTTGTCGCAACGGTCGCGTCCGATATCATTCAGGTGCTGTACAAGAAATTTGCCGGCAAGAAATTATTCCTCATAGCGCCGCTGCACCATCACTTTGAGGCGCAGGGCTGGCCCGGATACAAAGTCGTCATGCGGTATTGGGTTCTATCAATCGTGTTCGCTTTTGCCGGAGTCATTATCGCATTGGTGGCGATCTGATTATGGCAAAAAGAGGCGCACATATTGATAAGCCGTTGGCCCTTCTTATTTTTACGCTTCTAATCGGCGGAGGCATGATTTTTGCGTCCGCGGCGTTTGGCTATCTCGCGCGCGGGAACAGCAATGTCTCATCCGTCGTGTTCAACCATCTGGTATTGGGAGCCGGCATCGGAGTTGTCGCGCTCATTATTACGAGCATCGTGGATTACCGCGTGTGGCGGCGTTTTGCGCCGTTCCTTTTTGTGCTCTCACTTATCGCAACCGCGTTGGTCTTTTTGCCCCAGATAGGCGTGACGCACGGCGGCGGAAGGCGCTGGATAGAGCTTGCGGGAATCTCGTTCCAGCCGGCGGAAGCCATGAAGCTCGGAACCGTGATTATGGCCGCGGCGTATTTCTCCGCTATCCGCGCGCGCATACAGTCCATTGCGCATACCGTTGGGGGGCTTGTAACTATCCTCGCGCTTCCTTCGGTGCTCTTGGTGCTTCAGCCGGATATAGGAACGCTCGGCATTGTGACCCTGGGCGCGCTTGCGATTTTCTTAACTGCCGGCGTGCCGTGGAAGCATGTCGCGATAATATTCTGCATCGTTCCCTTAGTTCTCGGGACCATCATAATGACAAAGCCGTATGTCCGCGACAGGGTTGTGACGTTTTTTTATCCGGCGCAAAACCAGCAGGCCGAAGGGTATCAGATACGCCAATCTCTTATCGCGATAGGATCCGGCGGTTTTGCAGGACGCGGATTCGGACAAGGCGTGCAGAAATTCACGTACCTGCCGGAGCCGATGGGGGATTCAATATTCGCCGTTGCCGCAGAAGAACTGGGGTTTATCGGCAGTGTGTCCATTGTCGCGCTCTTTCTCGCATTCGCGCTCCGCGGATTCACGGTTGCCTCCCGCGCCCCCGATATGTTCGGGGTGCTTTTGGGCGTAGGGATATCCGCATATCTCGCAAGCGAAGCATTCATAAACATCGCATCAATGCTGGGTATGGCACCCTTGACGGGCATACCGCTCACGTTTATAAGCCAAGGGGGAAGCGCGATGCTCTTCTCACTTTTGAGCGCCGGAATTCTCCTGAATATCTCCAAACATTCCACCGTCCGTTAACCGGAATGGCCGCGTTTTAAAGGACGATTGCGCGGCATGCGAATTAGTTAGTAAATTCGAGACTTGGTAATTTCGGCAAAATCACATGGTAAAATACCGTCTATGCGTATTGCGCTCACAGGCGGAGGGACGGGGGGGCATTTCTATCCCCTCATCGCAATTGCGGAGGCCATTGAGGACATATGCAAAGAACGGACGCTGATAGAACCGGAGCTGTACTACATCGGTCCCGCCGCCTTTGACGTTGAGGCCCTGCGCGAGCATGACATCATCCACGTCCGAACCTCCGCAGGACGGATGCGGCGGTACGGGAGCATCCTGAACGTTCTGGACATTTTCAAAACACTATGGGGAATCATAACCATCACCATAAACCTGTTCAGGATTTATCCCGACGTTGTATTTTCAACGGGCGGATTCGCCGCATATCCCGCGCTGTGCGCGGCGCGGGTGCTTGCCATTCCCGTTATCATCTACGACGCGGATGCCGCCCCGGGGCGTGTTTCTCTGTGGTCGGCGAAATTTGCGCGCTGGATAGGGCTCGCGCATCCCGACGCCGTATCGCAATTCCCCGAAAGAGTGCGGGATAGGATCGCGCGGACCGGCCACCCCATCCGCAAGGAAATTGAGAAGCCGACCAACGAGGGCGGGCATGAGTTTCTGAAGCTGGAGCCGTCCGTCCCCACAATATTCATCATGGGAGGCTCTCAAGGTTCCGTCGCCATCAACAACGTTGTTTTGAGCGCTTTGTCGGAATTGGTAAAAAAGTACAACATCGTTCATCAGGTTGGTACCGCAAATCTGGAGGAGATTGGCAAAGTATCCGCACTGGTCTTGCGGGATTCCTTTTTTGACAAGCGGTATCGCGCGTTCGGTCTCCTGAACACTCTCGCTCTNCGGATGACGGCGGGAATCGCCTCGGTCATAGTATCNCGTGCCGGCAGCGGCTCAATTTTTGAAATCGCTTCATGGGGAAAACCCGCAATACTTATTCCTATCCCGGAAGATATTTCGCACGACCAAAAAGAAAACGCGTACTCATACGCGCGCGAAGGGGCTGCCATCGTACTGGAACAACGCAACGTGACGCCGCATCTCCTTATCGCCGAGATTGACCGCATAGCGGGAAATCCCGAATTGGAGAAAAAGATGTCCGCGGCGGCGCTTGAATTCGCGCGGCCAGAAAGCGCCAGGAAACTAGCGATTATAATTATCGAAACCGCGCTGGAGCATGAACCCCGTTAGAAGTCCGGACATATGCAAAAATCCTACGAAACAATAGAAACGCCAATGACATATCGCTTGTGTGTTGGGCATGTAAAAGATAATTTCTCAAATTATCTTTTACGCCTGACTTCTAACGGAGGAACCCCCGGAGATTCTCGTTATGACTGAAAGAGAAGTTAGAGTTCGCTGTCCGCCCAGTCCGACCGGGTACTGCCACGTCGGAACCGCACGAATGGCGATACTAAATTTTCTGTTTGCGAGGAAGAATAACGGAGCAATCGTATTCCGGAGCGAGGATACAGATAAAGAGCGGAGCAAGCGGGAATTTGAGGATGAAATTAAGGATTCCCTGCAGTGGCTCGGGCTTGACTGGGATGAATTTTACCGGCAGTCGGAACGAACCGAAATATACCGCCCAGCGCTCCACACTCTGATAGATTCGGGCAAGGCGTATATTTCCGAAGAAGAAAGCAAAAAAGAGGCGGGGAAAATCGTGCATGTGGTCCGCCTGAAGAATCCGGGGCGAAAGATTACATTCACTGACGTCATACGCGGAGAAATAACGTTTGATACCACGGAACTCGGCGATCTGGTGATTGCGCGAAGCATAGACGACCCGCTCTATCATTTCGCGGTCGTTGTTGACGACGCGGAAATGAACATTACGCACATCATCCGCGGCGACGACCACATCTCAAATACGCCGCGCCAGATACTCATCCAGGAAGCGCTCGGATACGAACGTCCTACGTATATACATTATCCCTTGCTTCTCGGCGCGAATAAGTCAAAGCTTTCCAAGCGAACGGGAGATACGGCGGTGAGAGGTTATCGTGAGGAGGGGTATCTCCCCGAAGCATTCGTAAATTACATTGCGATGCTCGGCTGGACGCCCAAATCAGAAAAGGAAATCCTGTCGCTTCCCGAAATGGTGAGCGAGTTTGATATTAAAGATTTGCACAAAAGCGGGGCTGTGTTTGACATTGAGAAATTGCGCTGGTTCAACCGCCAGTATCTTCAGAAGGTTTCGGAAGACGAGTTTGCGGGGCCGGCGCTCGGCGTCATGAAAGAGGCGACCCTTGTGCGCGGGTTGAGATGGGACGCCGATACGGGCGCGCGGCTTCTCGGCATTGTTCGCGAGAGGATTTCCGTATGGGAAGACATTCGGCTGTTAATTGAGAAAGGGGAGTTGGATTACTTTTTCAGAGAACCGGCATATGATTTCGCGCTAATACCGGGGAAAAATGGTACGCGGGAATCGGCGGTAAAACATCTGAATGCCGTGCGGAAAATTCTAACGGATGTCCCCGATAACGGGTTCAAAAAACCGGAAACGATAAAGGCGTCGGTCTGGGGTTACGCAGCCAGAGAGGGGACGGGCGCGGTATTGTGGCCGTTCCGCTACGCGCTTACGGGATTGGAACGTTCTCCTGATCCGTTTTTTGTCGCCTCCGTTCTCGGAAAGCAACGGGTTCTTAAACGCATCGCCTCGGCACTCTCCGCGCTTGACGTATGAGGAGCGTTTCGCGGAAATGTGCTGCGCTCTGTGTTGCGGCGGTTATTGTGCCCGGTCTTGTCTTTGCCCAGACCGCTGAAGAATTGCAGCAGCAGATAGACGAGCACAATTCGCAAATCACCGCGCTCAATAAGGAGATAGAGCAGTACCAAAAGCAATTGGATGCGACGTCCGAGAGAAAGCAGACCCTCCAAAATGTGCTGGACCAATTGAATATCTCGCGGAAGAAAATCACCGCGTCAATCACCGTGACGAAAAATCAAATTAGTTCCACAAAGCTCCAGATCCAACAGCTGGCCAAGGGGATTCGCAGCAAGGAATCTTCCATCAGCGGATACCATGCGTCTCTCGGGGAATCGTTGAGGGAGCTTAATCGGGGGGAGATCGTACCGTTCGCTGAATCGCTGCTTTCGTCGGAATCAATTTCCAGCGCATGGGCTGATGCGGATGCCATCGCGCGGCTTCAATCGGCCGTACGGGATGATATTGTTCGCCTTGCGGGCGAGAAAGAGTCCCTTTCTAAAACAAAGACTTCTGCCGAGCAAAAACAAGCGCAGTTAGAGAAGCAGCAGCGAACGCTTGTTGTACAGCAGGGTTCTCTTGATGCGACGGTCAAGACGCAAAAAGAGCTCCTTGCCCAGACGAAAGCGCAGGAGGGAACGTTCCAGAGCATCATCGCCCAAAAAAAGGCCCAGGAGGAGGCGTTTGAACAGGCATTGAGCGACCTGCAGGCTCAATTGCAGTACACCGTTAATCCGGCGGACATCTTGAAGGCGGGCAAGGGAATCCTCAAGTGGCCGCTGGATGCCGTGAAGATAACCCAGCATTTCGGAAATACCGCCTTTGCGATGGCCGGCGCTTACAATGGCAAGGGCCACAACGGCATTGATTTCAGGGCGCCCATCGGAACGCCTATCAAGGCGTCGCTGTCCGGAGTCGTTGTGGATACCGGCAATACGGACTCTGTCAGGGGCTGTTATTCATTCGGTAAATGGGTGCTTATCAGGCACGGGAACGGTCTTGACACGATTTACGCCCATCTTTCGCAGATCGGGGTTTCTCCCAGGCAATCGGTTGGCACGGGGCAGGTCATCGGCTACAGCGGACAAACAGGATACGCCACCGGTCCGCACCTGCACTTCGGCGTGTATGTATCATCCGCGACGCAGGTTATGAAACTGGGAGATGCGACTAACAAGAAATCACCGTGTTCAAGCGCCATGATGCCGATTGCGCCTTTGTCCGCTTATCTGAATCCGGAGAACTATCTCTAGGAAATGCAAAATTTGCAATTCTCAATTTGCAATTTGCAAATAAAATCTCAAATCTCAATTTCCCGAAACGGAATTCATTTGGGGTTTGGTATTTTTGATTTCTTTGCAAATTGATCTTTGGAGCTTATGATTTCCCCCTCGGGTCCGTCCACTCCGTGTTATTGATTGCCTGTACTTCCACACGTGATGCTTTGCGGAGTTGTGCGATTACTTTTCTTGGCGCGACATCATAGTGCCTGCTGTCATCAAGCGCCTCTACGAGCCAAAACAAATCTTCTTCCGCAGTAACCCACAGGGCGGGGGAGTACCGGCGCAGGTCAAAGGCCGTGGAAAACCTGCGCAGGGATTTCGTTCCGTCATCCATCATGTACTCGTGAAAATATGACATAGCGAGTTCGCGGATGCTTTTGTACACGGGGTCGCGATACCGCAGTATCGGATGATTTGTTTTGCTTAAGGCACCCCATAACTTTTTCCCGCCGGAGGCGTATCCTCCTTCGGAGGAAAATAGCGCGACGACATGGTCTTCGTCGCGCTCAATAGTGACGAGGTCCAGCAAAAGCGGTTTACGGCCATGATAAGCAAGCGCCGCGGCCGCCAAGAGCGCGCCTTCAAAACAATGAGCCGTTCTTTCGCGCAAAACGCGCCTCGGCGACATGTATGTCTCGCCCCTTGTTTCAAAATTTATCGGGAGCGTATCCAAATAATCCTGTATCTTTTTTGGAGAGTTTAATCTGGCAAAAATCTTGCGCTCAATAGGGGATAGCACCGCCTTTAACTTATCCGCGTACGCCATAATATTCATAGTATTTCAGTCAGCCAAAGGCATCATTTATTATCAATATCCTTTCCACCATGGAATCTTTCATGAACGTCGCTGTCGGTCAATCGCACGAGAGGGTCTGGATAGGATTTCTTCCTTTTGAACAAAGCAAATAAGGTTTCCAGCGTTACGATTTTAGTAGTCTTTGGGAGGGGATTGAGCTTAGCATTCGCAAAACAGTCAATATCATCTTGATTGAGGGTCTCGTTTGCCACGACCAGAAATAATTCGACCGGAAAATTGCGGTATTTGCCCATCTTTATATTGATATTCGACTTCAGATATTTCATTGTATCTGTATAGAAAACATCAATGCCGAAATTTCCATCAGGCGAATAGACATAGAAATCAACTCGATTCTTTGAGGATTCAAAAAACTTCTCCGTATGAACAAAGACCTCGCCAAATTTATTACGCAAGATTTTTTCTAAGGCCAGCTCTACATCACGACCCCGTTTATTTACACGGTTTGCTATTTCACTTCTAAATATACCTCTCCCAAAATGATTATGTTCATATCCTAGTTGGCTACGCAATTTAGCAAGACCGCCAAATCTCTTTTGAATATTACGAGAAGAGGGAAGATAATCAAGCTGATCAATTTCTGGGGCGCGCGGTAGCCGCCCATGTTCATTTTTAAACCGCTCAAAACCTTCTTTAATCTTTTCGATTGTCCAAATTTCCCTAATACGCATATTTCAATGGTTACTCTTTTTACTATTTAA
>C687J35174_10008699_pt1 | contig 12843 bp, 10 predicted proteins | sample RifCSPhighO2_01_FD_35174 | JGI IMG/M metagenome (IMG submission 35174) | reverse complement strand
CGAAGCGTCGTTGAAGTCGGAGACACCTTGACAATCCATGGAAGCCGCGTCGTTATTGAGTTTTATAAAAGTCATCCCAAATTTAACCGGACACTACTGATCTCAAACATGAATCAACATTTTTAAGGTTTCCCCTCACCCTACCTCTCCCTCAAGGGGAGAGGGGAAAGTTGATAATGATTATCACACCCGACTACCGGGGCAACAACCATTTTCATTTACCGGAAACGACGGGGCACGTAACATGACGCCCTATTCCATGACTTCCCCGCTCAATTTTTTCGCCACCTGTCCCAAAGGCATTGAATCTCTGCTCGCCGACGAGTTGCGTGCGCTCGGCGCCGAGGGCGTGAAGGAAACCCGCGCCGGGGTGGCGTTCGAGGGTACGCTCACCATCGGCTACCGCGCCTGCCTGTGGTCGCGGCTCGCCAACCGCATCCTGCTGCCGCTGACAAGTTTCCCGGCGCCCACGCCGGAAGAGCTATACGCAGGCGCGCAAACCATCGCCTGGAAGGAACATCTTGCCGCTGAGGGAACACTAGCCGTGGATTTCACCACCTCGCAATCGGCCATCACCCACTCGCATTACGGTGCCCTGAAGGTGAAGGATGCCATCGTAGACCAGTTGCGCGAGGAATTCGGCGCGCGTCCTTCGGTGGACACGGCCCAGCCCGATATCCGCGTCAATGTCTATCTGTTGCGCGACCAAGCCACGGTCAGCCTCGACCTCTCGGGCGAATCCCTGCACCGGCGCGGTTACCGGGCACAAACGGTGCAGGCGCCGCTCAAGGAAAACCTCGCCGCCGCGATCCTGCTGCGCGCCAACTGGCCCGCCATCGCCAAGCAAGGCGGAATGCTGGTGGATCTCATGTGCGGTTCAGGCACGCTGCCGATCGAAGGCGCGCTGATCGCCGCCGACATTGCACCCGGGCTGGCGCGCGAGTACTTCGGCTTTCTCCGCTGGAAAAAACATGATGCCGCGGCATGGGCGGAACTCCTTGACGAAGCGCACCAGCGGCGCGAAACCGGGCTTGCGCACCTGCCTCCGATTCACGGTTTCGACCGCGACCTGCTGGCAATCCGGGCCGCGCGCGACAACATCAAACGCGCGGGGCTGGGCAATCTTATCGTTGCGCAACAACGTGAGCTGGCCGACTGTAGCCCGGAGGAAACGCCGACCGGGCTCGTGGTGGCCAACCCGCCCTACGGAGAACGCCTGGGCCCGAGTTCCGAGTTACCGACGTTGTACACAGAAATCGGCACACAGTTCAAAAAATGTTTCCCCGGCTGGCGCGGGGTGGTGTTTACAGGCAACCCTGAATTGGGAAAAGTGATGGGATTGCGCGCCGGCAAAATGCACACGCTCTACAACGGCGCCATCGAGTGCAAGCTGCTGCACTTTGAAATCACGCCGGAAAATGTGGTGGGCGGGCGCGCGCCGAAACCATTCGAGATCCGTCCCGGCTCGAGCGCGGAGATGTTCGCCAACCGCCTGCGCAAGGACTTGCAACATTTCGGCCGCTGGGCGCGACGCCAGGAAATCTTCGCCTATCGCCTGTACGACGCCGACTTGCACGAGTACAACCTCGCCATTGATGTATACGAAACCATCGAGAAAACACGCTCCCTGCAAAATTTTCCTTCCCCCTCCACGGGGGAAGGGAAGGATGGGGGTGAACAGCATCAAGGGCTCGCGCACCCTCACCCCCACCCTAACCCTCCCCCATCAAGGGGGAGGGGATTGAATCATGAGTCCCCCAGGCGCTACGTGCACGTGCAGGAATACGAGGCTCCAGACACGATCGATCCAGACAAGGCAAGGCAGCGACTGCAACACGCCTTGGGTGTGATACCCCTGATACTGGAAATCCCGCGCGAGCAGATGTTCCTCAAGGTGCGTCGTCGCCAGAAAGGCGGCGGGCAATACGAAAAGCTCGACGAGACCGGCGCATTTCACGAGGTGCGCGAGGGGCCGTGCCGCTTCCTGGTGAACTTCACCGATTATCTCGACACCGGACTTTTTCTCGACCACCGTGCCACGCGCACGCTGCTGGGGCAACTGGCGAGCGGGAAACGCTTTCTCAACCTCTTCGGCTACACCGGCACCGCCACGGTGCATGCGGCGCTCGGCGGGGCCGTTTCCACCACGACCGTGGACATGTCATACACCTATCTCGATTGGGCGCAGCGCAATTTTGAATTAAACGGTTTGAACGCCGGAAACCACGAGCTTGTCCAGGCCGATGTGCTGACGTGGCTCAAGGAGAATCGTCAGCGGCGCTATGGGTTGATTTTTCTCGACCCGCCGACCTTCTCGCGCTCCAAACGCATGGAGGACACGCTCGATATACAGCGAGATCAGGNGGCGCTTATCTCGGACACCGCCGCGCTGCTGGAACCGGACGGCATTCTGATCTTTTCCACCAACCTCCGCCGTTTCAAACTCGACCGCGAGGCGCTGGCGTCGCTCATGATCGAAGACATCACCCGCAAGACCATCCCGCNGGATTTCGAGCGCAATCCGAANATTCACCAATGTTTTCGCATCAGGCGTGTGTGAATCATAGATTTTTCTTATATGAAATAAAAAACGTTGCTAGGCCTGTTAGTTGATGGGGATCAATGAAATTATTTTATTTGTCTGTATGGTTATTGTTGTTCGATGATAGGAATGCCGGCGGAGTCTGACAGTACAGCCGACATTATCTCATCGAAAAGGAGGTGCATCATGGTAACAACCGTTCCCATCAAGAGAGTGCATGAAACAAGGGTCGGGGAAACGATGCGCCCGCGCGGTGTATTCGAGGAAATGGAGCAGTTGGCGGAAAGGATGCTCCCGTTGTCCTGGATGCGGCCGTTATATGCAGAACGGCCGTTCTGGGGTGGAGCAATACCGCAAGTCGATATCATCGATCGGGAAGCGGAGCTTGTTGTGCGGGCGGCCGTGCCGGGTTTCGGCAAGGACGACATTGAAATCTCCTGCACGGCGGACACCGTGACCCTGCGCGGGTGCGCGGAAGCGGAAGAAAAGGAAGGCGAAGAAGAGGGAGAGTATTACCGGCATGAAATCCGGTGCGAGGATTTTCTCCGCACCGTTCCTCTGCCTTGCCTGGTGGATGACGCCAAAGCCAAGGCGACGTTCAAGGACGGCATGCTGGAGTTGACGCTCCCGAAGGCGGAAGCCGCCAAGCGGCACACCGTCAAGATCGAAGAAGTCTGAACCATCCCCGGTTCATTTCAACTGAAGAACCCGGCCCCNCGTACCGGGTTCTTTTTTGTCTGCATTCAGATCGCCGGCGGGACTTTGGAATTAGTCCCGCTGGCCCTGACCTGCCCGGACCTGACTTTAAACCGTCGCGCGGCGGATGGTGCGCTTAAAGCTGTGAATCTGGCGCAGGACACTGCCGAGTTCCTTGCGGTCATTGGACGCCAGAATCTCGTCACGTTTTTTTCTCAACGCCCGAATTTTGGTTTTGATGGCCGACTTGTCGATGCCGACCACTTCATGGTGCTCATGCATTTCAATGCCGAGCGCCGTGCACAGGGCCTTGAGCAGATGGTCCTTGTTCATCTGGGTCGCGCCCTTGACCGCCTCGTGCTCGATGTCCTTGGCGATCTCGCGCATCTGCGCTACGGTCATTTCCTTCAGTTCATGATAGGTATATGCCATGGATGTTGCTCCTTGTCAGTAATCGTTCCGAAAGGCCCTGACAGCTTATTAAACCCCCGCCCCCCATAGCAAGCGGCGGTGTACCCAGCCTCCGAGGCGAAACCGGATGAATGGTGGGGTGCTCCACCGATGAGTGGTAGCCCGGGCTGGAAATACGCTCCATGTCAACGCTTCACAAGACCTTTCACGCCGGGTTAAGGTTGCGTCCGGCCGATCGCCTACTAATATAAAGTGGTGGCCACGAAAAGAAACAGGGAGGAACAAGTCATCGATTCAATTAAACTGACAGAGATTCTGGTCAGTCTGGCGACTGTCGCCGTGCTGACTCTCACCACGATGTTCGCCACCTCGGATGCCAACGTCGCCCCGCCGTCTGAAAACAAGGCGGCCGCCTCGTACATCTCGGCAGCTGAAATCATCCAGTACGGTCAACCGGAACGGCTCGCGCTGCAATCCGGCGTGGCGATGGTCGTGGATGACCGCGATGGCGTCATGCTCTACGGGCGCAACATCCAACGTCAGCGCCCCATTGCCTCGCTGACCAAACTCATGACGGCGCTGGTCATTATCGAGTCGGGGCTGATCCTCGATGAACCCCTCGAGATCACCCGCGCCGACCGCGACCGGCTGCGTGGCACGCGCTCGCGTCTGCCCTTTGGCGCGGTGTTCACGCGCTACGATCTGATGCGTGCGGCGCTCGGCGCCTCCGACAACCGCGCCGCGGCGGCGCTGGCGCGCACTTATCCCGGCGGCGACGAGGCCATGTTAGCGGCGATGAACGCCAAGGCCCGGGAACTCGGAATGACGCAGACGCGCTTCGCGGACGCGAGCGGCCTGGATAACGGCAATGTGTCGACGGCCAGCGACCTCGCACGACTCGTCAACGAAACGCAAAAACATTCATTGTTTCAGGTCATGACAACCGCCGCCGCGTTTCGCATCAGCGACCGGGTCTCGGGTCGTCAGATCGCCTTTCGTAACACCAACCGCCTGGTGCATCGTGACAGCTGGGAAATCGGCCTCAGCAAAACCGGCTACACCGCTGCCGCCGGCAACTGCCTGATCATGCAGGCCACCATCTCCGACCGGCCGCTCACGATCGTATTGCTCAACTCGTGGGGCAAATACAGCCGCTACGGCGATGCCAAACGAATTCATCAATGGCTGCAAAAAGCCGAACGCCGAGTTCCGCACATCGTCACGGCTCGCGCTTCACAGAGTTAGCCCCGGACAATCCGCGTCGGTCATCGGCCCGTCGGCTGGCCGGAATCCGGTTACGGCTTTCGGCAGCATCCCTTTTCCCTTTTCGCCGTCGGTGCTCACACGCGGCAAACCGGGAATTCTTCTGAACACCTAATCAGGGTACATTACGGCATCGACCCTCTGTTTCGGGAGCATGCCAATGGAAGTCCTTGAAGCCATACACCGCCGCGCCTCCACGCGCGCCTACCTCGACAAGCCGGTTGACCGCGCCACGGTGGAAGCGATTCTGGACGCCGCGCGCTGGGCGCCTTCCGGCACCAATGCTCAACCGTGGCAGGTCGTGGTGGTGACAAGCGAAACCAAGCAAAAAATCAGCACGGCACTGCTGGCGGAACGCATCGCGGGGCGCCCGGAAAATCCGGACTACGCCTATTACCCCAAACAGTGGAACGAACCCTACAAGTCGCGGCGCGTGGCCTGCGGACTGGCGCTCTATCGGGCAATGAAAATCGGGCGTGACGACAAGGNCGCCCGCCTGAAGGCCTGGAACAACAACTACTCCTTCTTCGGCGCCCCGGTGGGACTGCTGTTCTTCCTCGACCGATCGCTCGAGAAAGGCTCGTGGGTGGACATGGGGATGTTCATCGAAAACGTCATGCTCGCCGCGCTCGGCCACGGTCTGGCCACCTGTCCACAGGCCTCGATCGCGGAATATCCCGACATCGTTCGCACCATTCTCAATGTCCTCCATACCCGTGCTCTCGTCTGCGGCATGTCGCTCGGTTATCCCGACCCTCAAGCACCAGTGAATAACTACCGCACCGCGCGCGAGCCGGTGGCTAACTTCACCACGTGGCATGAGTAAAAAGCCCGCCCCTTACCCAAATACCGGCTTCGTATGAAAGTTCTTGTTCTTGGTGGCGGGGTCATCGGTGTCACCAGCGCCTGGTACCTCCATGGTGCCGGCCACGAGGTCACGGTCGTGGACCGGCAGGCGGGGCCCGGTCTGGAAACAAGCTTTGCCAACGGCGGCCAGATTTCGTGGGGCGCGGGCAACCCGTGGGCCGCGCCCGGCATCCCACTCAAGGCGCTGAAATGGATGCTGCGCCCGCATTCGCCGCTGGTGCTGCGTCCGCGTCTCGATCCGGCGCTGTGGACCTGGCTGTTCAGTATGCTCGCCAACTGCACGCCTGAACGTTACGCCCTCAATAAAGAGCGCATGCTGCGTGTTTCGCGTTACAGCCATGAATGCCTGGTGGGTTTGCGGCGCGAAACAGGTATACATTACGACGAGCATCTGACCGGCGTGCTCGAATTATTTCGCACCGCGCGTGAACTGGATGAGGCCGGGCGGGATATCACGCTGCTCAAACGCTGGGGCATCGATTGCCACATTCTCGATCGCGCCGGCTGTGTCGCTCAGGAATCCGCGCTGCGACCGTCACAGGAAAAAATCGTCGGCGGCCTGCATTTCCCCGGCGACGAATCGGGCGACTGTTTTCAGTTTACCCAGTTGCTGGCCAATCTCGCCATGTCTCNATGCGTTACATTTTCTTTTGATACCCGCATTGAACGGCTGGAAGCGAACGGTGACCGCCTCACGCGCGTGGTGACCGACAAGGGGGAGTTAACGGCGGATGCCTACGTGCTGGCCTGCGGGAGCTATTCCCCTCTGCTGCTGCGACCGCTCGGCATCCGGTTGCCGGTCTATCCCGTCAAAGGCTATTCCGTCACCCTCCCGCTCACGGATGCCGCGGCAGCCCCGTCCAGCAGCGTCACGGACGCCACATACAAAATCGTGATCACGCGCCTGGGCGACAAGCTGCGCGGCGCCGGCACCGCGGAACTTGCGGGTTACGACCTGTCCTTGCGGCCAGCGCGGCTCGGTGCCATCAAGCATGTAATGGCCGATTTATTCCCGGATGCCGTAAACCAGGCAGATGCACTATCTTGGTGCGGGCTGCGGCCGATGACACCGGACAATCCACCCATATTGGGCGCCACGACTTACAAAAATCTGTTTCTCAACACCGGCCACGGGACCCTCGGCTGGACCATGGCCTGCGGCTCGGGAAAAATCCTGGCGGATATCGTCTCGGGACGCCCGACGGATATCGACCTGAAAGGCCTGACGCTGGCGCGATTTTCCTGAACACGGAATGCAGGACTCCCCATCCGCGTCTAAATCCTGAAGTTCAAAGAATGTTCAGCGTGTGAAGATGTGTTGCTTGACACATTTTTCTTGAGGTTTAAGCTTGGGAACAGGTNCTGCACATAAAGAATGGCGGGCCTGTATTTGCCGGTCTTTTCCTTGAAGTGAAACTCGAAACAATAAAATGGAGGAGTTATGATCAGGAAATTCATAGACTGTCGGGATTTTCCCGGCGATATAAGATGCACGGTGGCGATTTTTGCCGACGATGAGCAGGAACTGTTGGAGGTCGCGGTACAGCACGCGATCATTGTCCACAGTNACCAGGACACGCCAGACCTCCGCGCACAATTGCAACAGGCATTCAAGATCGAAAGACGGCGCGCGGCCTGATCAGCCGGTAGCGGGGTTACTCCGCGGAGTGGACCAGCTCGGCGGCGCGCGTCAGCGCCGCCGATCCGAAGCGCGCCTGTATCCAGTCGCTGACGGTATCGAGGCGAACCTGCCTGGATCGGGCCGCCTCATCGAACAGGTCGGCCTGGCAAGGACCGGCCGGATCGAAGCCGCTCACGCAGAAACCGAGCAGGCGCACCTCGCGATGCCGCAGGGGAAGGTTTTGCATCAGCAACGCCAGACCGGTGTCCCACAACTCCTGTGTAACGTCCGTGGACTGCGGAAACGTGCGCGAGCGCGTGATGGTGCGGAAATCGGCGAAGCGGATTTTCACGNGCACGATTCGCCCGCGCAGACGGTTGCGCCGCAGGCGCATGGCCACCTGACGCGTCATGTCGAGCAGCCAACTGCGCAGCGCCTCGACATCGGTAATGTCCTCCGCGAACGTGGTCTCGTGCGAGAGGGATTTGGCCTTGTGGTCCGGCACCACCTGGCGATTGTCCTTCCCGTGCGCCAGTTCCCACAGCGTCCCTCCCCAACTGCCGAACAAATCCTCCAACATCTCCGGCGTCTGTGCGCGCAGATCGCCGATGGTGTGTATGCCGAGATTCTGCAAACGCCGGTTGCCGACCTTGCCCACGCCCCAGAGCTTCGACACCGGGAGCTTGTCGAGAAAGACCTGCACGCCGGCGGGGTTAACTTCGAGAATTCCGTCAGGCTTCCCTGCCTCACTGGCCACCTTGGCAAGAAACTTGTTGTGCGCCACGCCAACCGAGGCGGTGAGCTTGAGTTCATCCTGGATTTCGCGCTTGATGCGCCGCCCGATATCGGCGGGTTCGCCGAACAGAAGATGACTGTGCTTCACGTCCAGAAACGCCTCGTCGAGCGACAACGGTTCAACGAGCGGCGTGTAGCGATGGAAAATGTCGCGGATCTGCTGCGAGACCTGGGCGTAATAGGAATGGCGCGGCGGCAGGACGATCAGATTGGGACAGAGGCGCTTGGCCTGTGACGTCGGCATGGCGCTGTGGATGCCATAACGTCGCGCGGTGTAATTCGCCGCCGCGACCACCCCGCGCTTGTCGGGATTGCCGCCGACGACCATCGGCTTGCCGCGCAGGCCCGGACGATCCCGCTCTTCAATGGAGGCGTAAAACGCATCCATGTCGATGTGCAGGATCATCTCGTTTTAATCTGCCGGAGAATAACTGAAAGCTCAAACCCCCCATCCCTTGAGGGGCGAGCCGGTGAAGTGCGATCGGTCCTGTGGACCGATCGCCCGGCAAGCGGGCAACCAGGGAAGGTTGCCCTGGACTTTCCTGCGTAGCAGGAAGCGCAGCAGGAAAGGGGCCGGGGTGAGGGTGAGATGTCGAGACAATAACGCAGCGCTTCGCCCCTCACCCTACCCTCTCCCCGGTGGGGAGAGGGATTTGAAATTGTTTGGTCATGCTGGACGTGCATCGTAACACGCCAGCGCTTCGAAATGTACGGCTTGAAAATGAATATGATTTTGAACCGCCAAGGCGCCACAATTTTGCCGGGAGCAAAATTGGGCGCACCTCGGTGCGCCCCGAAGGGGTGCGCGCCAAGGACGGCGCGCATCAAGGTCGCCAAGAAAGACTGTTTTCAACAATAAAAAACTTGGCGTTCTTGGCGGTTAATTTCTTTTTGTTAGGGAAGGTCTGATTAATTATGATTTTTTGACGCCAAGGCGCAGAAGCGGTACAGGGATGTACCGGTTGCGGAGCCGAGGACGCAAAGGCGCAAAGAAAAAGCTCGGGAAAATAACTGAAAAAATCTTTGCGTCTTTGCGTCTCTGCGTTGAAAACTAATAAATCAGAGTTTCCTTAGGGGATTCTTTACTCAGCGCCGCTTACCCGCGCCGGTGGGGCTGCCGGGATGGAGTGTCTTGCCCGGTCGCTGGCCGTGATGTGAGCGCTGGCCGGATTTCTTTGGCGCGAAGCGCGGCAGACCGGTGTGTTGCGTCGCGAACGGTTTGCCGCCGCGGCGGCCTTCGTGGACCTGGCCGGTNCCGGGTCGCTCGCGGCGTCCTGCCTCCCGCGACACTTGCACATCCCTGTGCATCGCCGGCTGGTAAGTCGGAATCAACTGATGCTTGCCGGAACCGATGAGATCGGTGCGGCCCATGCGCCGCAGCGCNGCGTGCAGCATCGGCCAGTTGTTGGCGTCGTGGTAACGCAGGAAGGCCTTGTGCAGCCGGCGCTGCTTCAGACCCTTGGGGATGTACACCGGCTCGCTGCTCCGGCTCACCTTGCGCAGCGGATTCTTGCCGGAGTGGTACATGGCGGTCGCGGTCGCCATCGGGCTCGGCAGGAACGCCTGCACCTGATCGGCGCGAAAACCGTTCTGCTTCAGCCACAGGGCGAGTTCGAGCATGTCCTCGTCGGTCGTGCCCGGATGCGCGGCGATGAAATAGGGAATCAGATACTGCTCCTTCCCCGCCTCTCTCGAATATTTGTCGAACAGCTCCTTGAACTTGTAGTACGCACCCATGCCGGGCTTCATCATCTTGGAGAGCGGACCCTCGCGTGAATGTTCGGGGGCAATCTTGAGATAGCCGCCGACGTGGTGTTGCACCAGTTCTTTAACGTACGCGGGCGACTGAATGGCGAGGTCGTAGCGCACGCCGCTGCCGATCAACACCTTTTTAACGCCCGGTAATTCGCGCGCGCGGCGGTAGAGCTTAACGAGGGGCGAATGGTCGGTGTTGAGATTCTGGCAGATATCGGGATACACGCACGAGGGCAAGCGACAGGCCGATTCGATCTCCTTGCTCTTGCAGGCCAGGCGGTACATGTTGGCCGTCGGCCCGCCGAGGTCGGAGATCACGCCGGTGAAGCCGGGCACGGTGTCGCGGATGGTTTCGATCTCGCGAATCACAGAATCCTCCGAACGGTTCTGGATGATGCGCCCCTCGTGCTCGGTGATGGAGCAGAAGGTGCAGCCGCCGAAACAGCCGCGCTGGATCGCGATCGAGAAACGGATCATCTCGTAGGCCGGGATTTTTTCCTTGCCGTAGGCCGGGTGCGGCAGCCGCTGGTACGGCAGTTCGTAGATGCCGTCCATTTCTTTCGTCGCCAGCGGCAACGGCGGCGGGTTGAGCCAGACGTCGCGCTCGCCGTGGCGCTGCACCAAAGCGCGGGCATTGCCGGGGTTGGTTTCGACATGCATCGCGCGCGAGGCATGGGCATACAGGATGTGATCGTTGGCCACCGCTTCGAACGCTGGCAGTCGAACCACGGTTTTCTCGCGGTCCAGCTTCGGCGCGCGCTTGTGCAACTGCACCACGTTAATAATTGAATCCCCCTCTCCCTCCGGGAGAGGGCGGGGGTGAGGGGAAGTCCGCATTTCCTCCTCAGTCGCGTAGGGATTCACCGGTGGATTCAGCGCGCCGGGCGTGTCGAGATGCGTGGAATCGATTTCGCTCCAGCCCTCCGGCAGCGCCGCACGCACGAAGGCGGTGCCGCGAACGTCGGTAATGCTGGCAATCGGCTCCTTGGCCGCGAGGCGATGCGCGATCTCGACGACCTGGCGCTCGGCGTTGCCGTACACCAGCAGATCGGCCTTGGCATCCAGCAGGATCGAGCGGCGCACCTTGTCGGACCAGTAATCGTAATGCGCGATGCGCCGCAGACTGGCCTCGATGCCGCCGATAATAATAGGTACGTCGCTATAAGCCTCGCGCGCCCGCTGAGCGTACACGATCACCGAGCGGTCCGGGCGCCGGCCCGCGGCGCCGCCAGGGGTATAGGCATCGTCCGAGCGGATCTTGCGGTCGGCGGTGTAACGGTTGACCATGGAATCCATGTTGCCGGCGCTGATGCCGAAGAACAGATTCGGCCGGCCCAGGGCCTTGAACGGCTCGGCACTGCGCCAATCCGGTTGCGCAATAATCCCGACGCGGAAACCCTGCGCCTCGAGCACGCGCCCGATGATGGCCATGCCGAAGCTCGGCAGGTCCACGTAGGCGTCGCCGGTGACTAATATGATGTCGCAGGAATCCCAGCCGAGCTCGTCCATCTCCGCACGCGACATGGGCAGGAACGACGCCGAACCGAAGCGCTTGGCCCAGAACTTGCGGTAGGAAAAAATATCGCGCGCGGTTTGCATGGGAGAATAAGATGGCGGCACAGCGCCGCCGTATCAAGGCAGGAGGCGCAGTTTACCTGTGAAGTGGGTTGAATTCCACCGGGCGGGGTGTTTGGTAGTGTCCAGGTTGGATTTCTGCTAACGGCAATGAACGGAGGTTCAACGCCATAAATAACCGGCTGCAAATGGAGCGCAACGGAATTTGTAGTTCGCGTTGATTTGCTTGTTAGTCATGCTCTGTTGGAAATGCATGCAAGCGATGAAAGGCCTGCGAATGCACCCGCTCCAAAGAAGAAAAATGCTACTAAGTCCCAGGTAAAGCTACGCCAATACCAATTCTTGAGGTATTCGGGTTCGTCTTCACCGATTTTCGCCGCATCACGCCGCTTAAGTTCTCGATGCTTCGCCAGAAAGAGACTGACCCCGGTGAATAACAGTCCTACCAAAAAGAGGCCGACAGGAAGTAAAGCCCATCCTGCGGGTGCGCCATGTGTAGTAAGAGTGCCCGCGACAGCGAATACTAGACCAATGCCGCCACTATTCAGCGTGACCACGATCCGCCGGGTTGTATCGGCGATTTCCTGGGAGCGTTTCTCATGCTCTGCAACTGTACCCATGACTCAATGTTCCTGATGACTAACGAATGAACTCAGCCACCGGCGGAACCGATCGACTGGAGTGATTTGTTATGTGATTACATTCCACTTTTGCATTCTTGCCATGTTCTGTAGATTTTTCCGTTTTTTGGCGACACGAATGCAAAGCTGAATAAATCTTTTGTGCTGTTGATGATAATGCAACCGTGTAGCACCCCGTACTTTCCGTAAAAATCACCGTCATAATCTGATTTTAAAAATGCAATACCGGTGTCAGGTGATCCTATGCCTGCAATTTCTATGAGTAGGCTCTTACCGACCGTGTAAGAGCAAGATAGGCTTTGGTTCTTACCTTCTTGACACTTTTTCCCCGCGACAACAGCGTCGTATGTGCTGTCAGAAGCCAGCGCACAAAGCGCGAAGATGAATGAAAGAAATACCACAGCAGTTATTTTCATGTGCATGACCTTTGTCAGAAAATCGGGTATACCTCAGGATCGAGTATTTCGTTTCTTCTCTATGAATCGCCGTGTCAGGCAGTATCTTCGTAGTAAACATCTTTAAACACCAGCATATCCCCGAGCTTTTCTTCAGCCCCCTTCGGGAAACCACAGCGGTAGGACTAAACTGGGGTCAGATCACAATACTCGCTTATGAAAACTGTGATCTGACCCTAATTTTCCTGTCGCTTCTTCGGACTGTCGGACGGCTGGTGGTTG
>C687J35174_10008688_pt1 | contig 12854 bp, 10 predicted proteins | sample RifCSPhighO2_01_FD_35174 | JGI IMG/M metagenome (IMG submission 35174) | reverse complement strand
CTACCTGCCGGTAGGCAGGGTAGGCATGGCTTCCGCTCGCCTCGCTGAAGCTTTGGCGAAGCGGACTGGAATGACATTTATCAAAAAGTTCCGACAAGTATTGCCGGAACTCTTTTTTTATTCTCAATATAATAATTTCTCTATCTATGGTTTTACCACAATTGTCCCGCCAAATCTGCTTACTACACTATACCAACCCCAATTATCTTTTATCCAGACCGATAATCGTATATCGCATTGCCCACCGTTGCAAGTAATACTTGAAAACTGGTTATCTTTTTCTAATGCATACCAATAATCATATACATGGTAATAAGAATGGGGGTTATCCGGGCTGGGACGGCCTCGCAGTTCAGCGCCGGAAACAGAAGTAGTATAGCCATCACCCCATTCAACGCGAATTTCCGTTAGCGGCAATTGGTCACTGTCAACCTGGGAAGTAAAAGTTAAATGCGCTAATGGATTAGCGGTAGTTAAGTCAACATCGCCGTTTAGTTGGCCATTAACTGTTATATTATTTACGCTCGGCCTAATGGCGCAATAATACGTATTAGTACCGTCAATACCTAAAGCGTGAGTTCGACCGCCTGAACATTCTTCTGCCGGCGGATTCCAATTATTAAAGTTTGGTACTGTCCGGTAGCCCCCTTTGTCTAAAGGATCGTTTGGTGATGGCCATCGCCATTCCCAAGCGCCAAAACTCTTGGCAAAAATACCTTTTAACTGCTGCCCTAAAGTCGTAGTTTCATTGCCGCTGCCAAAGGGAAAGCTATAGCGGAATCTCACTTGCCCATTTGGCTCTTCCGCAATAATCGGCATATTCTTATCGGCTACCTTGCCCGTCCACTGCATGGGGTTATCAACCGGTGCCGGGTATGCTAGCGAACCAAAAGGAGCCAAGTCATCTTGGTAAGCGCATTGTGGGTTGAGATTATTAGTGAGTGCGTCTGTGCAAGATAATTTATACGCGCTGCCTTCCTTTACTCTGCTAGTCCAGACTTTATTTTGACCGACAGGGTCAATTGTTTGAACTAATGTTGCGCAATATTTTTCAAAATCATATAACTTGTCGTCTTCCGGATTATAATACATTAGTCCTGTTATAGAAGTGTTACCTATATAAGCATACCAGCCATCTTCTCCTGAATCGCGTCCAGCTAATTCATCAGAGGGATGAGAATAAGTGCCGTCTGGTTTAAATAAAATTCCTTCAGGAACATTATAATAATGGTTTCTTTGTGACTGTCCAATCCCAAAAGTTCCATCGTTACAATGAGTATTATGATATTCACTTGTACGTCTATAGCCAGGAGGAGGAGGCTCGGGAATAAAATCACAACTGTTGCCTATATATTCAACTCTTCTATACTCAACTTTCACCAGCGACCTGAGCTCAGTACAATAATACAACGGGTACTTCCCCGTATACGCCGCCACCTGCTCGTCCACGCCGTCGCCGCGGACTTGGCTTACCGGCCACCAGAGCAGGCAGGCGTTCGGGTTTCCCGGCGAGCGGTCGTACTCTAAACAATATCCGTACCAACCCTTTTGGCGGATGCCGGAATCGTCAATGGAGTCGCAAGACAATGAATCCGACTGCGGATACAGCCGGCAAGACTGCTGGGCGTACCAGTAATCGCCCGCGCTCGTGCTGCCCGCCTTATCAGCCGTTACTAACCGCGTCTGCAAAGTCGGTCTAATCTGGATGTCGTCAACATACATGTTGCCGGTTGCCTGCCCCTCGGTTTTAATAATGATTTTTATTTTTTTATAACTATTATTATTAAGCCCCGTGTCAAACCGGCTAAATTTACTGCTCCACCCAATGCCCGCCGCCTGGTCCAAAGTTGCTAATGTATTGCCGGATGTGAGTGGCTCATCGCCGTTATCAACAATTCCCTGCACAATAATCTTGGCGCTGCCGCTCGTTAAACTCAAAGTATTCACTCTGGCGGTAATCGTATAATTTGGATTATCAGGCGATACTTCCAGCGGCACCTGTGAATGCAGTTGAAACGCTACTCCCAGCGAGAGTAAATTCCGGCCTTCAACCGGATAACTAATAGATAATCTTTGCGCGGCTTGCGGCGTGCCAACGACAGATACCATATTATCCTGCACTGATTGGCTGACAGCTCTGGCGCTTGCATCGTTATTGCGCAACATCCAGCCGCTGGGCACGCCGGCGGTATTGGTAATTTCAAAATTGCCGTTCGGCACAATCGTCAAGTCCCCGGTCTGCTCCATACTGCCTAAAGTGAAACTGCCTTCGGTTAAAGAGTTGTTGTTCCAGAAACCGACTTGGCTGTAGCCAGTGGTGTTAGAAATTAACTTAACATCTAATCTGCTATCTGGCGTTGGTGGTGTTGTGCTTGGCCAAGCAGTATCATCTAATTTCACTGTCTGATTTTTCTTTTCCGGCGCTACCCAAGACTTGCACTGATTGCCTTCATCCAAGCCGTCGCAGGCGCCGATGTCGTAGCAGATTTTTTGGTTCTGCCGCGTATCGTCGTTGACGAGCGCGTAACTGCGGCAGGCGAGCCATTCGGAGCAGACGCGGTCGTGCTGGGATTTGAGCACGATGTTAGCGTTAGGATTGCAGCTTGCGCCGTTGCAGACCGGCAGTTGCTGGGTAGCTGTTGTATCTAAAGTATTATTAGCGCTGTTAGTATAAATCGTATCAGCGTCATAAGTAAGCGCCCTCATCGTTATGCTATTGAGCGTGCCGCCGCTGACCGAACGCTGGTTAAATAAGATGCAGCCGTTGCTGTAATCAAACTGGCCGTTGCAGGAAGAAGCGTCTAAATTTTGAGCTAACTGATAATTGACAATCGCCTGCCGAAAATAATTACTGGCATTTCTGGGATTGACAATAATATCTGACAAAGTATTAGAAAAAATTAGCCAGCTATTTGTAGAATTAGGTGGTTTACCTTGCACTAATTCATTGCTGGTATTTAAGTTGTATATAGTAGTATGAATGCCTGACCTATTATCACTAATATCTAGCCCCTTACTGCCAACATACAAAGTATTCTGCTTTATTCGTACGGTTTGATCTTGATTAACCGAACGGCTGCTTAATAAATTAGGCGACGGCTGGGACACCGGGTCAATAATTTCGGTGCAGCCGGAAGCAGCAGCCGGACACAAGCCAACCCAGTTGCCGCTGGTATCACTGCTGGGCTGTTCAATTCGGTTGCCCGCGCCGCCAAAGCCGATTGTTTTGGGCGCGATATCCCCATCATTTGGACAAAGCTCGTCCCAATTGTCTAATATACAACTCCCCAGTGACCTTGCCGCACAATCGCTGTCAGCAGAACAAATGTTTGCTACCGTATGTTCTATTGTTTGGCTATCTGAACTAACCGTACACCGTTTTACTCTCTGCTTATACCAATCAAATCCAAAGTAACCGTTGCGGTATTCGCAAGTTGTTTCGCCCGGCTCGCGGAAGTAGTAAGCCGTGTTTTGGCTGTCGCGGTATTCTCGGCAGCCGACTTGCCCGGCCGTGCACAAAGTCCTCTGATAATCATCCGGATTGTTTAATAAATAAGTATCCGTATGGCTGATGACTCTATCGCCGTAAGTATTGGGTTTGCCTAAACGCTGGCAGCCCTTGTTTTCCTTCGTGCAGTTCTTTGCCGCATCATAAACCGCGTAGATAAATTTGTCGGCGCTGACTAGCGGGTTTCCGGTTCTTTCTCCAGTGGGCGTATAATTTTGCGTGTCAATCATTAACTCGCAGCCAATAGCCGACTCGGAACATAACGCGCTGAAAGATTTTAAATAATAGCTTGCTTGAGCCCGGTCGCGGTATTCGTAACAGCCGGCGACTCCTCTATTAAATGAGGGGTCGTAATTGCCAGCGCTGTTATTCTGTGGGTTTAAATCTCTGTACTGGCAGGAAGTGTTCCAGGAATCTTTAATCAAATAATAATTATCAACCACTTCGCGCAAAACAACTGAATCTAAATAATAGCCGGGGCTGTCAGCGGCAGTAATAATCTGCAGTTCATCTCCGGAGTCAGCCGGACGATTAAAGGAAGGCAAATAAAAAGTTATTAATTTCCACTCATTATCATCGCTGTTGATAAGGAAAGCCGCGTTTGGGTTGGTAGGTGAAATTTGAAAAATTTGTGGACTTAGTGTGTTCGCCCTTTCTTTTTCGGGATTAGTTATTTTTATTGCCGAAAAATGTAAAGCGCTGGCTGAATCGCTCTTTTTTACCAACAACTCAACGGTATATGATTTGCCTTGCGTACCTCCCGTGAATTGTTTAACAATAAACGCAGCACCATCCTTGCTTATGTCTTTACTAACCTCCAGTGATCTGCCGCCGCGTCGCACTGATTGGTTGCTGGAAACTATGGATGCGTTGCCGCTAACGCGCCAACCGGAAATATTCCCGTTTTCAAAATCATCCGCTAACGCAATACGCACATTATTGCCGATATTGCCGACATATTTGCGGCAGCCGGTTTCCGGCGCCGAACACATTACGCCTTGTTGGGGTATAGCCATATAGATGCAAGCGTTAATATCGGTTCTCCACTCTCCGCCGCCCTTACATATAGAACAAGTACTATTCGTGTTCCATCTTCCACCTGCGTTGGTACAGGCGGTTTGATTGGTATTATTGTTAGCCGCAACTAAATCCGCTACCGGATCAGCGCTGGAACGCCGGTACGGATGGCAGTTGGTGTCGTAGCTGATGGTGCGCGTAAAAAGCGCGTAAGTAATGACGCCGGTGCGGGAATAAAACTGCCGGCAGTCGGGATTATATTCGGGGTTGCCGGAAGGGGCGTTAAAAATACCTTGGTCGCAAACTGTTCTACTTTCAATTTTATGTATATTGTTATTATTCGTTGTATCTATCCCGCCTTCGGTTACTGCCGGGATATTTTCATCACCACTCTTTTTTAAAGTAAAAACTTTAAGTTGAAAACCGGACTCATCCGAACCTTCCCAAGTGTAATATGGCCGGCTCGCGTTACTCTCGGTCGTGCACTGGCGCAAAACCGAATAATACTCAATGCCTTCGCCGCCTTGGGCCACTTCGTCTAAGTTGGTGAATTGGTCGCAGCCAACCGCCTGCGCGCTGCAACTTCTGCCGCTAGCCGGAATTAAATATTGGTCTTTGACCGACTCAAAAACGGTCGGCTGTTGGATGTAAATATCATAGCCGTTGCAGGCCTGCGGGCAGTAATCGTTAGAGCCGACTTTGGCCGGAATGACAAAGCCGTCGCGCGCGCGCGTAAAGCTTTCGCAGCCGACTTCGGCTTGCGTGCACTGGCGGACAAAGTTATTGCACAGCGCCGGCGCATCAGCTTTAAGCTGCCCTTCAGCGTCATAACAAAATCCGACAAAAGTGCCGCTATTAACTAAATAACTCGGCAATAACTTGAGCGTAGTAGTGCTAATGACACTGTTATAATAATTATCATCCACATCGCTTCCGCTGGCTGGCAACTCTGACGATGAAATCAAACTTTCTACTCTATTTTTACTGATGCGCAAAAATTCATGGCAACCCTCGTTTTGCGCGTTGCAGGAACCGGCATTGCGGTTAAGGTAAATCTGTGGTGTATCACTCCAAGTATTATTTTGATAGTTATAATTTGTGCTGTAAGCGGTACAGCCCGCGCTGTTGGAGTCGCACCATTGCAAAGTGTTTTGCAGATAAGAAACGGATGCGCCGCCTGCTTGGGTAAAAGTCTGGCAAGTGTTGTAAAGCGGGTTGCAGGCGTTCGCGCCGAAATTCCAGGTGCGGCGCTCCTGCGTGCAGTAGCCGTAAACTTCGCAGGAGCCGTCCGCGTTTTCTTTGACGCAGGCCTGCTCGTCCGCGCAATAGTTGTCTTTGCGCGAAATTGTGTATTGGCCGCTTACTACCTGCGGCTCGCCGAATGTTTCCGGACCGTAGCCCGAGCGCGCGCAGTAATTAAGCGGCGCTTTCAACACCCAGTTAGGGTCAACTAAATTTCGGCACCAGCGCGAAGTTTCAACGCTATTGTTATTAACTTCGCGTGGTCCATAATCATCCGTGCCGGAGAAACAATTTACTAATTCAGCCAAAGTAGTTTGTCTGATGTCTTCTTTGCTGCCGCCGGTGACGGTTATTTCATCGCCAAAATGCTCGTTGATGTAACGCGCCGCCACCTCCCAGCCGACCGGCAATATCCGGAACTTGCGCAAAATTATCAGCGAGCGATAGGGATAATTTTCGTCGGTATAGCGCGGTTCCTGATTTTCTGCCGAAAAACCGAAAGCGCCGGCCGGATTTAGCGTCCCTTCGCGCATCGCCTGCCCGACCGTTTTTTTGTCCTGCACCGCCTGCCGGAATCTTTCCGTAATGACGCAGTTCGTCGGCCCGGCTTTATTGGGGTCCGGGCACTGCACCAGTTCCGACAAAATATTATAGTCGCCGCGGATGTTAAAGCGCGGCTGTACTATCTGGCGGAATCGCTCTTCGGCCGCCCGCACGCCGCCGCCGGAAGATACGTCCGCGGTCGGATTGTAAATTCCTCCGGTAGCGACAGAAACTCCTCCGCCTTTATACAAGCCGCCGTAAAGCAAATTGCGGATGAGCTGAATCGCCAGCTGGTTTAAAAATATGTTGGCCGCGTCAATTAAAGCGTTGCCGGTAAATTTCACTATGTTTTCCGGTTGCTTGATTAAATCTTTTTTGACCGACTCTGACACTAAGTCTGCCGGCGTCTCTTTAACCCCGGCGAAGTTGCGAATATCCAGCCAGCCCTTATTCATCTTTACTTCTTCCAAAGCGGAATTCGCTTTCTGTACCGTTGACTGCAAAAAATCAGTCTGGGTGCTTAAAGCAATGCCTAAATCGTTGGAGGTGGGTTCAAAATAATCCTGAAAGTCGCGTAAAAAAGTCGGGCTGCGCAACTGCGCCTCCCAATTATTTCGCATTTGGCTGAAAGTACACGCCGGCTGCGGTTTTTGATACTGCACCAAACCCAAACCGATTTTAACGCCTACGCCTAAAGAGGGCTGGCATAAATTAATGCCGCCGAAACCCTGCGCGCCTAAAGTATGCAAAAATTCTCCGGCTCCCGCGTCCAAGCTGTCTTTAAATACGTCGCCTAAACTTCTCGTTTCAAAGGCGGCTTGCTGGCCGGTCAGGCCGCTGGCGACGTAATTAGCCGCGTCATAGGCAAGCGTATTAAGCATCGTCGTTAAGCCGCTTTGAAAAGCGACCGACCCGGCTTTGGCTAATCCTTTATTTAAAGTATCCAGCGCTTTAGTCAGCCAACTTTGTTGTTTTACTGCGACATTGCCTTTGAGCTGGGCTTTGATATTTTGGGCATCGTCCACAGAAATGCTTTGGCCGTACTGTCCGCCAAGCGCCTGTATGTCTTCTATTGATGCGTCCGACCCTAACTGGCTAAAAAGACCCATCTCAACTTGAGCTTGAGTTAACGGTATTATAAGGGCAAAATAAACAAAAAATAAGCTGATGCCAATACCAGCCGTTATGATTTTAAACTTTAATTTTTTTCGGACAAGCATGGGGAGAATCAATTAACAATTATCAATTACGAATTATCAATTACAAATTTTTATTTTTCATGGTTGTTTGTATTTTGCCGATAATTCTACAGATTTCTTCGCAATCTACTAAAAGTGATTCGGCAAAGTTTGGTTTTAAATATTTTAGTATCACGCAATAAATTTATCCAATAACGAGTTTCACGAGCCTCTTTGTAAGCTACGGATAATTTAGAAATAAAATCTTTATTTGATTGCCCGCCGATTGCTTCTTCTATATTGGCGCCGATAGCGGTTCCGCTTCTTAAAATTTGCTTTGACAATACATATTCATGTTTCTCATTCACCAAGTACTTGTATAAATTGACTATCCTCAATGCAAACGCGTAACTTTTAATTGCCACAACATTTTCCTTCATAACTTAACTACCGTAATTCGTAATTGATAATTCGTAATTGTTAATTGTTTTGCTGTCCTTTCAGCGTCTGCTCGTAAACTTGCATCAGCTGTTCATCGCTGATTTTATCCAAAATATCCGCGCTCATCCCGGCCGAACGCAGCAGCGCGCGCAAAGTAGCCGCGTCCACCTCTCCGCCTAACACTTTAGACGCGTCCGGGCTGGATGCGTCCAAACCGCCGGCGGCGGGCGAGCCGAACGGCGCGGAATTAGGCTGTGCCGCGCCTAATCCGGCCGACAAAACTCCTGGAGCGTCTAACGGAGCCGTCGCTGCCGGCGCGGACGGCGACGAAGTAGTCTGCTCGGCGCAGCTTTGCCCGGCGGGGCAATTAGGGTCGGTATTTTGCTCAACTTCTTTTTTATCCNNAATGCCGTCNCTGTCGCTGTCTTCTAAATAAGGCGAGGTATTATAAGCGTACAATTCGTCATAATCGGACAAGCCATCCTGGTCGGTGTCTTGGTTGCGCAACGAATCCAAAGCGGCCGCTTCCGGATTTTTAGATTGATTAAGCTGCGCTAATTCCTCGGCAGTCAATGGTTTGGTAATCTGCAAACCGCCTTTAAATTGTACCGCCCAAAGTATCAGGGCGCTAACGCCAAATACAACCAAAAAAGCTGACGCTAACTTCTGCTGCCAGCTAAAACTTGGCGCCTGTTTTGGCTGTAAATTTTGCAGTTGCTCGCGGTAATCGTCGCCGGAGATATATTCCTCGTCTGATTTCTGTTGATAACTTTCATCCAAGTTAAAATTATCTATTTTATCCATAATTAAATGTATTTACTGTCACAAATTTCCACAAATTTATTGCGAATTAGCACAAATCACGAATACAAACTTCGTGAATAGCAAAAAAATAAATTAGTGATTAGTGTAAATTCGTGAATGGCTTGGTTGTGAATTAGTGACATATTAATTATAACATATTTCGCCTATCTAAAGCAAAGTATAAATTATGCCAGTCGGCAAGCGATAACTCCTGCGCCCGAGCCGTTTCTTTTAGCCCGCAATCCGCTAAAATTTTATTTACGTCTTCTTTCTTAATTTTTAATCCTTTGGTCAAATTCCCTTGCAACTGCTTCCGTTTGGCGCTAAACCCGATTCTGACTAATTTAAAAAAAATTTTCTCCCCCACCTCNCCCCCTCCCCTCTCCTTACTAAGGAGAGGGTGCCGAAGGCGGGAGAGGTGAACGATTGAGCTGGCCACTTTTGGTTTTGGCCAAAAAACATCCGCTGGAACATAAGCGATAATCTTTGGTTCGCTGTAAAACTGCGTCGACACCGAGAGCAAACTCATTTGCCCCGGCCGAGCGCAAATTCTTTCCGCCACTTCGCGCTGCAGCATTAAAACCATGGCACTTGGTTTGTTTTCCGCCTCTGCTAAAAATTCGCGCAAAAAACGGGAAGTGATGTTATAAGGCAGGTTGGCGACGATTTTGTAACCACCCCACCCTTCCCTCCCCTTACTAAGGGGAGGGTTAGGGAGGGGTCTATTTGAATTTTGATATTTTAAAATATTTTCATTCACCACGGTTACGTTTTTTATCGTCAGTTCTTCCAATCTATTCTGCAACGCCTCTGCCAACTTACTGTCTATTTCCACCGCAATCACTTTTTCCGCTTTCCGCGCCAACATCTCGGTTAAAAATCCCAACCCCGCCCCGACTTCCAGCACTATGTCGTCTGATTTCAATTCCGCCGCCGCCGTAATTTTTTCATAAACATCTTGCCCGATTAAAAAATTCTGCCCACGCGAGCGGGCAGGCTTAATGTTATATTGCTGACATAATTGCTTTGTTTGCTGGAGAATGTTCATAAAATTATTTCAACGCATTCCAAGAGAACATTAGATATTGGGGATATTAGGATATTGGTTAAATTTTAAAATATGAATATCTTAATATCCTTATATCCCAATATCTACATTGGTTATCTTAGTAAATCTCTGCTATAATATAATCAGCAAATACTCCCTTAACTTTTAAATTTCTATGAGAAATATTTCCGATTCCACCATCCGTAACCTCTTTATCGCCGCCCTGATCGTGACGATAATTATTTTAGCTCTCTTTTCCACTTCCGTATTTGCCGCCGGCAGCGGCGGCGGCGTAATAGTCGGCGGCCGCATCGGTCTGGTAATACCAACGCCCACTAACATTGGCACGCCGCCTTGGGTTTGCGCCACCACCCCCTGTCCGCCGCCGGGAGATCTGCAACAGCGTCTGATTGGCCCCCAGTATGTCGGCAATGTTTTGGCGGACGTGATTATTTATGGTCCTCAAATTGCCAAACAATACCGGCACCTCTTGATGCCTCTCTCTTCTCCTTATTGTTCCAGCCCCCGAGCAGGAGCTTTTTTTATCGGTCAAGGCATCCCGGCCGGGCCGGGGCAAACCGCGCTCCTAATGACTGTTATTGGCTGCAGCCGGTAAAGTTAGTCAAAAATCCTTAAAGTCTTAAATAAGGAGTTGACTTTATGGACTTTACGACTTTACGGACTTCAGTATCTGCTCTGCTTTCTTTAAGTCATTTACGTCCGTTACCGGCAGCCAAAAACTGGCTATCACAATTTTAACGTCAAAATCCTGCGCCGCTTGCACGAGCGTTTGCGGCAGGCCCCATTCTTCTTTGCCCGGCAGTTTAACCAACTCATAGTTAAAAATTTCCGGCTCCATTACGAAAACGCCGGTATTCATTAGGTGTTCGTGTTCGTGGTTATGTTCGCCTTCAATAATTTCCTGCAGATGCCCGTCCGAACGAAAAACGATGCGCCCGCCGCGCGCCGGACCGGCGACTTTTTGCGCTAATACCGCCCAGTCATACTCTAAACATTTTTCTAAATCTTGGCGTAAATAAATATCGTCCCCCATCAGGCTGATAAACTTTCCTTTAATTTGGCCGCGCGCGAGCCATAGCGCTTTGCCCGTGCCTGACAACTCTTCTTGCCTGACATAAGTTATTTTTTTTCCTTGATACTCCCTGCCGAAATAATTGATGATCTGATCGCCTAAATAACCGACGACCATAATAACTTCGTCAATACTTTCTGGCAGTTGGTCTAATTTATGTTCTAACAAGTTTTTGCCGGCTACCTTTACCATCGGCTTGGGGATATCGTAAGTCAAAGGCCTCATCCGGACGCCTTTGCCGGCGGCGAGTATAACTGCCTGCATAAATAATTTAAAAATTATAATTAAATCTTATTTTTTGCTCTTTATTATAAGAGTAGCCAATCTTTTGGTGGAGCTCCCGCTTACTTTCATCCGCCTGCGTTTACGCTTGTCTGCCTGCGATAGCCGACGCTCGTAATCTTTTATCAAGCTATCATAACTGATGTTTTTGTCAACTGGCATACACCCCCACACCTAATGCTTTAAACTTCCCCGTATTCTTATTTTTAATTGGTTTAAGGCATTAGCTCTTAATTTTAAATTATGTTCGCGTTTTCTTGCTTCAGACTCAACACTATAAGCTTCATAATATACTAATTTTAAAGGTCTGCGATTTTTAGTTGAAAATACAACACCATTATTGTGTTCTTTAAGTCGTCTAGTTAAATCTTTAGTAGAGCCTATGTATAAATGATTATCCCGGTCACTCTTTAAGATATATAAATAAAACATAACATTAGGTGTGGGGGTAAATTTGTGCTACAATAACTATACTTTACCACATTTTTTATGGTTAGCCAAAATATATATTTTACCAAATACAGTAACGACAAATTTGAAATACTCAATAANTATAAAGTTTTTATTACCAAAGAACAGGTAGAGGAGGCGCTGCGTTTGCCCGACGCCGCGGTCAAAAAGAGTAAATATTTTTATTATCGCCGAGACGGGCTGACCGTGGTAGTAAAAAAAGAAGGCCGAACGAGTAAAATCGTCACCTTTTACCCAACGAAATAATTTTATAAATATGCGCTACGATCCTGAATCAAACATCGTCTCCCTGGGAATTGCCGCCGGCACCATTGACCACGTGATTGAGCTGGGCAATTTTTTAATCCATGTGAATAAAAATAAAACGCCGCTCTTGGTAGAAATTTTGGACGGCGGTAAATTAATCAGCCAGTTTAGCGGCGATAAAAAAAAATTAATGGAACTGACTGTCGCCGCCGACAGTTAAACGCCGGCAACTACCGCCATGAAATTAATAATTTTATTGCCGCTCNCGCTTAGTCTGATGACGGCTGGCTGCGGTAACATTATCAGCCAAAATAAAAATCCGAGCGTCTGCTGGGCTGACTCCTGTTTTCAGGTTGAGTTGGCGCGCAATGCGGAAGAACGGGCTCAAGGCTTAATGAACCGCCCGCGATTAGACCAAGACGCCGGCATGCTGTTTATTTTTCCGCAAAAAAAATTTTACAGCTTTTGGATGAAAAANACTTTAATCCCCTTAGACATCGTCTGGCTGGATGAAAATAAAAGAGTGGTTGATGTCAGCCGCCAAGCCCAACCCTGCCGGCAAGACCCCTGCCCCCTTATCACCTCCCGGCAGCCGGCTCAATTTGTTTTGGAAATAAACGCGGGGCTCGCGGATAAAAATGGCTTGAAAGTCGGCGACCTTTTGTCCTGGTCGCTGAATTAAATTTCTCTAAAAAAAAGAAGCTGCTGATTAGTGGGCTTCTTTTTTATCCAGACACCTTCCAGAGTTACCCTGCGGTGAAGGTGTTTGGATTTATTGATATAAATTTTATTTTTCTGCCTGCCGGCGGTCTCTTTCTTCTTGCCTGTTATACGCCCGAAAGCCGGTGCCGGCTGGAATTAAGCGGCCAATGATGACATTTTCTTTTAATCCTTCCAAACGGTCAACCTTACCGGTCACCGCCGCCTCAATCAGCACGCGGGCCGTTTCCTGAAAAGAAGCGGCCGACAGGAAGCTATCGG
>C687J35174_10008679_pt1 | contig 12859 bp, 17 predicted proteins | sample RifCSPhighO2_01_FD_35174 | JGI IMG/M metagenome (IMG submission 35174) | reverse complement strand
CCCGGCCAGGATTGTTCAGGCGGGGCTGAACTCGAGGAACGCTAGTTCCGAAGATGTTCGAATCCTATTTTAGAATTTTAATAGCCCGGCCAGGATTCGAACCTGGGTCCTCAGGACCAGAGCCTGAGATGATTGTTCGCGCAGCAAAACATATGTTTCGCGTGTGCCGCTACACTACCGGGCTGTGTATTTGTGTTTGTGCGAGTCTCTTTTTAAAGCTTGCTTTCTTGAAAACATGACTATCATTAGGTTCTCATGAACACAAATAATTTTAAACTACAACACCTACGCAGGCGTATGCAATCAAGAAGGCAATTCCTTGGTTTAGTAGGTGGTTTGGCCGCGCTTGTGCTCATGGAGCGCACTCCGATGGCCCAAACACTCGCCTCTCCAGTGTATGCAGTGGAAAGAGTGCCAAATCCGGACCAATACCGCTTTTTATGTGATGGCTTGCATTTCATGTCATTGGTCATGGAAGATGAATATGGACGAATTAATGATTTCAGGCCGCATCCTGATGCGATGCCGAATGATAACGCGTGGGGCTCTTCGTTTTATCTCATGCCTTTTACGCCGGGCGCGACGTTGAAACATACTGACCTGCCGACGGTGACTGCAGATTCTTCAGGCATACTTGTGGAGTCCTCGGGCGGTGTTTCAATGGGAAGTGATACGGAAATTGGCCATTGGGCATCATCATTACATATTCAATACGATATCCCCCCTCATAGGATAACGGGAAACGGAACATATGAAATCAATTTGGACAATCCTCTCGATCAAGAGCTTAATCTCTTCAGGATTGCGAGCAATTATCTCATTAATGTGCCGTTGCGAGATGGCACAACAGGAAATACGGGTGACATGCAGCGAGCGAATTACTATCTGCATAATCCGCCACACCCCGATGGATCATGGATTCCAATATACGGCAACCACTTTCCCCAAGATATCACGGATGACCTCCTGATAGAAATGATCGGGAATTTCAACAACGTCGATGTTCCAGGAGTCGAGCCAGCGTACAAGCCAAACATCACCGTCAGAATAACATCGATTCCTCCGCAATCAGGAATCCCCATGATTTTTGGCGGCTGGTATGACCAATCACAAAGTCAAAATCCCTATTCAGACAATGTGGGCATAACCCCGCTCATTCTTAACCGTGGCATTCCCCCAAACCTAACGCAGCTCAGGTATATGCTCGATTTTGAGTCTACTCCATATAGGGGAGCATCCGGAATTATATTGAGATAACGAGCGCTTTATTCAACAAACATCGTCTGCGGCTTTTTCATGTACTTTGCCATGTGTTGCTGCCTTATAGTATCGAGCACAGCAAGATACGGATGGATATCTTTCTCAATGTGTTTGAGGAGTTTATGCCCTTTCGGAGTAAACAGTAACTCTTTAGAAGGATTGTAGTATATCAGCTTTTTCTTCTCGAGCTGTTCGAGGTTCTTGTATATCGACCGTGATTTTTTTGACGTGATGCCCGCTTTTTGCACGACTCTGATGAAGTCAGCTTTTGAGCTCACCATCGCGAGATTCGGAGCTGTTTCTTTCTGCAGTTTTTTATTCGTCTCCTTATAATACTCCCCCAACGCAAAGAGCATGAGCTTTATCTTGTTAGACACAGCCATAAGGGACGGCAAAGAAAGTAAGTATTTATGCCTTTCGGGAAAAACGCGTATCCAAGCACCATGCATCAGGGCCGTGGAGCGCGATTGATACCGCGGCCAGCATTAATCCAAAATCACGAACTCCAATCTCATTATAGCCAACAAAGAAAATAATGCCGAGGAGATGAAGCGCGAGTAACAGAGCGACAATACGTGTAAACAAGCCCATTACGAGGAGAAGCCCTAGGATGATCTCGGCTATTCCATTAACGGTTACAAATAGAGCCATGCTCTGCTCCGGAACAAAACCGGGAAGATAGCCAAACCATTCTCCAGGAGCCATGATTTGGTTGGAGCCGAACCAGAGGAATACGAGCGCAATGCCGATGCGAACAACAATCGGGGCGTATCTCTTCATATCCACATTTAGGGGGTTCATCAAACTAGTTTATATACCTACCGAGACCGAAACGCTCACTTTTTTAAATGCACGATCACTTTCAAATTGCACATGGACCCTTCCAAACATCTCATTAAGCCCGCGCGGAATATTGATCTTAGAGAGCTGTCTACAGATGAAACCGAGGACATGACAAAGCCCGAAGGCAAGGAACAGCTCGAGGCGCTTACTGAGCGTCTTGTTGAGCTTCAAAATGTATTTTATGCGGATGGAAGCAGAGCGCTACTCGTCGTTCTTCAAGGCATGGATACTTCCGGAAAAGATGGCGTAATAAAAGATGTGTTCGGTCCTTTAAACGCTCAGGGCTGCCATGTGGATAGCTTCAAAGTCCCAGCCGGAGCAGAAACAAGGCATGATTATCTTTGGAGAGTGCATGCAAAGTGTCCAGAAAAAGGCATGATCGGAGTGTTTAATCGATCCCACTATGAGGATATTGGGGTCGTTCGCGTGCATAACTATGTTCCTCCTGATATCTGGAATAACAGATATCGCCATATACGGGAATTTGAACGAATGCTCGTTGAGGAAGGCACAATCATACGGAAATTCTTTTTACATATCAGTAAAGACGAACAACAAGAACGATTAGAGGCGCGTTTGGCTGATCCTAATAAACGATGGAAATTTGATCCCAAAGATGTTGAGGAGAGAAAACTCTGGGACGCATATCAGGAAGCGTATTCAGAAGCTATAGGCGCAACATCAACGAAATATGCTCCCTGGCACGTCGTTCCCGCGGATCATAAATGGTACCGAAACCTTGTCGTTGCGACCGTAATGGTCCAAACGCTCGGAGCGCTAAACCTTGAGTATCCGACTCCCGATTTTGACCCGAAAAAAATTAAAGTAGTTTAGAATGAACGCTTAGATTTCTTCCATAATCCCATAAAATAATCATCCAGCGCAGCGCATAAATCCGCATCCGTGATGTGAAGATTAAGCTTGTTCTCAAGCCCGGGATTCTTCAATGTGATCTTGCACTCCTGCTTATCGCGGACAATAATGGAGAAGTTGTGAAGCGGATAAAACCGGATGTCAACCCCCGCATTCTTGAAGTTCCGCACCGCTTGTTTAAGCCGTGGCCGTATGTCTGTGAGGATGAGTCTCACCTGAGCGCCGTTATTAATCGCGCGTTTGAGGAATCCGAGAACTTCGTATTTGCTCTTAGATGTTTGGAATTTCCAGCCCACAATATGAAGAGACTTCTGCGAACGTGCGCAGAGCTCCCCCAAAAGCTGGTGTGAGGCGTGAAAGCCATAGGAGAGTTCGACAATGTCCTGCGGCTCCTGGCGCTCCCTTCTCTCAAGCTGTTCGAGCCGTTCAGCCGCTTCGTCACTTGCGTTCATAAGGTTCTCGCTTTCACGGTCGGCAAGCGTGCGCAGCGCAATTCTTGCATCTAGCGCCTCAAAATAGCTCGGATCTCCCGAGAGTTTTTGCACAAGCCCTTTCTGCGCAAGGGTTTTAAGATTGGGGTACACGGCGGTGATGGGCACTTTGGATGCGTCGCTGAGCGCCTGCGCTGTGGTTTTTCCGAGTTGGACGAGCGCAAGATATACGGCTCGCTCATACTTACTCAGCCCCAATGCCTGCAGCGCCCTCATTAATAATTGAGAATTAATAATAATATATAAATGTTAGCATGGTATTCTACAGATTATGAGCCTTGAAAATGAACACCAGGAGGCAACGCAGCTGGCATACCTCGCAGGCCAAGAAATCTGCAAACGCTATCGTAGGCAAGTGATTACACGTGTCAAGGCGGATAATAGCCCCGTCACAGAGGCAGACCTGATATCAACAGAGATTATCCTCAATGGGCTTCAAAGCGCTTTTCCCCATGATGGAGTTGTTTCTGAGGAGTCCGAGGACATTCAGGGTGGGCGCACATGGTATGTTGATCCGCTCGATGGCACGAAAGGGTTTCTTTGGCAGACAGACCAATTTGCCGTCCACATCGGGTTGTGCATTGAGCAGGCGCCCATTCTCGGAGTTGTGTATAAGCCCATTGGCAACATAATGTACTCAGCATGCAAAGATGCGGGCGCGTTCAGGCATGCTCTCTCAAACTCGGCCTCATTTGACCAGTTACAATGCAAGGTAACCCAATCCGAGCGGTGGACGCTGGTGACTCGTGATCGGCTTCCATCGCAAGGATTGCTGGATCTCATTAAGAGACTTGGATCCATGAAATTGCTTTTCTCAGGTGGCGAAGGCATTCGCATGCTCAAAGTTGCTGAGAATATTGCAGACGCGTATATCCAGCCGAAAGCGGCAAACACGTGGGATGTTTGTGCTCCCCACGCTATTCTCAGTGCGGCAGGAGTCATTGTCGAATATGTGGACGGCACCCCGATTGTGTACGAAGGCCAGCGTGAGATGACGAAGCGCATATACGCCGCTAACTCGGAAAACCTTGCAGCAAAAATCAAAGAAGCGGAGAGAGAAACATGCCTGAAATCTACCTTATAAGGCACGCGGAATGCGAAGCGAACGTGAATAATACTGTCCAGAAGATTGTCGGCGGGAGGAAAAACGAAAGCCCGCTCACCGAACGTGGAGCGCAACAAGCGGAGCGACTGAAAGACCGATTCTATGATGAAGGAGTATTGTTCGATTTTGTGTTTGCATCAACCGCAGAACGAGCGAAGCAAACCGCTCAGATAGTATGTGATCGCAACATTTACCCTGCACAGTGGATTAATTATCGTGATGATTTGCTTGAACTGAGCAGGGGATGTGCTGAAGGGCGTCCGATTGCGGAGGTCTATGCCCCATCTGTTTTAGAGCAAATACGAAACGATCAATATCGTTTCAAGACTCCTGGCGGGGAGTCCATTGAGGATGTTGAGAAGCGCATGATGGGCTTTCTTGAGCGGGAAGTTCTTGATCTCGACGGAACTGTCGCAATCTTTACGCATGGCCATGCGATCCGATCAGTATTAAGGAGACTCCTGAATTTCGATCCAGACCATTTCTACCGCTTGGTTTTGGGAAACACATCCATCTCGCATGTGTCCTACCGAAATAATGAATGGTTTGTGCAAGGCATTAATGACTGTGCGCATTTGGGCAAGAAGATGACAAAAACACGAACCCTTGTAGAATGTGCGATGGCATGAGTTAAAAAATAATCTCTGTGAATTATTTCCTGCAGAAATCATACACTTTGAGAATGTCCTCAGGGTCTTCCCCAACCATGCTGGTTACTTTGGTTTGTGCCACCTGCAATTCATTGCGAGCAAAATCTGCAATTTCCGCATCGTTGCCATTCGTAAACCAGACGACTCTCGGAGCTAGTCTCATGGATGCCTGAAGTGCAGCTTTCTCGGAATCCTGAAAACCCTTTCGAAGTTGATTGATTGCCTCATCCGATAGCTGGAGCTCTCCGCGCCCGTATGCAATTATTCTGTCAATATCAGCCCCCCCTTCTGCGCTGAATAATACTTGGTGTGCATACACGATATCAGCGCTTTGGATGAGCCTGTCAAGAAATCGTGCGTCTCCATCAACACGCTCTACAGCTATGCCCATGCCATTGTGCATATCAAACCAGCCACCGCGATAGTCATTAGCATCTTTGAAATCGACAACAGAAAATCTCTGGATACCCGCGCTCGTCTGGGCTATAAGCCGCATAGGAGGATCCGCGCCAATCTCAACCACATGGTTAGGCTTCACGGCAGAATAAACTCCACGCAAGTAATCAGCAGCTGATTTCATCAACATTGCAAGTGCCTCTCGCTTTAAAAACGTGAGGTTTTTATGTTGGTAATAGATTCCAGGATATATGCCCAAAGCAGTCTTCCTCGTACCACAGATCGGATGCAGTGATGTCGAATTAATGACGCTCAAAACCGTTCTGGAAAAAAATTCAATTCCATGCGCGATAGCGAGCTATTCAACCGGGAAAGTACTCAGCAAAACGGGAATACCACTCAATGCTGCACGTTCGATTGCAAGTCTGACTCCAGAAGAATTTGATGCGATCATCGTCGTTGGCGGTGAAAACGTAGCGAGTCTTGCAGAATATGACTGTGTTATTGAGCTGATCAGATCCGCTTATGCGCTGAAAAAGTACATCGTGCTCCTGTGTATGAACTCAGCACTGCTTCTTCCCAGAGCCGGCCTTCTTGAAGGTCGAAAGGTGACCGTTTTTGAAAACAAGAACAAATGGAGCCTGAAGCAGATCAAAGAGCACAAGGGCATTCTTGTGGATGAGCCGGTTGTGGTAGACGGCAATATCATCACATGCAGGAATGAGGAAGATGTGATGGAGTTGGCCGACGAGTTAATCCGTATATTGAGCATATCCTCAAAAAAATACGTCACGGTGGATGAAGCAAGAAAAATCATTAACAAGTAAGCCAAAGATTTGCACTTTATTTGGGTCTATCTCCCACTTTGTTCAAACTCTAAGACAGATAAATAGCCCCGCTCGGATTGTTTGGGCGGTCCCAAGCTCTAGGAACCGCAGTTCCGAAGATGTTCGAATCTGATTCCGGGCATCTCGTTATAGATTTGTAAAAAACAAAACATTTATATACTGCTGTTGCAGTAATGCAACATATGTTGCAAAAAAGAAACGATTTTGAAATTATAGAAATTTTACGTAAAGACCAAAGTCATATAAGAGATATTGCCCTAAAATTGAAGATGGTCCCCTCAACGGTCATGCGGACACTCAACGCCCTGCAAGAAGAAAATGTTGTTGATTTCAAAAAAGATGGAAAAAACAGTACATATTTCCTAAAGGAAACTCCAGAAGCTAACATTTATGTCTATTTTTCGGAAAAATATAAACTACTTAAATTAATCGAACAACCCTTGATGAGAAGGCTAATTAAAGAGCTCCATACAGAAACAAAAGGAGAATTGATAGTCCTGTTTGGTAGCCATGCCAAAAATACATATTCAAGCACAAGCGATATCGATATATATATCGAAACAAGTCAACCAACACAAAAAGAGAAACTGCAAAAAATATCCCCCAAACTGAGCATAAAACTTGGTAATTTTGATAAGGATTCTCCCTTAGGGAAAGAAATAAAAAGAAATCATATCATTGTGCAAAATGTTGAGAGGTTTTGTCAACTCACACAATGAGAAAAATTAATTTTATAGAAAAACTGATCAGAGAAGAAAAAATTAAGCTAGCGGAACCGAGTAAAGTCGTAGCTGAGTCTTACAATGAAAAGTCGAAAAATGCGCTCAAAGCCGCAAACATACTCCTCTCGCAAAATCTGCCTGAGGAAGCAATGCCCATGGCATATTACGCAATGTATCACAAAACAACCTCATTGTTCTATCTTATTTGGGATAAAATGCGAAAATCATGCTGCGACAATCATTCTTCTTAAAGAACTGTTTGGAATTGACAACAAATCGATATCCTCTGCAAAAACTGAAAGGATAGACAAGCAGTACTATACAGATTTTGTGGTCAGAAACAATGATGTTACAGAACTCATTTCTATCGCAGAATCCTTTATTGGTGGAGTGGACCTCTTTGTGGATAAGATTACTGAAGAAGAGAAGAAGCATTATTTGAAAGAGTTTAAGAAGGCATATTTTGCCTGAAAAAGAAAGAGGCTGAAAAATTGATGCATTAGTACATTGATTATCGCTGTAAACTGCTTCAGAGTAAAATCAAATAGCCCCGCTCGGATTGTTTGGGCGGTCCCAAACTCTAGGAACCGCAGTTCCGAAGATGTTCGAATCGAGCCTATGTAATTTTAATAGCCCCGCTCGGATTCGAACCGAGGTCTCAGCCTTTCTTCACATAAAGATCCAAAGGGCTGAATGATTGTTCGCGCATGAATCCGAGATTCACGTACCGCTACACTACGGGGCTGCAACGCCAAAAGGCGCTGCATTGTTTATAAACATTGTTGTTTCACCTCCAGGACAAATTGGCAAGCTCACGTGCAACTTCTTTTCCCTGGATAATCGCGGCCGTGAACGGATATCCGGGAAAACGTCCGTTTTTACGGCTGCCATTCGCCTGACACTCTCCAAGAGCATATGCTCCTGGAACATTCACAACCCTTCCTAATGCGTCCGTGAGAATGCCTCCGCTTGTGTAGTGCACGCAGGGAGTTATGACCTCATTAATGTTTCCGGAATCGATCGCATGAACTTCCGGATTACAATCAGGCGCGACAAACCTCACAGTCCCTCCCCTGTCACGAACCTCCTTTGCTTGCTCAAGCAGCTGGTCAAAGATCTCATGATACCTGTCCTGCTTGATGAGCTGGCGTTGCTGTTCTCTAAAGACGTAATCTCCGGCATCGTCAACAAACTCCCCCATTTTAGACACTGCGCCGATAAGGATTTTAGTTCCTCCATCATATCCGAACGGATGGACGAACATGCATTCTTCATTGACGACCAATCCTCCTAACTCCCGGACAATGTCAAAAATCCTGTAGTGTTTGTAGGTAACAGTGTCCGTATTCGGGTATTTGCCAGCGAATCCTCCCGTCGCAAGCACAACATGCCGCGCCTGTATCTCTCCGATATTGAAGTAGAGTTTGAAGCCCGATTCTAATCGTTCAATTCTAAGCAGTTCCGTGTCCGTATGGGCTTTCATGCCTTGCTGTAACTTACTCAGGAAAGTTGCACCACCGCGTTTCAGCGTTGACGGGATGACTCCAAACGCTCTTGGCTCGTGTGGGATTTCCAGTTCGTCAAGCAACTCAGTGACGCGATTCGTGTGCGAATACACAAATCGCATCTTCTCCTCGTTTTCTCCAAGCTGAGAAACCGATCTTCGAACAATTTCGTCAAGCGCCTCGGGAGCGCAGAGCCTGCAATGGCCGTAACTCTTTGCGGACGTGTTGCGTATTTCATTCTTCTGATCCGTGCATATGAAGTGATCAACGCCGTGTTTTCTGAGCTCATAACTCACGACACTGCCCGCGATGCCTGTTCCAATAATCGCTATCTCAGTTGCGCCAAAGTGAAGGCGCACATCTCACATGTATATCCTCTTGATTTGGTTTTTCAACTAGCATGGTGATTCCTCCGCGTTTAATGTCCGCGCGACATGATTATTTCTAGTTCACTGAATGTTTTAACGTAGAAGGCCTACCTCACCAATGCCCTTGACTAATTTTAAAGATGAAACTATCTAAGAAAATGTTAACGCCAAAGACAATCAACTCTTGTCATGAAAATGGAAATGATATGCTCCTATATAATTGTTTCTGAGAAAGAAGTTTATTTTGAGACGTCATGGTGAATCTTCAACAACCCCAGGACCATATATCTTGTCCGCTTTAGCTTCTGCTCTCTCCATGTGGACGAGTTCATACATTTCGCCAAAGCCTTTGAACATATCTGATATAGCCGCACATGCGATGGAAGAAAGCTGATGATCTGCACTAGGTGATTTAGCGAGTAATCTGCTCATGGTATTAAACATTGCAAGAAACCGCTGAAGCTGACTTCGCTTTTCAAAGAGATACGCCTCGCGCGTTGGGAATATTTTTTTTATAGCCTCATACTGCGCTTCCGGTGTGAGGGCATATGGTAAACCATTAGCCCCCGCAATCGATACCAACTCTGCTAACACCCTCGAACCTGTGTGTGATACGCCCGCACGGAGGCTATCCATAAGTGCCGCCTCATGTGGATCCTCAACGGTGTTGAGATCAAGCGTGTTTTCTATCCTGCGTAGGGCATCCTCCAGGGTTTGCTTTGGCACATACTTTTTTCTGGCTAATACTCGGTACACATCTACATTGGCGACCCTCGGATTCATGAGCTGCAACCCGGCTGTAAACTCATGCACTGCTGCATCAATAGCATTCTGAGGCTCGCCATCCTGCTCCATTGCCGCGATGATAGCGTTCTGTGCATGGAGCATCATTTCTTGAAATATTTTTTGCCCTCGAGGATCAGTTGAATCCTGGAGATACTGTTCCACATCGCGCTGCACAAGCGCTTCAAGGATCTGTTCCTGGACATCCATGTACAATGCAAGTCTTTACCGCTTTAAGAATGTTTTTGCTCGCCGGCGCTGGGATTTTCACCCATAAAGCATGTGCTTGTTACATGATTTGAACGCCCAAGTAGGGCACAGGGGTATCGGTCCTGCGCATTCTTTTTATGTTTTATTTAAGAACAATCGGAAGAATTTCGGGAACAATTTAATGGCAATTCTCGCTATTGCGAAGGATTTACGGATGTGCCGGGTCCATATATCCGATCGGCGATTTGCTCCATCGCCCGTTTTGTTATGCACTTTCGCTCGCTGTCAAATTCCATGATGAGCTGCAATGAGGCGCGGACTCCAATGCTTAAGTATCCGAGAATCGCGTCTGGACTTGCCATTCCTTTTACGCAATTAGTGTCCACATCAAATATGGCGCTTTGGACGTAAGCACCCATGTTCTCATAGGCATTCAGGAAGCTCTCTCGTGTGGTGAACACTTCCCTCGTAGCTTCGTGGTCTCCTTCCAAAGTAAGTGCGTAATCAATACCTTTTCGCTCCGCAAGTGCTATAATGGCCTGAATCCTCGCCTCATCATTCGGTCGCCTTGTTTCCTTAAGGCTGAGCATCCAGTTTGATTTCACCCTCAATTGAAATGAGGAGCCTGAAAGATCCCATCTCGATTCAGAACCATCATAGATCGCTACCATTCTCTTACGCATCTCTTCATCAACGCCATCAGCATCCATTGCAGTCAGCGCAGCTTTTCTGGATACACCTTGAATCCTCTTGAGATACTCAGTCATCTGCGGGTCAGAATATAGTTCAATAGTCTCCTCCGCTCGATGCTGTGCGTACGCTTCAATAATGCGCTCTAAGTCATTCATGCGATGTCAAAGTGCGCTGGGCGTTAAAAGAATGTGTATATCTGAGACATCACGAACATTCAGCAAACGATATATCTTTTCAACATCTCCTCTTCCATGAAATGCAGTTTCTTAGCCGGAATAATCAAACATTGAGGAAATGAAGTGAACAATCCATCCTTGACCTCAGCAAGCGTTCCCGCATGGATCTGTTGCTTTTCAGAACCAAGCGCCGCGCATCCAACCGCGCGCGTATTTGCAGGCAATCCTTTTTCGATCAAATAGAGACACGCTTGATTGATCGTGAGAAATCGTGAATCCTTCAGATCCAAGTCCAGCAACACCAGCGTGTGCATATCCGCTTTCATGTTCTTCATGATGATATCAACGGGTGATTGCACGTCTTTGTGATGGAATGGTATGGACGTTGTTTTCCCGAATTTATACAGCTCTAGTCCCGTTATACCAACCGCGGTAAGGATGGAAGCATTGTGAACAACTTTAACATCAATTCCCTTACCCAGCGCCCGCTGATACAGGTCAACATGCGTTGTCGCTGAAAAAACGTCGCCAACAATAAGGAATGCTGTATCATGCTGCGACGCATCCTTAAGGATAGTCTCATCAGCGCGTTTTTCAACCATATCGCGATCTGCAAGAATAATCTTCCTACCATAGAACGCTTCCAGCTTCGAAACCGGAACCTGCAATATAGACGTATAATGCTCCAAGTACACCGTATGCGCCTTCTTGACTGCTTCAAGGCCTTTGACGCTGATATCTTTCTCGTCCGCGAGGCCGATGCCTATAAGTGCAAGTGCCATTTTTTACTATAATCTTGTGCTCCTTAAAAACATTCTGGAAACCTTTAGAACAAATAACTTATCTTCCTAGTGTATTTATGAGGGTATACGCGCCGTATCCAACTCCGTATCCAAGAACTGTGCATACAGCAGCTGTAGCTGCGTAGAGACCTCCTCCAAATGCGACACTACTCTTTCTGTACTTGCGTGAATCGATATCCAGCTGAAGAGCAGTCAGATCGGATGAGAGTACTCCGGCCGCCATTCCGAACGAGCCAGCGATGGCTGTAGGCGCAACGAGCAGTGCAGTACCAGCTGTTTCAAGTGGAATTTGTGCGGCATCGCAAAAACCCTTCGCCGCCGCAGAAGCCATGGGAAATATCTGGACAAAAGGAGACTGGGCGCATATGACAAGATGGCTTAATGTCAGGATATGAGCGCTTCGATCCACATTTGGAGATGCTAAGAGAGTATCAAGCGTTGCCATATGCATAATGCATTCCGGGTGCTATTAATAAATGTTATTGTGATGGACCCATATTGTCATCTTGTATCCCCTAATTCTTTCCCACACAATCCTTAGTAATCGTCGATTTATCGTCGACAAAAGGGCGATTAAAGGTTTTAAACCTATATACTCCAGAACAACAATCTTTATATACCACCACTATTATAGAGAAAAGTATATTAATACCGTTTTTTGGCGAAAACGGCTTGAGTGTGTTAAACGGGTTGCATCGAAATTTTGGCGAATTTCGGTTGCGTTATTCACCTGTTGGCGCAAGTAAATAACTTCGTTCTGAGGATTAGCTAGGAGTGGTGCTATTTAAACCTTTCGATTTAGATAGTAAACTCCGAATAAAAAGAGGGGTTGAAACAATGGACTTTATGGTGCAACGGGCTATGGAAACGGAACAACAAAACACAAAAATCATCGAAGGCTTAGTCGGCCAGGCTAATATCAAAGTCATAGGCTGCGGTGGTGCCGGCAACAACATGGTCAATTGGCTCTATAAGAAGGGTATCAAGGGAGCCGAGATCATCGCGTGCAACACGGACCAGCAGCATCTCTCCATTACTGAAGCGGATAAGAAGTTCCTTCTTGGAAAGGATGTCACAAGAGGTCTTGGCTGCGGAGGCTTCCCCGAGAAGGGGGCTGCGGCCGCTCAAGAGTC
>C687J35174_10008672_pt1 | contig 12866 bp, 9 predicted proteins | sample RifCSPhighO2_01_FD_35174 | JGI IMG/M metagenome (IMG submission 35174) | reverse complement strand
TACGACGCCTGGAAGAAGGGCAGAAATAGCTACAAAGATTGTTAGTTACAATCTTTGGGCACGGCTACGAGCCATGCTGCATGGACTTTTCAATATGACCGTTGAGATGATTCTTGGTCGGAACCGAGTCCCTAACTAAGATACCTTTTCATATTAAACTTCAATGCAATGGCAGCCGCAATCAACAGTTTAATGAAATCTCCGATAAGGAAGGGTAGGACCCAACCGCCAAGTATCTGGATAAAAGGAAGGTCTGTTGCCAAGAGGCCGCCTATGACACCAAACACATAGATAATGAGGCTGCCCACAATCATTGGGGATATAAACTTACCATAAGTCTTTTTCTGTATCCTTTCAATAAGGAATCCGACAGCGAATGCTGCGAACGGATAACTAAACAAGTAACCGCCTGTGGGTCCAAATAATACTCCCAGGCCAGAACTACCCCCTGCAAAGACCGGCAAACCGAGAGCACCGACTGCAAGATAAAGTATCTGTGATAATGCTCCTAAGCGAGATCCCAATAATGCTCCTGCTAGGAGAACCATCATTGTCTGTAATGTTATGGGGACTGGCGTGAAACCTAATGGGATTTTTATGGGGCTTACTGCTGCAGTCAATGCTGCGAATAAGGCAGCGAAGACCATGCCTTTTATGTTTAAGACGTTCGATGACCTCTTAAGAATGCTATTCCCTTTTTTGGATGCTGTGCCTTTTTTTTTCATGATAGTCACCTCATTTCCATGTATTTCCTTATTTTAAAAAGATTGTGTTTATTCAAACGCAAATGAGTAAATGTTAATTTTTGAATAAACCGTAATTTTGACTACCGAACCCCTTTTTAATGAGGTCATCAGGTATAATCTTGGTTCATGGATTATGATCTTTCTGATTTTTCCTTCTGCTTCCACCTCAACGCATGTTTCTTCAGGCGCCTCTGCCACGGCATAGACTGCATGTCCTTTTGCCTTAATGCAGAGAGATCCTTTCTTGCCCCTATGCTGCAGATATTCGCTTTTTTGCACCCATCTTCCTTGCAAAATCAACTTTATATTAGTCTTCTTTTTTCCTAGATAGATTGTAGTATAGCGGGTATATTTCGGTTCTTTTACAAAAACTTTCTTTGTTGTGACACCCAACTTTTTTTGGATTTCTGATTCTAATACGCTGTAGTTTCCCTCGCCTATGTGTTTGTACACTACCTTGCCCTTAGATATCAGTAATTGGGTTGGCCAGAAGTCTATCTTGTATTTTTTTATGAGCTTTTTGTCCTTATCAATAATAATCGGAAGACTTATCTTCGAGAGAGCTTGATCAATATTCTTGTAGTTTCTCTCAAAATCCCACTCCGGGGGATGAACCAGCACGAATTCCAGTCCATATTTCTGATATTTTCTCTCGAGTTTAGACATATATTGTAAAGAGCGCTGGCAATTGAAGCAGCTGTACGAGAAGATATCTACCAACATCAGGTCGGGCGCCATATACCTGTCCCTCTTCTAAATCTATAAATAGATTGTGTTTTATTCCTATCCGACTACTGTTAACACAAACATTTATAAATATGCGTTGACCCCCTTATGCACATGAGAAGCTTACCATATAGGTCATGCATCTGTTTCTGTTGTAGCTGTTGCTGTTAGCAGTGCTCATTGTTCATTTATCAATTAAATGAGGTGCTATTCATGAATATAACTATAATAAACACAAACGATCCCTATGAAGAATTCAAAGAGAAATGAGCATGCCCTAGTGGCATGGTAGATGTGCTCCAACCGGTTGAAAAATAAGCGGTTTAATGTTCAATTACGGGGAAATATATTTAAACTGACCCTTATTCGGTACAGAAGATGTTTGATGCGTTGATAACTGCCTACAAAAAGGACCCTGCCTTGCGTAAGGGAATAAATGTTCTAGAAGTACTGCTCTATCAAGGCGTCCATGCAACATGGTTTCATAGGATAGCTCATCTTTTGTATAGACTGCATATACCATTCATTCCCCGTTTCATATCTCAATGGAGCAGATTCTTAACTGGAATTGAGATCCATCCTGGCGCAAAGATAGGCAAGAATTTCTTTATAGACCATGGCATGGGGGTTGTTATCGGCGAGAGTGCTGAGATAGGGAATAATGTCATGATGTATCATGGCGTAACTTTGGGAGGGCATGGATGGTGGGCTGACAAGAAAGGCGCAAAAAGGCACCCCACTATCGGAGACAATGTCACTTTGGGAGTTGGATGCAGCATCTTAGGCCCGATTACCGTGGGAGACAATTCAAAGATCGGCGCAGGCGCTATCGTAATCCATGATGTGCCTGCCAACTCAACTGTCGTTGCAGAATTAGGCAAGTTCGTTATCAAGGAAGGCAAAAAAGTCGGTGAAAAAGAAATCCAGCATGTCGATGTTCCTGAACCAAAATATTATGGGAATGGGAAGAATTCTACCTGATTTTTTCCTTGAATTTATTGAAACGGTCGTTCGTCAAACTCGGTGTTGCACCCTGCAATCTGGCTAGCATTCTGGTCAAGATGGAAAGATCCACGATTTCCGCAACAGCATGCGAATCCTTCTTTTCCGTCAGATCATGTATCTCCAGCAAATGCTTTTGGATCTCCATCATAATGAAGTCATAGCAGTCTTCCTGCTTCTGTTTTTGTGTTTTTGCAGCAAGCAATTGAATCTGACTTTCAGAAAGGATTGTTGTTCACCTCATTGTTCTGTGAGAAATAACCACCCCCCGGCGGTTTTCTCGTGGGCTGAATTCCCACCCCCAACGTTTCTTCCAAGCAAGGCTTGTGCAACACCAAACCAAAAAAATAGTTTTTTTGCGTTTGTTGTAACCTTTTTACCGAATTACCCCTTTATATATTCTCGGTTTGGTAATCATGTATTAAGATATACTAAGAAACACTACTATAGTAAAATATGATATTTGGTCTATGCAAAATGGTCATATCCCCGCTTGCGCAGAGGGATATTTTTACCATTACGATACATCATGATATCTTTTTTGCTGGTGATCTCACCTATCAAATAGCCCCTCACTTTGTTGAGATTCTTTTCTGATACTGTATAGATCAGTTCAAAGTCCTCGCCACCATACAATGCATATAGGAGGGCATCCTTTTTTACGACAAGTGCTGCCTGTCTGGTCTCTTCTTTAATGGGCACATTGTCTGCAAATAAGAGAGCGCCTACTTTACTTTGGCTGCATACATGGGTTATTTCAGATGCGAGGCCATCAGAGATGTCCTGCATCGCATTAATATATCTTAGGAATGGCCGCACTTTATGGAATTTTGCCTTTGGTTCGAGGTGGCGTTTCTTTGTTTTTGCGTGCCCGGGGATATTGTTCTTTAAGAGGTTTAATCCTGCAGCAGATCCACCCAAATCACCCGAAACTAAGATAAAATCACCTGGTTTAGCCATGCTTCTGAGCTTAAGTTTTTTTATTTCCAAAAAACCAATGAGGTCCACATGAATCACGATCTGGTTTGCATGGGCTGTATTACCCCCAATTATCTCTATCCCATACTTCCCTGCTGCACTGCGCATTCCTTTGTAAAGCCTTTCGACAAATGCAACATCCATACCCTTCCTGAGAGCTAGGGAAATCAAGGCATACTTAGGAACAGCACCCATACTACCAATATCAGAAACATTTACTTCTATCGCTTTCATGCCAACCTGTTCTGGGGAATAATACTCCAGGCTGAAATGGTCTCCTTCAATGAGGGTATCGGTGGTACAAACTACATATTTTTTTCCGATCTTGACAACTGCCGCATCATCCCCTATACCCACTATGATGCTTTTGTCATTTGGCTTTCTTGCAATTCGGTTGATGAGCCCAAACTCCCCTATAGTGCTTATCTTCATGCCGTTACCAATACTCCTGTTTTATATAAATCTTGCCTTACATCCGATATATTTATTAATATCCTGTGCCACATAGCGTCTATGCTTACTTTGCTATTTGTGCTCCTGCTTTTGGCTGTAGGGATAATACTTCTTACTAAGGGTTCTGACTGGATGACTGACAGCATGATTCCGGTTGCTGAGAAACTCGGAACTTCTTATATCGCAGTTGCCTCCATTCTGGTTTCAGTCATGCTGAGCATACCTGAGATATTTGTTGCAATATATGCTTTTTTTAAGGGTCACGAAGGCATCAGCCTCGGTGTTATAATCGGATCAATCATATGCAATATTGGGCTTATGACTGGGTTAAGTGCGCTCATAAAACCATTGTCCGTTGACAGTAGGGTTGTCATACGGGACGGGGTATTCGCGCTTATTGTCTCATTTATTGTTTTCATATTCGGTTTTGACCTCCAATATGACCGCAATGAAGGTCTTGTGCTCCTGTTGCTATTTGTACCCTATGTGCTTAACGTGTGGTTTTTTGAAAAATGGGCCACCCAAAAAGAGCGCAAAGAAGAGCTTAAAGAGATCAAGAAGGAGCTTGATGTCATTGGATTGGGGTTTCTCCATCTGAAACCCGGTCTTTTTCTCTTTTTCCTTGGTTCAGGCGCCTTGTTGCTCGGGTCTTATCTTTTTTCTGATGCCCTTATCACCCTTGCAAAGCTAACCGGCTTATCAGATATACTGATAGGGATAACGATTGGAGCTATTGGACCATCAATCCCCAATATACTCTCTGCAGTACAGGGGACAGTGAAGAATTATACCAAGATTGCCATTACGGAGACATTTGGTTCAGATATTTTTACCCTGCTCGTTACCTTGGGTCTGCTTGCGGTTCTAAACCCCTTCTCTATAGACAGTCGTTGGCTTTTTTTCGATATCCCCATGATGATAACCATGACTGTACTGATGATGCTTTTCATATTCAAGGGGCATGTCCGCAGGGAGAAAGCAATTGAACGGCACGAGGGAGCCGCACTGGTACTCTTCTATATATTTTTCATCTTCTTGAATATACTATTCCTGACCAACTAAAAAATTGTTGGAAACCTTTTTATATGACCTCCTGAGGCTTTTTTAACCATGGGCAAGGAACAGAGCTATGAGTTGTACATTTGGCGGTTTTTTCTAGAAGGCGGCCTTTCTTTTGCTAATTTTACCCTGCTTAATGGTGTTTTTCTCATAGGTTTTGCTCTTACTTTAGGTGCATCAGAGCTTCAGATCGGAATCTTAATGTCAATACCTCTGCTTGCAAATCTCCTTCAAATAACCTCTGCGTTTATCCTGGAACGTACTGGAACGAGGAAGTGGACAGCGGTGGTAAGCCTGTTGATATCCAGGGTTCTGTGGATTTTCATAGTATTTGCCATTTTTGGCGTCATTACATTCCCGCATCTGCTTTATCTGTTCGGCGCTGTGCTGTTCATATCAAGCATACTCCTTGCAGTGGGAAACCTAGCACTGTTGAGCTGGATGAAGGATATTGTGCCCATAGCGCATCTGGGGAATTTTTGGGGAAAACGCAACATCTATGCCAGTGTATGTGGCATAATTGTCTATCTGCTGGGATCCTATTTTTTAGATAGGTTCCACAGCCTGGATGTATATGGGTATCTTTTTACTGCGGGGTTGTTTCTGGGTCTTGTAGCTGTTCCTTTATTATTAAGCGTCCCTGAAAAGAAGAAGCCAATCCATGCGATTTCACCCCCTAAGTTTTTTGGAAGGCTCCGCATACCCTTTTTTGACATTAGGTTTAGGCCGTTGCTTTACTTCGGCATATTCTGGGGATTTGCCGTCAATGTTGCGAGCCCCTTTTTTATCGTATACCTCTTGGATGATCTTTCCCTTAGCTTTTTGGTCGTATCTTTATTCTTAGTTCTGGATACTCTTTTTCGTATCTATGGCCTTAATGTCTGGCGTCGTATAGTACATAGATTCGGAGGAAAACCTTCGTTGGCATTCGCAGCTACAATCACTTCATGCGTGCCCCTTGCTTTTCTCTTCGTCAATAAAGATAATTTCCTCATAGTCCCTTTCATATTCGCCATCAGCGCCTTTTCCTATGCCGGCATTGACATCGGATTGGGCCAACTGCTCTTCAAGTCATCACCGCGAAAATATGATGCCTACTACTTATCTTCTTTTACCTCCTTGGTTGGTTTAAGTTCTGCTTTGGGACCCATATTAGGAGGATTCCTTGCTGTTTTAATCCCTTCTTTGAAAGCAGTATTCCTTGCTTCTTTTGTGCTCCGCGCTGCAGCGCTTCCTTTCATTTCTCGTATACATGAATATAAAGCCAGGGAGGTCAGTGACATCATAAGCCGAATGCAGACCCTGAAACTAGTATCATTGTTTACCAACATATTTACGGTTGCTGATCATGCAGCTCAAGTTGTCTTGATACCACAAAAACAGCTGTTCATACTTCAAAGGAAATTGGTGACCAGACTGGCAAAAGATATGGTCCAGACCACTGCATTGTTGTCAAAAACAAAGCATGCGCTTGGGCAATTTACTTTACGGCATGCGCATTATCATAGTCGTAAGTTGGAAAACCTTTCTGCAAAGCTTTCGGTACGGGTACAAAATCTTGATTATTCCAAACCAACGGCATACTACAAGCTGCCTCATCGTGTTCACTATCGCCTTAAGCACCTCGTTGCCAAGCTGCAAACTCCTCAGCGCGGCATAACCAATGAAGTAAGGGAACTCAAGCGTGTGGTAACCAGGTATAAAGAAAGGTTGGATATATTGGTAGAAAAGAAGCTCGAGCTTAAAAAGTAAGTTTTATATACTTTCCAGTTGAATGTCAAGTCATGGTTGCACGGGTTGATAGGGCAGTTTATTCCATGGAGATACCTGAAATTTTCCGCCTGTTTGACACATCAGAAATGGGGTTATCTCCGGAAAAAGTTACACTACTGCGCAGCCAGTTTGGTTCTAATGAGCTGAAGAAAGAAAAAGAAGGTAGTCTAATAAGCCTGTTCTTAAGCCAGTTCAAGGATTTTTTAATCGTAATTCTGCTTGTTGCGACCGCAATCAGTCTTATCCTTAAAGAGATTATAGATGCGATCGCCATAATTGCCATTGTTCTGCTCGCAGTTATTCTAGGCTTCTATCAGGAATACAATGCAGAGAAGGCTATTGAATCCTTGAAAAAGATCAGCGCTCCTGTTGCAAAGGTAATGAGAAGCGGAAAGGAGCAAAAAATCCCTGCAAGTGATCTTGTTCCAGGAGATATCCTCGTGCTTGAGGCAGGAGACATTGTTCCAGCTGACTGCCGTATAATTGAGGCTTTCAGCCTCAAGATAGATGAAGCATCTCTAACTGGTGAGTCAGTACCCGTAGAAAAAACTGCCAAAAGTCTCAAGAACAATTTGAGAGTGGCTGATCAGCTCAACATGGCCTTCTTGAGCACCATCATAACCTATGGTAAGGGAAAGGCTATCGTCACCAATACTGGCATGTTAACTGAATTGGGGAAAATCGCTAAATCGCTTAAGGCAGCTAAGGAGACTCAAACTCCGCTCCAAAGAAAATATAGGCAAATGGCGCAGCAGATAGGTTATGCAGTACTACTCTTGGTGTTTATTGTCTTTATTGCTGCTGGCCTGCGGGGAGGCAGTCAGTTAGGCGAGCTCTTTCTTTTTTCATTGAGCTTGGCAGTAGCGGCTGTTCCCAGCTCTTTGCCTGCCATTGTTACGATTGGACTTTCATTAGGGACCAGAATTCTGGCTAAGAAGAACATGATCATCAAGCGGCTGCCTGCCGCGGAAAGTCTTGGATCGGTTACTATCATCTGTTCAGACAAAACAGGAACTCTCACAAAGAATGAGATGACAATCACCAATCTTTTTTTCAATGATTCTACTATTGAGATTTCTGGTTCAGGGTATGAGCCCCAGGGATCATTTACCCGATCGGGAAAAAAGGTATCTTCTGAAGAATTAGAGCTTCCTTTACGCATAGGTTATCTGTGCAATAGCGCCCAGCTCGTCTACGAAAAGAAATGGGAAATCATTGGAGACCCTACTGAGGGTTCATTGATAGTACTTGCGCGAAAAGGCAATCTTTCCCTAAAGAACTATTCCAAGGTCTTTGAGCTGCCCTTTGACTCCGAACGAAAGTGCATGTCTGTGGTGTATACTCATGCGAAAAGAATGGAGGCGTATGTCAAAGGAGCACCCGATCTTCTTTTGGATTCCTGCAGTAAAATTATCATCAAAGGAAAAGTGCGGAACTTAACAGCGAAGGACAAAAGCACGATACTTTCAATGAATAAGAGTTATGCAGGAAATGCATTGCGCGTGCTTGCTTTAGCATACAAACCAGTTACCTCTAAACGCTTTACTCTAGATTCCATAGAACGTGACCTCATTTTTGTAGGGCTTGTCGGCATGATAGACCCACCACGTTTAGAGGTAAAGGATGCCGTAGCCCAGTGCAAATCCGCAGGCATCCAGGTCATGGTTATAACGGGTGATTATCCACTTACTGCACAAGCTATCGCGCAAGAGATTGGTTTGTTCGAAAAAGGCGACTTGGTGCTCCATGGTGATGATATTGATGCCATGAGCGATGAAGAGCTTACCAGAAAGATAAATCAGGTTAGGATCATATCAAGAGCGCTGCCTATCCAAAAATCACGGATTGTGGATGCATTACAGCGCAGTGGACATATAGTGGCCATGACCGGAGATGGAGTAAACGATGCTCCTGCCCTCAAGAAGGCTGATGTGGGCATAGCCATGGGAGTAACCGGTACAGATGTTGCGAAGGAGGTCTCTAAAGCAACATTAGTGGATGACAACTTTGCTACCATCGTAAATGCAGTTGGCGAGGGAAGGAACATTTATGATAAGATAATAAAATCGACACAATACTTGCTTTCATGCAATTCAGGCGAGATCGTCACTGTCTTTATATCTATCCTGCTTAATTTCCCTTTGCCTTTAATGCCCTTGCAGATACTGCTCATGAACATCTTAACTGATGGATTACCTGCATTAGGGCTGGGAGTCGAACCTTCCGATCCTGATGTGATGAGCAGAAAGCCCCGGAATCCTGCCGAAAAACCCATCACTTCTCACATGATTGCCATAATCCTGACTTTCGGCCTTACAATGGCTATTGGCACCTTATACCTATTTAATCAATATTATCGTGATGATCTGAGACTTGCGCAGACCATTGCCTTTACCACTTTAGTGATGTTTGAGATGTTTGCTGTGTTTGGGAGCAGATCGCTCAGAGCCTTTGCAAAGTTAAATCCCTTCTCCAATATCTGGCTGCTCGGAGCAGTACTTTCCTCAGTTTTGATACAATGTGCGGTAATCTATCTACAGCCATTGCAGCCTATTTTTGGAACAGTCCCGCTCGCATTGTCGCACTGGATAGAAATATTGGTAGTTTCCGGTATTGGGTTCTTTGTGATGGAGTTTAGCAAGCTTTTTGTGCATAAGTTGCATCCGATTAGATAGCATCCGATACTGTTTTTTGTTTAGGGTCTTATCCTCTGGTATCATTGAAAAGTTTTCTGCTTCGCAGGTTGCTATCTGGTTCAATACTTAATTATCTTTAGCTTTTACTGACATACTGAGAAAATGCCATTGCATTTTCTGGTACTTCGTTCACTACGTTCGGAAGTTCCCCAGATGGAGTACTGAGAAATCCTTGTGAATTTCTGATATCCCGTGCGGCTTTTCCTTAGGGGCATCCCCCCATGTTAGTTTAATATCCGTTTCATAGGCATTTCATATAGGATGGCAACATGAACTTTTCAATACTGCTTACCTCATATAAAGTTTTTTAAATACAGTGGGATTCAACCCATCAATGTCAAATATCGAGATAGCACAGAAAGCAAGATTGGAGCCTATTCATCGGATTGCCGAGAAGCTGGGCATAGCTGATATCTATCCCTATGGCCCTTACATTGTCAAAGTAAATCAAAATTCTGTCACAGGTGATCGATCAGGCAAGCTGATTCTTATTACTGCGATGACACCTACCAAGTCCGGAGAAGGCAAATCTACTATCACTGTTGGCCTGGGGCAGGGTCTTGCGAAAATGGGGAAAAAAAGCATGATATGCATGCGAGAACCAAGTTTGGGGCCTTGTTTTGGCATGAAGGGGGGTGCTTGCGGCGGTGGCTACAGCCAGATACTTCCTATGGAAGAGATCAATCTCCATTTTACTGGCGATATTGCGGCAGTTGCGGCAGCGAACAATCTTCTAGCTGCGATGATTGACAACCATATTCTGCAGGGGAATGAGCTAGGCATAGATCCCGCCAAGGTAGTGTGGCGGCGCAGTATTGACATGAATGATCGAACCTTGCGAAATATCTATGTGGGTGTTGAAAAAGAAGGTCATCTGAGAAAAGATAAGTTTGATATTACCGCAGCTTCTGAAATCATGGCCATATTGTGCCTTTCCACTGACATGGTTGATCTGAAGACACGGCTTGGAAAGATCATTGTGGCATATACTAAAAAGAGTATGCCGGTCTATTGCAATGATCTCAAAGCGGTAGGTGCCATGGCAGTACTTCTGAAACATGCAATCCATCCCAATCTAGTGCAGTCTATTGAAGGTGTGCCAGCATTCGTCCATGGGGGGCCATTTGCAAACATAGCGCATGGTTGCAGCAGCCTTATTGCCACCCGGTTAGCGTTGCGATTAGCTGATTATGTTGTCACAGAAGCTGGTTTTGGCTCTGATTTAGGCGCTGAGAAATTTTTTGACATCAAGTGCAGAGTAGGAAAGCTTCATCCGAATGCGGTTGTCATTGTCGCAACGATAAAGGCGCTGAAATACCATGGCAATGGTGATGTAAAAGCTGGCTTACCCAATCTCGAGAAACATATCGAGATTATCAGGAAATTCAAGCTACCAGTAGTTGTTGCTTTAAACCATTTTTCTGATAATAACTCCGAGGATATTGAAATAGTGAGGACATTTTGCGAGGCTTCGCATGTTTGTTTTGCAGTGGCAGATGCATATACTAAAGGGGGCTATGGTTGTACTGATTTGGCAGCCAAGGTACTTTCTGCTATCGATGACAGTGATTATGCACCACTATACCCCCTGCGCCTTACTATCAAGGAGAAAATCCATCGTCTCGGTTCCCAGATATATGGTGCAGCAAAGGTAGCTTACACTGCCGAGGCTGAATCAAAGATTAGAGATGCTGAGCGTCTTGGCTATGGCAATATCCCTATCTGCATGGCCAAGACACAATATTCACTCTCCGACGATCCTCTCTTATTGGCAAGACCCTCTGGCTTCACGGTTACTGTGCAGGATGTTCGCATAAGTGCTGGTGCAGGTTTCCTGGTTGTATTGACTGGAAGTGTCATGACCATGCCGGGGTTGCCTAAACATCCCAACGCAGAAAATATGGATATAGATGAGGCAGGTAGGATTAGCGGACTCTTTTAAAGCATATTCTCACTAATCAGCTTGTTATAAAATGAGATGTTAACTAATTCTTCATTAATATCTATCAGGAGCCGTATGATCTCTTTGCAGTATTCGGCTACCTGTCTGTCCAAGATTTGATGAACTTCTTCATATAATTCGTGTCCTCTTTTATCAGGAATTTTGGAATATATGTTGGTAAATTTTTTTAGGATGCATTTAGTGGCTCTTTCGATATCATCTTTAACTTCTGTCAAAAGTTCTTTTTTTAGACTACTCTTCTTTTTGTATACGTATTCTGCTAGATATGAGATGTTATCCGCAATATTCTCTAAGCGCTTACTCAATAAGAAAAATGAAGGAATCAATGAAATATTCTGAATCTGTGAGCTTTGCAGAATGGATGAGTCAAGCAGTGATGTGGAGATTATTTTTGTGCTGAGGTGGTACAATCTGTCTATCTCATACTCATTAAGCCGTATCTCTGTGATGTCCAATCCGTTGAGCATATTAGCAAGCGAGGAATCAATCAATAGGCTGATCCTATAGAGAACCTGGATGATGTCAACTTTATGTTTGTCTAAAAGTACTCTTATTATGATCTTTTGCCTGTCTTCATAACTTACCTCTGTTCCGCTCATGTGGCGTAATGTGTTCATCACCCTTGTTTTGACTTCTTTAGGGATATCTTTTTTTGCAAATAACTTTATCTCTTCAATCCCCAAATAGTAAACCGCAAAAAGAATCTGGTCAATATTCGTTGCATGTTCCTCAATATTGAGGGAGACTTCCTGGAGCTTTTTTTCCGAAGTTCCCTCGGGAGTTATGACCAATGTTTGGTTATTCTTTTCTGTTACCACGACCTCATTCCTTTCTTTTAGATTATTTTTTTTGACCCACTCTTTAGGCAGAGAGATTGCATAGGTGGTTCCTGCCACCAACTGTATTTTTCTTCTTTCCATAGGATTATCTTTCATTAACCTATATATAAACTTTTGTATACTATATAGTTTATGTACATTAACTATATATTATAAGATACCTTAACTTTTTGTAAGGTGATATAAAGATGGACTATACCGAAGATTACGGTGATAAAATGGTTGATTTTAAGGAAAAATGATTTGACTATAACTATATAGGCTATATAGAATAGTTAGATATACCTTGCAATTATAGGCTCATTATGATTCGAATCTTAAGAATCTTGCGTGGGAGAGAAAAAACAGATGTCGGGGGAAATGGCCACTGTCCTTATCCTGTTGAGCAGCTCAGAGAGCACATTGGCGAATTAATTGAAATCGGTTATTCCCGAGATGGAACTTCTGAATTGCATACTGGCCGACTTTCCAGTGTTTCCCCAACCGGAATCATGCTCGGGGATCCGCTTTCATGCTATCAATTATTTTGGCATGCGGATTTTAATCCCTATGGACGATTGGCTATAGCTGAAGTGCGGGTGAATGGAGATTTTCCTTATAATCGGACTGACCTTGGCTATGATCGGGAGGC
>C687J35174_10008667_pt1 | contig 12870 bp, 14 predicted proteins | sample RifCSPhighO2_01_FD_35174 | JGI IMG/M metagenome (IMG submission 35174) | reverse complement strand
TTTGCAAATAGAGTTCCATTGCTTTATCAGCAGGGAGCATGTGCAATCACAGAGGCTGTTTCTGAGACAAATTGGAAATCTTATGGATTGAATCAAAGCGGAAATAATCTTCCTGTTGGTCCAATAATAATTTTGGTTCATATGTCAAGCGTGTGGGTTCCTTTCACGAATGAAGCAAAGGAAGCAGTTGCGCATTATGACGAGATAATAAAAGAGATAAAATTGGCATTGCAGGAATGCGGGAGAAAATTGAATATCTACATAAACAAAAATATTAAGTCAAAGGAACAAAGGGAAAAAATTAATCTCTTTGAAAGATACATTCCTGAACTGGCTTCATCATTATCAAAATTGACAGGAAATAAAAAAGAGGAGATAGAAGAAAATTTAAGGAAGTTATTAAAGAAGGAGCTTCCTGCTTTAGAGGCTGAGAATGGTGCAAAAGAATAAGTCTGCAGAAAAATTAAGGGAAATGGGTGAAAAAGTAGTCAGAGAGATAAGCAAAAATAAAAATCCAAATATCATCATCCCGATAAGGGCGTTGAGCAATGTAATATTCAACGAGAGGACAAGAACATTGGAGTTGGGGGACAAGACTTCATCAAGGTATTTCTTCAATGTTGCGCACGCAAAGAAATTTCTGCAGACAATAGAGATTGCCTCAATATTAAAGAGAGAATTGATTGATACCAGAAAACATGAGCATCTTAGGGGAGTTTTTTATATTGCAAAAAGGACTGTTCCGGGAACAAACATTAACATCGTTGATGATCAGACTGAATCAGACAAGATAATAGAGGATCTGGAGGTTATTACCGGGCTGTCAAGGGAAGAGCTTCATGTCTCTGCAAACAAGATGGGAAGCTTGGTTGGGGCGATAACGATGATTGATTCCGGAGACACAATAGACTGTTCAAAACTCGGAAGGGGGGGTTATTCCATACCGTCGATAACTGATGAGCTTGAGTTCAAGAAAGTGAATGCAAAGTATGTTCTTTACATGGAGAAGGCGGCAATTTTTGAAAGGCTTAATGAAGATAAATTTTGGCAGAAGAATAATTGCATCCTGGTTACTTCTCAGGGTCAAACCACAAGGGGGATAAGAAGGTTATTGCAGAGATTGTCTGAAGAGGAAAAACTTCCAATTTATGTTTTATGCGACGGAGACATTTATGGGGCATACATTTATTCTGTGGTTAAATATGGTTCAATAGCTCTTGCACATGCATCCGAGAGATTGACAATACCCAATTGTAAATACATTGGAGTAACGATGGATGATGTGATAAATTACGACCTGAAAAAGCAGATTATCAAGTTAGATGAGAAAGATATGTCAAGGATAAAGCAGGTATCGCAATATGACTGGTTCAAGGACAATAAGAATTGGCAAAGGCAATTCAAGTTGATGAAGGAATTGAAGGGAAAAGTTGAAATTCAGTCTCTTGCTACTCGTGGAATAAGTTTCATATCAGAGGTTTATTTGCCTGAAAAAATTAAGAACAAGGAATTCTTGGATTAATTGATGAAAAAACAAATGCTTGTTTTAACTGCGCTGGTTTTTCTCAGCTCATGCTCTTATGTTGATGAAATAAGAAATGACATAACTGGATCAGCAACCGATGATTTTAATGAAGAAAAGGCAGTTGTTGATTCTGGATCTATTGAAGTTTATTTTTGCCCAAGGGATAATTGTGAAGAAAAACTGGTTAATCTTGTTAAATCTTCTGGGAATATAAATTGTGCATTCTATGAGTTGGACTTAAAAGATGTGATAGGTGGTCTTGAAGAAAAGAATTATTCTTTGGTGATAGACAATGATAACTATGATGATGTTTCCTATTTGAAGAATATAAAAAAAGATAACAGAACAGCATTGATGCATAACAAGTTCTGCATATTTGATGATGAAATAATCTTTACTGGTTCTTTTAATCCAACTGTAAGTGCAAATACAAAACAAAACAACAATCTTGTGGTGGTGAATTCAAAATATATCTCCCAGAATTACGATGATGAATTCCAGGGTTTTATGAAGGATAAATTTGGAAGGGATGAGAAAGTCAAGTATTCTAAAGTTATACTGAATAATGAAATATTAATAGAAAATTATTTCTGTCCTGAGGATGACTGTGAGCAGCATGTTTATGACGTGATAAGCAGGGCAAAAGATAGGATTTACTTTATGACTTTTTCATTCACATCAAACAGGCTCGGTGACTTGATAATAAGGAAATCAAACATGACTGAAGTGAGGGGAATCTTTGAAAAAACGCAGGCAACAACTGAATATTCAGAATATAACAAGATGAAAGAGGCTAATTTGAATGTCATCTTGGATAAAAATCCATGGTTTATGCATCACAAGGTTTTCATTGTTGATGACATAGTTGTTTTGGGAAGCTATAATCCAACATCTTCAGGAAATAGCCAGAATGATGAAAATATTATTATTATTTATGACAAGGAGATAGCTGGCAAATTTCTGGAAGAGTTTGAATATGTCTGGAATTTATAAATTTATATATTTTCTTAATACAATATTATTATGGAAGAAATTCAGAAAAAAGCACATTATATATCAGTTACAGGAATAATAAAAAATTCTGAAGGGAAGTATCTGATCTGTAAAAGAGGGCCAAATGAAAAAGCATTTCCGAATAAGTGGTGCGTTCCAGGGGGAAAATTAGAGAAGGATGATTTCATTAATAACCCAAAAGATACATCAGATCATTGGCTTGATGTATTTGAAAAAACATTACAGAGGGAAATTCTTGAAGAAACCAGTCTGAAAATAAAAAATATAGGTTATGTTTCTAATCTTGCTTTTGTCAGACCTAATGGATTTTCCACTTTAATTATTAGCTTGTATGCAGAATATGCAGAGGGGGAAGTTAAACTAAATCAGGATGAATTAATTGATTACAAATGGGTTATCCTTAAGGAAGCTAAGAATTATGATCTGATAGAAAATATATACGAACAAATACAAAAAGTTGATGATTTCTTTAATAAGAAAGCTTTTTAAGTTATATTTTAGGTTCTATTTATCAAGCCTGAGTAGCTCAGCCTGGTAGAGCACATGAATTTTTATTGTGAAGCTGTTATCAGGGTGATGGATACCATGCGGCCGCAGGTTCAAATCCTGCCTCAGGCGCATTATATTCTCTAAAATATATATTGCAGAAGGTGTCCACCGGACAACCGCGCGCGTCAAGTATATAAAGAAAATTAATGAATTAATATTATGAAATTAGACACTTCAAAAATAAAATTTAGTAATTCTGATTTTAAAAGAAATTTAATTCTTCCAGAAAGATTAACCCCTGAATTGGCAGAGGAAACTGGACTTCATATAGGTGATGGAAGTATGAATTTTTATCCTAAACATAAGCCTTTTGGTGGGATGTATTCTTTACGAGGACATATACATGATGATAAAGAACATTATGAAACAAGAATAAAAGAGATTTATAAATTTGTATTTAATTTAGATATCCCCATGAGAGAGATGAAAATAACGAGTGTTTATGGATTTCAAATGTGGACCAATGGACTAGTAAACTTTAAACATAAGATATTAAACCTTCCATTAGGAAATAAAATAAATATCACTATCCCAAAACAATTTATAGATAATAAATACATAATTGATGTAATAAGAGGAATCTTTGATACGGATGGATGTATTTACCTAGCACAAAGAGGTGGTAAGTTATATCCAAGAATACAGATAGGAACTATTTCTAAACAATTATCTGAACAATTAATTAATAGTTTGCTAAAGTTGGGTTTCAGAGCAACAAGAGTAATTGATATCAAAAGAAATGAAAATTGGAATCCATTACATACAATCTATCTAAGAGGGGATAAGATGTTAAAAAAATGGATGGAGACAATCGCCCCAAATAACCAAAAGTTTATTGCTAAATTTGAATATTACCTCAATAACTCTTAATTGATAGTTATATTTATAAATAAATTTCTTTCTTTTAATATAATTGGGTCGGTAGCTTAACCTGGGAAAGCACACGACTGAAGCTCGTGGTATTGTGGGTTCAAATCCCACTCGGCCCATTCCAAAACATTTATTAAAACAACAAGTATACTAAAATAAGGTGATTAAATGCAAAAAAAACCCAACCTAAATGAATTAATGAGTAATGTGCCATCACCAAAGTCCAATTATCACAAGTTCATGGCTGTTCTTTTTATAGCATTGGGATTCTCAATATTCATTTATGTCAGCAGTGTTACATATACTGGCTTGGCAATTATGGATTCAGGTTCTGAAGTTGCCGTATTAAAAAATCAGAATATAATTGTTAGCAACAGGTTTGAATTGATGGAAATAGAAAAATTGCCAAATTCAGTCCTTGATGCAAGCATAAGAAGCGATGTCTTGCTAAATGTGTTTGCTGAAACATCTGATTGCCAATACTGGAGAAATGGGCAGGATAAGGATAATACGGTCTTATATGCAATAAATGGAGTAAAGGAAGGAGCCTTCAAGATAGGAGACCCAAGTGAAAAGACAGCCCAGCAGATAGAATTATACAAATCATCTAATTTATGCCTGATATTTATCAATAAGGAATTTCCACAAAATGGGAATGTAAATTTGCAGTATAAGGAGATTGATGTCAACAAGTGGAAAATAATATGAGGTGAAATGAATGAATAAAAAAGGTGCTTTGGAATTATCTATGAACACTATCATAATAATTGTTATTGGTGTTGTTTTATTATCTTTAGGATTGATGTTTGTAAGGGGAATATTCACGCAAACTACTGACTTGAGCGACAAGGTATTTGCAAATGCAAACAAGGAGCTAGATGCCCTTGGGGGAAATGTTAATAGTGCACTTGTGGCATCTCCAATGACAGTGAGGCTCAAGGCAGGAGAAACATCCGGCTTTGTTGTCCAGGTTACAAACCTTGAAGAGGGCAAAACTTACACTGGATTAACAGGGACATTGGAGACAATACCTGAAAATCAAGGAATAAGATGCGAGTTTACGGATGGAACAAAGCAAAAGAGCATAAGAACTTTAGTTTCTGGAGCAGAAGACAAGTTGCAGGTGTTTGTAAAATCTCAGAAAGGGTCCATAGGAACAAAATCTTGTAGGTTCACACTAAACGGGCTAACAGATACAATACCTGACAATGATCTGGAAGTGATTGTTGTAGTGTCTTGAGCAAGATATTTAAATCACCTTTTCTTTTTTGATTTATGAGATTCTTAATCTTAGGAGATCTTCACGGGAAAGAGCCAAAAATNTTCTATAGTGATTTTGATGCAATAATATCTCCTGGAGATTTCTGCTCAGATAATCTGANAAAATACATGTTTAAGTCACTAAAAGAAAACACAAAAAATTCCACTAATGTGCCATGGTATAAGAGTATTGGAGAGAAAAAGGCAAAGGAACTTATAAAAGAATCAATCTCTGACGGAAGAAAAGTCCTGAAAAAATTGAATTCTTTCAATGTTCCGGTTTATATTGTTCCAGGAAATTGGGACTGGACAAAGGATGAAATCTCAGAATGGGTTTTTTTGAAAAAAGATAACTATTCTGGTATGATAAGGGGATTAAAAAATATAAAGGATGTTCACAATAAGATTTTGACTCTGGGAGGATATCAAATTATCGGATATGGCATTAATTCCGGACCCGAATATCCCATATATGAGGAGGATTTTAAAACAATCAAGCCGAGAGAATTAGCAAAGATAAAAAGAGCATATGAGCGGAATTCTGAGAGAATTTCTTTGTTATTCAGAGAGTCATCAAAGCAAACAATATTCTTGTCTCATAATGTTCCATTCAATACAAAACTCGATAGGATAAACAACAGAAAGTCCCCGAGGAATGGATATCATTATGGTTCATTAATTGTAAGGGAAGTAATTAATAAATATCAGCCGTTAGTAAATATAGCAGGGCATATGCATGAAAACTTTGGGAGATGTAAGATTGGAAAAACAGTTTGTATAAATGCAGGCCATGGGAATAATGTTAACACTCTTATGGAAATAAAAGAAAATAAGATTAAAATGTTGGAGTTTCATAAGTAAAATGGCATTTGAATGGAAGTAGAAAAATTTATAAATAATTAAGAGATTACATCCATATGGAAGATGGTTATAATAAAAGACTTGTAAAAAATTTATATAAATATCATTCTAGAATTTGTTGTTGTTAATGTTAATTCATTGGCCCTAATATGTTTCAAATCATAAATCTTGCCTCAATGTTATATTCTGCGGTTTAATCTGTTGAGATTCTATTGAGGGCGACGCTATGAAGCAATACAGATTGGGAAAGAATATAATTTATAGATTAAAATCTTATCTGAACATTATGCATATGTGGTGAAGCAGTCAACACAAGAGGCCGCAAACCTCTGATCCCCGGTGCAAATCCGGGCATATGCTTTAGGTGTTTAAAGAGGTAATGTGAGAAAATGGAGGTTATACCTTATATAATCGGACTTTTAGAATATATTAAAGAGAAAATTGGAGAATTTAAATGAGCTTGGAAAAAATAATACAAAGAAATTTCCATTATGCCGTCTTGATGGAAATATTGAAATTCCATTCACAGATTATAGGACCTTTTAAATGAAAAGAATTTAAATAATAAAAACAATATAAAATAATGAGATAAGGAGACAAATGACAATTAAACTCTACAATACTTTGACCAGAAGGAAGGAAGAATTCAAGCCTTTAAAATCTAATCGCGTCGGTTTTTACAGTTGCGGTCCGACAGTTTACTGGTACCAGCACATTGGAAATATGAGGACTTATATATTCAGTGATATGCTGAAAAGAGTTCTTCTTTACAGCAAATACAAGGTAAAGCATGTTATGAATTACACGGATGTTGGGCAGTTGACTTCTGATGCGGACACGGGCGAGGACAAGATGGAAAAAGCTGTTAAAAGGGAGGGAAAGACAGCTAAAGAAATCTCAGAATTTTATGCAAAGGTATTTGAGGAAGACTGCAAAAAACTGAATATAATAAAACCAAAGATAGTATGTAAGGCAACAGAGCATATCAAAGAGCAAATTAATATGATAAAAATTTTGCAGAAGAAGCATTACACTTACAAGACTTCGGATGGCATTTATTTTGACACTTCAAAGCTTGATGATTATGGAAAACTGGCGAGATTGAACATAGAAGAATTGCAGGAAGGAAAAAGAGTAGATATAAAGGAAAAAAGGAACAAGACAGATTTTGCATTGTGGAAGTTTTCTGAGAAGCCTGGAGAGAGGCAGCAGGAATGGGATTTTGAGGGAAGAAAAGGTTATCCAGGATGGCATTTGGAATGTTCTGCAATGTCCTCAAAATATCTTGGAAAGCAGTTTGACATTCATACAGGGGGAAAAGAGCATATTCCTGTTCATCACACAAATGAAATTGCCCAGTCAGAGACAGCATTCAGGAAAAAGCCATGGGTAAGATACTGGTTGCATGCAGAATGGCTGATGCATAAAGGGGAAAAGATATCAAAATCAACAGGGGGATTGTACACAATCTCAGAATTGGAAAAGCAGGGATTTGATCCTCTGGATTTTAGGTATTTGTGTTTGGGGACTAGTTATAATAAAAGGCTTAATTTTGATTTAGATTCGTTGAAATCAGCAAGGAATTCCTTCGAAAGGCTGAAGAATATTGTCACGGATTTAAAGAATAAAAAAGATTCAAATGGAGATATGAAAGGATACAAGAGAAAATTTATTGAAGCAGTAAATGACGATTTGAACATGCCAAAAGCATTGGCTGTTTTGTGGGATTTATTAAAAGATGATAATCTAGGAAGCAAGGAAAAATATGCTTTATCCTTGAATTTTGACAAGGTATTTGGTTTAAGCTTGAAACATATAAAAAAAGATGCAATACCAAATGAAATAAAATTATTGGCAGAAAAAAGGGAAAATTACAGGCAGTTAAAAGATTTCAGGAATTCGGATGAAATAAGGGAAGAAATAAAGAAAAGAGGATATCAAATAGAAGATACTGGCGAAGGTTATAAGATAAAGAAATCTTTATAAACCCAAACTATAAAGAATGTCTAAGCTGTTACACAGCAAATCTAGTATCGCAAGATACGAAATAAGATGGCAACAATATACGATGCAAACACGCAGGAACTGGTGAAGAAGGCATCTAATGCTCTAAAGGAAAAAATAAAGGCTCCTGAATGGAGCATTTTTGTAAAGACTGGTGTTTCAAGGGAGAGACCTCCGGTGGAGAGTGATTGGTGGTATATGAGGGCTGCTTCTATCCTGAGAAAAGTTTATCTTTCTGGGCCTATAGGAACCAACAAGTTAAGGGTTAAGTATGGCGGGAGAAAGAATAGGGGTTATACTCCGGAAAAGACATTCAAGGGCTCTGGAAAAATAATAAGGGCAATATTGCAGCAATTGGAGCAGATAGGTTTTATCAAGAAAGAGGAAAAATCAAATCATAAGGGGAGAATAATAACGCCTCAGGGAAAATCCTTCTTGGATAAATTATCAAAATGAGCAGATATATTCATTTGGCAAAGAAATTAAGGTTGGCAAAGAGGGGAAGGCAAACCAGATGGGCTCCTTACTGGACTTCATTGAAGAAATACGGAAAATCAAAGAAGGTTCATCCAGGAAGGCACACGACAGTAAAAAGGCAATGGAGAAGATCTAAGACCAAGGCATAAAAATGGAAAGGCTTTACACAATACCATTAAGGAAGGAATTTTCAAAAGCTCCAAATTATAAAAGAACTTCCAGGGCAATAACAGCGATTCGTGATTTCATAAAGAGGCATATGAAAAATGAGAATGTCAAGATTGGAAAGCATCTTAATCTTGAGATGTGGAAGCATGGAAGGAAAAATCCACCTGCAAGAATAAAAGTCAAGGCTGTTCTGGAGAAAATAAAGGAGAAAGACAGGGAATTGGAATTTGTGATTGTTGAATTGCCTCATGTCAAGATAGAACTGCCAAAGAAGGAGAAGAAGAAGGAAAAGCCAAAAGAGGAGATAATAGAGGCAAAGGCGGAAGAGCACAAGGCAGAGGAGGAGCAGGAAAAGAAGGAAGTATTGCAGCATGAGATTCACAAGGAAACTCAGCCTGATATGAAGATAAAGCCACAAAAGCAAAAGCTGAAGGACAAGCCGATGATTATTGGAAGAACGAGCAAAAAGTAATTTAAACCTTTATTATTTCTTAATTCTATGGAAAGCCAATTGCCGTTTGAGAAAGTAGAGAGAAAAATCTTTGTAAAGAGGGAATCTGAAACAGACCGGGATTATGGGCAGGATCCTAATAAAAGAAGCGTTGAAGAATTGATAAATTATGGAATTGTCAATTTAAATAAGTCAAGTGGTCCAACATCGCATCAAATTTCAGATTACGTCCAAAGAATTCTTAATATTAATAAGTCAGGTCATAGTGGAACTCTTGATCCTGGAGTGACAGGGGTATTGCCAATAGCTTTGGGAAAAGCGACAAGGATAGTCCAGACTTTATTGAATGCAGGAAAGGAATATGTTTGCCTTATGTATATTCATAAGCCTGTAAGTGAAAAAGACATTTATAAAATAGTTGAAAAGTTCAGTGGAAAAATAAAGCAATTGCCACCGATAAAATCTGCTATAAAAAGAAGGCTAAGAACNAGGGAGATTTATTATCTGAATATTCTAGAGATTGAAGGGCAGGANGTTTTATTTCAGATAGGATGTGAAGCAGGAACATACATAAGAAAGATCGTCCATGATTTTGGCCAGGAATTAGGGACAGGCGCTCACATGCAGCAATTAGTTAGGACAAAGGCAGGCCCATTTACAGACAAAGACTGGCATTCACTTCATGATCTAAAAGATGCTTATGAGTTTTACAAAGAGGGAGATGAGAACGAATTGAGAAAAATAATACTTTCAATAGAGAAGGCAGTAAGCCATTTGCCGAAAATCTGGGTTCTTGACAGCACAGTCGACACTATATGCCATGGAGCTTATTTAAGCATTCCAGGAATTTCAAGATTGAATAATTTTCAGGGGAATGAGACAATAGCAGTAATGACATTGAAAGATGAGCTAGTTGCTTTGGGAACTTCTGCAATGAATTCAGATGAGATAATGAAAAAGGAAAAAGGTCTTGCTGTTAAGACAACAAAAGTATTCATGGACAGGAGTGTCTACCCAAAATTCATCTCTAAAGAATAGTAAACCTTATAAATCATTATAAAAATATTAAATTATGGCAGATGAAATAAAAATAATTCCCTGTGAATATCATGAGGAACCAGTAAGCATGGGTTGTTATTGTTCAGCGCCGGGAAAATGTATTTATCATAATGATTATCAAATTCTGACTGGCGATATAAAAGGATGCAGGGTTAATGGTAGCATAAACCCCGAGGATATTCCACAGCATAAAAGGGTGGCATTAACGCCAGAGCAGTTAGAGGCAAGAATTGGAGTGTCAACTAATCATTTGTCTAAGCTTTAATTGTAAGTTTCAAGCCAGCATTCCTTTTGGTTCTTTATCCTGATAAAATTGTTCAGGAAGCTGACGGCATCATGAACATTGATCTTTTTATCTAATTTATTGCCTTCAACTTTATAAAAATCAGGTTTCTCGTAAATATTAAACTCATTAAAATTAAGGTTAAATGCACTGCTTAACTTGTACTTATTGCCTTCTTTGATGAAATATCCCTTGTTTAGCAGGATGTTTATTATATCATATATTTCTGAGAACTGGACTCCTGATTTGCTGAACAGTTCTGCAGCTGTGAACTCTCTTAATGCCAGGGCAGAATCAAAAACCCTCTTCTGCTGGGGGCTTAAGTCAAATCTCTTGATGATATCTGCGCCATTGCCATTCTCCAGATTGTTGATCAATCTCCCGTTATGTAAATTGATTAGTAGGTTATGATCCTCGCTCTGCAGGTATAAGCAGGGAATCAATGTTGCCTCAGCGTTTTTCCCGAGTAATTCCAGGTCTTTTCTGCTTATTCTCTGCTTGATCACATTCAGCAATTCCCCCCTTTCCCCTGGATTATTGCTTGTGATGCTCAGCATATCAACAGATTCCCCCCCATGCCTAGTTTTCCTGGGCCTTATATCAACAAATAATGGAAGTTCAGCAATCCCTGTGATTAATGCAGTGCCTATCGGCAAATTCATTATCTCTTTTTCAGATTCATATGTCAGCCCCTCAACTGAATTTCCTATTGCCCTCAGGTCATTTGGATTTGTGACTTTCAATATGATCTGTGTGCTGCATTGTGAAATAACACTCTTGTCCAATCTGCTTGGTCTTTGTGAAATAACTGCCATGCCCAAGCCGAATTTTCTTCCTTCTGATGCGCATTGTCTCAGTATCTTTGAGCTTTTAGCCTCGCCAAAGCTTCTTTCCGGAAGATAATTGTGGGCTTCTTCAATAACCAGGAAAAATGGGGCAATATTCCCTTTTTTTCTCTCTTCAAATAAGTCCTTCACTAGTTTGTATACTATTACCTCTTGCAGTTCCTGCTCAACCCCTTTTAGGTTTATTATGGAGCATTTTCCAGGAGATATTAGCTCCTGCAGTGAAGTCGGGGCATCAGAGAATAAATTTAGTTTATTCAGGTATTTTATTATGTTTATCAGGCTATACTTTGCTGCATTTTCTTCCATCTCAAGTTCAAGTATTAATTGATTGAAGTCTATCTTGTTTATTTCTTTTAATGAGCTGTATAATAATCCTAGCTGGACATTGCTTAATTTTGCAGGAAGTATGTGCAATATCTCCTGCGAGCTTAAGTCATAATTGCTCAATTTTAGGGGGATGCATTCAGGATTGTCAGTTGTGTTCGGGCTGTAAATTTTTATCCTGTTTTTATAATCTTTTGGTTTTAATCCGAATTTCAGCAAATTTTCAATGTTATCGCTCTTTTCTTTTAATGAGGAATATTCCCCATGTGGATCAATTATTATCACGGGAATCTCCTTATCAAGAATTTCCTCAACAAGGACTCCGCTTGTAAAAGATTTTCCGCTTCCGCTTTTAGCCAAAATTGAAGCATGTTTTGTCAGCAGTTTATTCAAATCCAGATAAACTTTAAGGTTGTCATATCTCTGAAGGCTCCCGACAAAAGCAGAATTTTTATTCTCTCTCAAGTCCAGGACTTCTTTGATGAAACTATCATCTGCTTTCAGGACTTCCGAGCCTGGTTCCAATGGACTCAATAATCTCTTTAGTTTTCCATCTTCCCTGTATCCAAGAATATTGCATTTCGCCGTTGTTTCATTNCCATTTTTTTCTATTTCTNAAATCTGGGCTAATNTGTATTTGTCTTTAAGCANGGCCTGAACATAGTCAAATTTGTTTATTTCATTCTTGGCTCTGAAATTAAACTCAATTGTTGATGTTTTTCCTGTAATATTTCCCAATATCATTAATTCAGGATATTCATAAAGGTTTATTAATATTTATTATGGTAAAAATATATGCAAAGGCTTCATGTTCTGATCCATGGGAGGGTGATAATGGTTGGTTTCAGGTATTTTATAAGGAATAAGGCTTTGATTTTGGGTTTGAATGGGTGGATTAGGAATGTTGGTGATAAGGTTGAGGCTGTTTTTGAAGGCCCTCAGGAAATGCTTGATAAGATTATTGAATGCTGCGAGGATGGTCCAATGGTTTCAAGAGTTGACAAGGTTGATATAAAATATGAGGAGCCAGAAAACCTGAATGGGTTTGAAATAAAAGGAGAAATTATATAAATTTCAGAGTAGTGACAAAACAAAAACATTTATAAACCAGTTAATTCCTTAACTTTTATCAAAAGCCATGCAGGCTTAAAACGCAAGGAATAATAAAATGAGAATA
>C687J35174_10008666_pt1 | contig 12871 bp, 15 predicted proteins | sample RifCSPhighO2_01_FD_35174 | JGI IMG/M metagenome (IMG submission 35174) | reverse complement strand
ACTGGCATCAACAACGAGAAGGTTGGTGAGGCCGATGAAGATCAGGAGGTGGTTGGCTTGACGATTGAGGCCGACAGCGGTTCTGACTTGGAGATTACGGCGGTCAACATAAACTTTTCCAAGGGTACCGGCGCCACTCACGACTTCTTGAAGTACGCCACTGATGTTTCCGTTTGGCTTGGCGACGAGGAATTTGCTCGCGTTGACGCCGATGAATTCACCAAGAATAACAACTACGACAAGAATGTTACCATGGATAGCGGTGCCATCATCCGGGCCGGAAAGAAGGGAAACCTAGTGGTTAAGGTTTCCGGCGTCGGCAATATGGATTCCGCCGACGAGGGTGACACTTGGACCGCGGAAATTGAGTCCGTCCGTTACGAGGACGCTGACAGTGCGGTGATCACTGATTCCGCCACAGGCGATATCAATGATGGCGCTGGTCGTTCCTTCACCTTTGAGAGTTTCGCTACGGCAACCAACGCGGAATTGAAGATTGCCGAGAAGAGTGCTGATATCAACGACGCTCATGTAATTGACGTTCACGCTACCGATGACACTCTTGATGTTCCGGTTCTTTCCTTCACGATGGAAAATAAAGGCGATTCCGACCTCTTAATCAATAGTATGGGCGCGAGCACCACGGTGACGGGCGCGACCGATGTTGATGATCTGATTAAGGAAATCACCATTTGGATTGAAGGTGATGAGATTGCTTCCGGTGTGGTTCATGGAGACCAAACTTCTCCCGCTACTCAAAAGGACTGGGAGTTTGAAGAATTGGATTACACCATCTCGGCTGGGAGCAAGGTTGACGCGGAGATTCGCGTAACCTTTAACTCGGTGGCTGACAGCTTGGATGAAGGCGATACTCTCGCGATTGACATCCTTGAGGCTCAAACCGACACGACGACGCTTTGGGATGTTGAGGACGATGCTGGAAATCAATTAGCTGACGGCGATCTCACTGGCACGGCAACCGCTGGCGCTCACTCCGTTTATGATGCCGCTATTCAAGTGGTGTATGTGGGCCCCAGTTCCGGTTCGTACGATGATGCTGATAGTGATGATGCTTCCGACGAATTGTCCGGGGCTGACGATGAGGGCACCTTCAAGATTAAGTTTACGGTGACCGCTTTCGGCAGTGATGTCTATCTGGACGGCGATGTGGTGATGTCTACCTCTACCGCCACCACGGGCGCTAGCTACTTGGGCGCTGACGGTGTGATGTGGGCGAGCACGACTGACACAACGGCCAACGCTATAATCTGGGCCAGTACCTCTCAAGAGATTCTGGAACCGGAGGAGTCGGATACATCCAATGATGTAACGACAACCAACGCCAAGTCCTTCTACATTCAGGATGGCGATACTCGTACCTTCACCTTGACCGTCTTACACAAGCCGCAGATCAACGGCAGTGTCAATGAGGGCATTCGGATTATCGGCTTCAACTGGGATACGGACAGTGGCGATATTCACGACATGACTTACAGCTTTGACATGGGTGCGTACAAGACTGAGACGATCAACCTGATCGGTAAGAACTAGCTAATGTGAGTTCGCTTTTCTAGGCGAATAGCTCCGACGTAAAGTCGGAGTCCCGACCAAAGCGTCGGGACTGACAAAAAACTCCCTTCGGGGAGTTTTTTGTTGTGTTATCCACAGCCAATCCCGTGGGATTGTTTACCGGTTTGTGAGATAATTGAAACCAGTATGGTCCTTTTTAGTAAAGTTTAATTTTTTAGAAAAATTATGTTATGTCGAAAATAGCGAGTAAAAGTTTGTTTCTGGTTTTAGTGGTCATTATTGCTGGTTCGCTGACCGGCGCGGCTTTGGCGGCCACGACCGATTTCGTTGCCGACGGCAATGTCGGGATAACGGGCGTGGTTTACGGGGCCTTCACATCCGAGCTCACCATCATGAATGGCTCCAAAGCCGAGTCGATTGATTTTACTAGCGGTACTTTTACCGTGACTAACCCCGACGCTACCGCCGGGTTTAAGGTTGGTTCCGGCACTTTTACGGCTAAGTCAATCCGGGTGCGAAGTCAGGCACAAAGCAGCGAAACCGTCTGTGCTGACAATACCACCCTTGGTACTAGCTATGTTACTTTGCCAACTACCGCTGACGTTTATACGGTTTACGGTTCGGAAACTGCTTGTGAGGGCTCTGGCAGTACCAGCGGTGGCGGTGGGGGTGGCGGTGGTAACAACAAACCAAAGAAGCCCAAGGTGACGACTCCCGCCGTTCCCGCAACTCCGGCTGTTCCCGGAGTCAGTCCGGCTATCCCCGCTTCACCGGCCTTATTCAACGCTTCGCCGAATGCTCGTTTTAACCGGCCACTTTCGGCTGGCGGTACGGGTGATGATGTCCGCGAGCTTCAGCGATTCTTGAATCAGCGTGGCTTTATGATTGCGTCTGCCGGTCCCGGCTCGCCGGGCAACGAGACCAATTACTTTGGTCCGGCGACCAAGGCGGCGGTGATTAAGTTCCAAGTGACGAACGGCATTATCGCTTCCGCCAGTGAGCAAGGCGCTGGGCGGGTTGGTCCGCTGACCACCGCCAAGTTGAATGAGTTGGCGGCTGGTGCACCCGCTTCGGCGATGCCACCGGCCAGTTCAGCGGCGCCGATGAACATCCCGACCGATCCGGTAGCCCGTCAGGCCTTGGTTCAAACCCTGACCACTCAACTGGAGTCGCTCAAGGCGCAGTTGCAGGCGATGCTCGCGGCCCAAGCGGGCAATTAATTAATCAAAGTCGTTATTAAAAAATTAAGTTAAAATTATCGTATGAATGTTAAATTGCGAGACATCACCAAAAGCTTGTCTCTCACCGTGCTCTCGTTCTTTCTGGTCGCCGGAGTTCTTTACAGCGCCACGACCATCGGCAGTAACATCACCACCGCCGGCACTTTGTCAGTAACCGACACCAGCACCTTGACCGGCGCCGTTACTACCGGCGCCGCATTGACGGTTGGGACCACCTTGACGGTTACGGGAAATACAACCTTGGCTAACGCTTCTAGTACGGTTCTGACAGTGAGCGGCGCCAGTTACTTAGTTGGCAATACCAGTTTCAATGGTTTTGCCACCACCACGGCTTCAACGGGAGCTTTCGCTACCGCTGGTCATTCAACCTTGACCACGGCTTCCACGACGGCGCTTTCTGTTGACAATACTCTTGGCGTTGCTTCATCCACGCTGGCCGCGGAACTTGGGGTAGTCGGTGATGGGCACTTTGGTTCGGCGGCGACCACCACTCTTACCCTCTCTTCTTCCCGAGCGGTGACTGGGGGGTGCCTCGAGTTGGAAGGGGCAAACGGCACGATGTTTAAGATTTATGCAACCACTACCGGTCCGTTAATCGCCACTTCCGGTACTTGTCAGTAAGTTTTTTATCAAAACCACCCGCTTTTCAGCGGGTGGTTTTGTGTTAAAATATCCGGATGGGCGACGCGACGCGCGATTTGGTTTGGGTGATTGGGATTTTCGTGGCGCTTGGTTTGCTTTGGTTTTTCTCCGGCGGCCCGACGCGCCCGGCTAGTGGGGAGCCGTTCGTCGCCTCGCCTCTCGGCGAGGCGACGCCGGAAGCGGCACCGACTGATGTCGGCGTTTCGGCTGCCGTCAATCGTCCGCCGATTGTTTACCAACCGCCAGTCCGGCCGGCCTCGCTCCGCTCGGCCGGCGACGCCGACACTCCGACCGCGCCGCGTTCGCCTTACGCCGATGTCGTTCGTCTTGGTGCCGGCAACGCCCGGTACGAAACCAAGGCCTCGGCCGAATATCTGACCGTTGATTTGTCGTCGAGCGCCGAAGCGCCGGTAACGATTAGCGGTTGGCGTTTGGTCGGCGATCGGACCGGTGCCCGGCCAATTGAGCGCGACGGGCGTTTGGTTTACCCGACCGGTCAGTCGGTGGTTATTCCGGGCGGCGCCCAACTTTACACCGGTCAAAATGTGCCAATTGAGTCGCCGATAGCTTTGGCGCCCGGCGGTCAGTCGGTGATATTGAGCGGTGTGCCGCTGGCTCGCTCGGCCAATCCAATCAAAGGCAGTTTCCAAGTCAATCGTTGTGTCGGTTATTTAGTTGACGAACTGGAGCGCTCCGACTTGTTCGGCGCCTCGCTCCGCGAGCGTTGTCCGGCGCCGGAGGACGAGCCGGGCACTTTCGCTTTGGACAACGAATGTTATCGCTTCGTGGAACGGCTGGCGACTTGTCACCGGCCGGAAATCAAAAAGCCGCGCGATGGACCGACCGAAGTGGACGGCGTCGCCGGTCTCTCTTCGCGTTGCCGCGATTATCTGACCGAGCATTATAATTATCAATCGTGCGTGAAATATCACCAGGCCGATGCCGATTTTTACACCGATGAATGGCGCGTTTTCCTCAAGCAACCGTGGGAGTTGTGGTGGGAACGGCCGCAGAAAATCACGCTTTATGACCAGAACTGGCTGCCGATTGACGAAATCAGTTGGGATTAAATTTTTCCCGCTCGGCTTGGTTTTAATTTGGTTGGTGGCGTCGCCGCTGATTGTTTTGGCGGCGGGAAAGGTGAACATTAACACGGCCGGTGCGGGAGAATTGGATAATGTTCCTGAGGTTGGCGCCGCGATTGCCGCTCGGATTATTGCTTACCGGGAAGCCAACGGACCGTTTACCAAGATTGAGGACATTATGAAAGTCAGCGGCATCAAAGACGCGACTTTTGCCAAAATGAGAGATTTCATCACGGTTGATGGAAGTGGCGAAGTCGCCGATCAAAACAACGAGGCCGTCGTCACTTCGACGACCACCGCCCGGACAACGAACCGGAATCGGAGCGCTCTATCGGAAGCCGCCGCGAGCGGCGGCTTCCGGGTGACCATCGGCGACGAACGACTGGCGATGGTCGGCGCGCCGGTCGCTTTCCGCGCCGCCGCGAGCGGCGGCGCGGGGAACGGCCGGATTTTGTATCGCTGGAATTTCGGCGACGGCGCCACCGTCCGCGGCGAGCGAGCTACTCATGTTTATCGTTATCCCGGTGTTTATCAAGTGGTTCTCGCCGCCGAGTCGGCCGCGGCCGCCGAGGCGGCGATGGCCCGGACGGTGGTGGAAGTGATTCAGCCGGAAGTGGCGCTCGGTCGATTTTCCTTGACGCCCAATCGGAGCTTCGCCGAGTTGATTAATCACTCGTCGACGGAAGTTAATTTGGCCGGTTGGCGTTTGGCCGCCGGTCATTTGATTTTTGTTTTGCCGGAAAACACTTTGCTCGCCGCCGGTCAGACGACGACGATTGTTTTGCCTTGGCGACAAACGCCGGCCGGCCCGCTCCAACTCTGGCCGCCGGGCGACGCTGTTAAACCAATGGCCGTCGCTTCGGCCGCCGTCGCCGCGCCGCGACCGGCGGTGGCGGAAATCCGCTCGGCAGTGGCGGCGTTGCGACTTTTGGTGGATAATTATCTCAAGGCCCGAACCGGCCGAGTTAATTGATGAAATATTTTGACCGCACTTTTTGGCGGATGGCCGTCGGCTTCGCTCTGATTATCGCCCTCGGGCTTTTGGGTGTCCGCCTGCTACAGGATTTGACTTTTTAATCGTCGCGGTTATACTCTCTAGTGTCAGCCGGAGAACTCGGGCGTCCATAAGTCCCGGGGAGGCGCGAACGGCTGTTCCGAGTCGTTTTGTTTTTTATGGCTATTACCAAACAAAAGAAACTGGAGATTGTCGCTGGCCTGAACGAGAAATTGCGCCGGGCGGCGACGGTGGTTTTCGTCAACTTCCACGGCTTGAATGTGGCCGAGGCCACCGCCTTGCGGCGGAATTTGCGCGCTCAAAATGTCGACTTGACCGTGGCCAAGAAGACGCTGATTCGCCGGGCGCTCGGAACACAAGCGGCCACCGGCGACTTGCCCGATTTGCCGGGCGAAATCGCTTTAGCCGCGAGCGAGGACGAGATGGCGCCGGCTCGCGGCGTCTACGAGTTTGAGCGGGAACGCAAGGAAACGGCGCGCATTGTCGGCGGCATTTTTGAGGGCCGTTACCTTGACGCCAAGGCGATGACGGAATTGGCGATGATTCCTTCTCGCGAGATTTTGCTCGGGCGTTTGCTCTGGATGCTTAACTCGCCGCTCCAGCGTCTGGCGATAGTGCTCGGTCAAATCGCCAAACTAGAACCTAAAACCTAACAACTAAAACCTAATTGATATGGAAAAATTCAAAGAACTGATTGCCCAAATTGAGAAATTGAGCGTGGTGGAATTAAACGAGTTGGTCAAAGCGCTGGAAGAAAAATTCGGTGTTTCGGCGGCGGCGATGGCGGCGGGTGCACCCGCCCAAGGCGGGTCCTCGGCTGACGCCGAGGAAAAGGACAGCTTCAACGTTGAGCTTAAATCGGGCGGCGCCCAAAAAATCCAGGTGATTAAAGTGCTCAAAGAGGCGCTGGGCCTCGGTTTGAAAGAAGCCAAGGATTTGGTGGACGGCGCGCCGGTGGTTTTGAAGGAAGGTTTGAAGAAGGCCGAAGCCGAAGACCTGAAGCAGAAAATTGAAGCGGCCGGCGGTCAAGTGGAGTTGAAGTAGCTCGCCGATTGGCGGGGTGTTACAATCGGACGAATGGAACTTTTGGCCAAGCTTTTCGGCGGGGCGAACAAGGTCAAATTGTTGCGCCTCTTCCTGCTCAATCCCGAGGTGGTTCTGACCAGCCGCGAGGCGGCGGCGCGCAGTCGGGTCAACCAAGCCGCCGCCGCCCGCGAACTCAATCAGTTGAAGGCGATGGAATTTCTTTTGCCGCGGGCCAAAGGTCAGGCCCGCGGTTGGCAACTAAACCCCGAATTTCCGCTCATTGCTCACTTGCGGGGGATGCTCAAGAACGACCTCTTCGCCCGCAAAAAGGACTTGGTTCGCCGGTTTAATCGTTGCGGCAAAATTTTATTTTTGGCGATTGCCGGCGTCTTTTTGGACAATCCCGAGAGTCGGGCCGACCTTTTGATTGTCGGCGACAAGCTGAAGAAGCGGCTGATTGAACAGACGGTTCGGGGTTTGGAAGCGGAAATCGGTAAGGAATTGGCTTATGCGGTGATGACCAGCGAGGACTTTGTTTATCGGCTCAACGCTTGCGACAAATTCGTCCGCGATGTGTTGGATTATCCGCACGAGCGACTGGTGGACAAAATCGTTTATCCACAGCCGGTCTAGTCGGAAGCCACGCGGCCCGGCCGGCCAAATGGTATAATCAGGGGGCTTTAAAAGTTAATAGGTCGACTATTAGCCGTTTGTTTTATCAGTGAAAAAATAATTTATGTTGATTGATCGTTGGAGCCAGGTTCTCCAGAATTCGTTCCAAGGACTCTGGTACGGCCTGGTTTCTTTCGTGCCCAACTTGTTGGTGGCGATTATCATCTTCATCATCGGTTGGCTGATTGGCGGCGTGCTCGGTCGCTGGGTGGCCAAATTGATTAAGTCGCTCCGGGTGGATCACGCTTTGGCCGAAGTCGGCACCGATGATTTATTGGAACGGGCCGGTTTCCGTTTGGACGCCGGTGCCTTCGTCGGCGGTTTGGTCAAGTGGTTCTTCATCGTCGTCTTTCTGCTCGCCTCGGTGGAGGTGCTCGGTTTGAGCGAGGTGACCAACTTCCTCCGCCAAGTGGTCTTGGGCTTTTTGCCGAACGTGATTGTCGCCGCTTTGGTGCTGGTGGTCGGCGCCGTGGTGGCCGAAGTGATTCAGCGTTTGGTCACCGGCTCGGCGATGGCCGCTGGCGTGCCTTCGGCCAAACTTTTGGGCGGCATCAGCAAGTGGGCGGTTTGGGTTTTCGCCTTAATCGCCGCGCTCTTGCAACTCGGTGTGGCGGTGATTCTGCTTCAGACGATTTTCACCGGTTTGATTGCGATGTTGGCGCTGGCCGGCGGTTTGTCCTTCGGTCTCGGCGGCCGCGACGCGGCGGGCAAGTACTTGGAAAAGTTGCGTGACGAAGTTGGCGGGCGGCACTAAATTAGTCGGGTCAATCTAGATAATACCCCGACTAATCGTTTTCCTTTGTTTTCCTAAATCCCAAAAAAACCCACCCCGTTCTGCCTCTGGCGAACGGGGTGGGTTTGTGTTAGCTTAAAGGAATGAAAAAGATAATCATCGGCCTGGCGGCGGCTGGCTTGATTCTCGGGGCTTCCGGCGCGCCGGTTTACGCCCAAACCGCGGCCGTCAGTCCGGCTAATCTGGTCTTGCTCCAGCAACTCCTTGCCCGACTAATTGACTTACAAAAACAACTCATCCGCCTCCTCGCCCGCCAAAACCCACCGGCGACTTTGCTCGCAACCAGCACTATCCCGATGACCTCGTTCGTGTTACCCTGAACACATCATGAAAAAGATAATCATTGGCATTATCGTTCTCGTGGTTATCATCAGCGGCGTTTGGTGGTGGCGGCAATCATCAAAGATTTCCACAACGGAGGAGTTTCCTTACCAACTCAAAGTCACAACCACGCCGATAGACGATTATTCGATGACGGCGAAAGTGGCTTTGCTTGATTTTGCCAACCAGGTCAAACAAACAATTGAAGTGGTCGGAGTCGAGGCTTTTCTGGGGCGAGTATACAAACCAGAAGAGTTGGTCAAAGTTATCAAAACCGGTTCAAACGATTACCCTTTTATGTTATTAATCCAAAATACGGAAGGGGCGACGGGAAATAAATCGTATCTTTTCCGTCTTTATGATTCCCAGACCGGTTTCTTGGTGTGCGATGGTGCAAGAAAAGATGTTTCGGGTCCACTTCGTGGTATTGGCTCGCGAAATGAATGCTACGCCGGGGATATTGATTGGGATAACAATCGTAGAATGTTGGCAAGTTCGCACAACATAGGATGTGCCGGACAATGCTATATGCAAAATGAATACTCCATCGTGAACGGCAAACTCACAACCGTTTCCGAAGTTGAACAGAAATTCCCCAATAGCGATATGACCTACCCGATGGTTCGGATTTACCGTAAGTTGGTCAATGGCCAAATGATCGAACAAAGTCGAAAAATGATTAATGAAAGTGAAGTTTGGTCGGAAACGCCGTAATGTCTTGGTCTTTCGCCATCATCAACAATCGTCTCGCCGAAGTGTTTTTCGATCGGTGGAAGAACGGCCGAGTGGTGTTTCGCGGCCATTGTTATGTTAAGCGAAGCGAATATAAAACCAAACAGGAACAAAAGTGGATTGATCGCGACACGGCGAAGGTGCGCTTGGTTTGCCGCAAAGGAAAATATAAAAGAGTTTTGAAGTAATCGAGTTTGGCGAATAGATGTACCTATTTGTCCGATCGGTAAAATAGGGAACGATTGGGGAAACTTGACCGAGTTGTGGCGACTCAGGTATATTATGGTAATGCCCACTTTGGAAAAAATCTATCACGAGATTAAGTCATTGCGCCGCGACTTGTCGATGTTTATACCGACGGAGTATCGGTTAATTGGCAAATCGGCCAGCAAATTAGATCGGCGCGTCTCTAGCGCGATGAAGGAATATCAAACTGGCCGAACCAAGAGGATCCACTCTTCCGCCGACTTGCTTGGCTAGTAGCATAACGTGATGGAGATTGAGGTCGGCTCGGGTCGCCTTCATCTTTCTTACCGGGCAGAAAGTTTTATACACCGATGTCGGCACTCACGACGATTTGTACCGCTAGTTTTTCGTTTCGTTTTGTGTTATCCTGAACGCATCATGAAAAAAATAATCATTGGCCTCGCGGCCGCCGCGTTAATGTTCGGTGTTTTGGCTTCGCCGATTTCCGCCCGAGCGTTCAGCGTCGCCGACAGCGCCCTGATTCAAAGTTTGCTCCGCACCCTGATTGACCTCCAGAATCAGTTAATCAATTTGCTGACTCGCCAGAATCCGCCGGCCGACCCAACCGCCGGTTGGCAGACATATCGGAATGAAGAATATGGATTTGAAATACAGCATCCCAGCGAGGTGACAATCCGTGATGTTGACAGTACGGGTGGACGTACTATTTCTTTTGAATTCCCGTCCTCGAGCACTAGGGTGGGGATGAGTAAGTCTGTTCGAATTGGGGTGGCCAATTCTCATTGGCGTGGTGGTATGGAGATTGCCGGTGGCACCTGTGATGATTTTGACAAAGAGGCAACCTCGGCAAACATAAATGGAGTAATTTTTTCTCAAGGAGATGTAAGTGGTTTGTTCGGCGGAATGCAAACTGCCGGGAAAGTAATAGAATCCTGCGCCGTCCGCGGGGGGATTAGCTACAAATTGCTCTCGGTTATCCAATATGCCAGGTACACGACTCAATTTACCAACGCTGATTTTGAAAGTGAGCGCCATATTCTTGAGAGAGTAATCTCAACTTTCAAATTTACTCCGACAACCGGTTCAACCGTCGGTTGGAAAATGTATCGGGATGGGAAATACGGCTATCATATTCGATACCCTCAAGATTGGGTTTTGGCCACAGCCAGCCCGAGTGGGGATTTGGTGAACATTGTTTACCAAGTTCCGAATAAAACCTACAACGAAAATAATCCTCAAGAGGTAAAGATTCAAATTCAGGCCAATAATGTTGACGCTAGCAGACCGCTAATTAGTTATGTAGACGCAATCAACGGATTGACCGGAACCGCCAATCAAATCCAGTCGGTAACCGTAAATAATTACTCGGGATTTAAGACCAACGAGGTGGGCAACGGCGTTTATTACCTTAAAAACGGCGGTGTTTTGTTAAAAATTCTCCTCTTTGTTAATCAGGGTTTTTCCGCCCAAATCCCGGGACAAGTGTTAAACACTATCAGTTTTTAGATGTCGCTTGACCCCGTTAGAGGTAAACCTCTAACGGGGTTGACTGGGGATAAATTGGTCGGGTGCATATGTACCTATTTGTCCGATCGGTAAAATAGGGGACACAATCCAGAATGTGCGTCGCTAGTTTTTCGCCCCGTTTCGTGTTACCCTGAACGCAATATGAAAAAAATAATCATTGGCCTCGCGGCCGCCGCGTTAATGTTCGGTGTTTTGGCTTCGCCGATTTCCGCCCGAGCTTTCAGTGTCGCCGACAGCACCCTGATTCAGAGTTTGCTCCGCACTCTGATTGACCTCCAGAATCAGTTAATCAATTTGCTGACTCGCCAAAATCCGCCGAATCCGCCAGCCGACCCAACCGCCGGTTGGCAGACATATCGAAGCAATCGCTACAATTTTGAAATAAATTATCCTGTGGGGTCTAAGGTGCAAGATGGTATCGAAATCAACGGCGGTCATATGGTGGCGATTTCTTTGTCGGAAGGAAGCCTTCAGATTTTAGCCAGAACAGCAGAATATAAAAATGGAGTGTTGGTACCAGTTTCATCTTGTGTGCCCAACGAGGGCTTGTTGGGAAATAAACAGGTGGGGAATATAAATTTTGTTGTTCGCGACGAGGGGAGGTATAGGAGTACGCCCCGTAATCAAGTTCGGGCAACTGCCTACTGCGTTATTAGAGAGGGGGTTCAGTATGATGTGGTTGACGTAGGCCACTCGCCCATTTTTGATCAAATCCTCGCCACCTTCAAATTCACCAAAGCTCTGGCGGGATCGTCGCGGCTGACTAAGGAGTTAATTCTGAACAGCAATGGTTTTGTTAACGGGAATAAAAAGACTTGTCTCGGCAAAGGCGAGGCGCCAATTCTCCAGTGCGACCCAGTCAATACCACATACGAGTATATAAACGGGAATAGAATTACCTTTGGCGACATTGATGGCGATGAACGAAACGAAGCGGTGACTGTAATTACTGGTTGTGGCGCGTCCTGTGGACTATCTGTGATTGTTTTCAAGCTCGACGAAGGTCGGGTGTTGATGGGTCTTATTCCGGAAACAAGTGTATCCGGAGCGGCGGCAGATATTAACTCAATCGAGGTCGTCGGTGGCAGTATTGTCGTCACCGAAACAGACTTTGGCGGTACTAGAACAAACAGCTATCGGGTCCGATTTGTGGACGGGAGATTAGTCGTTCAATAGCCACGCTTGACTGGGGATAAGTGTTCGTATACACTGGTGGGCATAGATATGATGAATCGCGGTAATCTCAAATGGCGGCCGATTTGAGCTGGTTTTAGTGCTCGCGCTCGGCCGCCCGATGAGGGCGGTTTTTGGTCAGCAGACCATCCGCCGCAAGGGCGGATCATATCAATATGAACCTTGACAACTAAATCCCGTCACCGCGCGAGTTTAGGGTGTCTTTAGCTCGCGCGGGAGGCGGACAACAGGTAAAAAAGTAAATTATTGAATCGTTAAAGTGGTTTTTGGATTTCCTGGTCGGAAATCTAAGAGCAGATGGCGGATGCCTTGACTCCAAATGGCGATGAAGGACGTGGCGTGGCGGCGATACGCTCCGGGGAGGTGCCTAGCAACCTTTGATCCGGAGATCTCCGAATGGGGAAACCTGTCGGCTGAAGAAGCCGACGGCCCGCCGAAAAGGCGGGCAGCGCACCCAGGGAAGTGAAACATCTCAGTACCTGGAGGAAAAGAAAACAATTGTGATTCCCCGAGTAGCGGCGAGCGAAACGGGAGAAGCCCAAATCCCGTTAGAGGTTTCTTTAAGAAACCTCTAACGGGAGGTTGTAAGGCGGCAGTTCAATTTGATTTGGGAGAGTGACAAAAGAAGTCGTTAGGGGAATCGGCTGGGAAGCCGAACCACAGCGGGTAAGAGTCCCGTACCCGAAAACGTCTTCACTCTCATTGCCGATCTTGAGTACCTCGAGACACGAATGGCTCGAGGGAATCCGGGTGAACTAACACCCAAGGCTAAATACATTTGGAGATCGATAGTGAACAAGTACCGCGAGGGAAAGGTGAAAAGTAGCCCGGTGAGGGCGTTGAAATAGACCTGAAACCATCTGCTTACAAGGAGTCGGAGCCCCGA
>C687J35174_10008664_pt1 | contig 12873 bp, 16 predicted proteins | sample RifCSPhighO2_01_FD_35174 | JGI IMG/M metagenome (IMG submission 35174) | reverse complement strand
ACAAATGTGCGCTATATTCCAGCTCCAACACCAACACCGGTTGAAACTTTCATGATGATTGACCCAAGCCGCGAGCTCCCCGAAGTTATCCTGCCAAGGGATTTACAATAGTTATTTTTTGAGAGGATAAACCCTCTGAAATACTTTAACTAAGTTTTGCCTATCGTGCGGAGTGGGCAAGTCTCCGCTCATCATGGTTCTTTCGTGAACCATTCGTACATGTAATAAATGTAAACCAGTCGGGGCGAGAAATACCCAAAATCCCACATCTCTCAAATCCGAAATTTTTGCCTGAAACATTCCATCGTGCCTATCCATCTCTTTCCCAAAACAATGTCGTACCACTTCACTAACGTGGTCCTTGCAAATTAGAGAATTTTCTCCAATCTCGGAGGTTATATAATCCAAATGAGCCGACCTTCCAGGATAAGTAACACCAGCTAAGGGGTTAGAGTCCCTACCCCTCATCTCAAAATGACTTGATTTCAAATTTCTGTTTGCGACAAGAATAATATTTTTTAAATCTAGCTCATTCTCAATTTTGGGAACGATAACCTCCCCCGGCCTTAAATGAGTATAAACAACCTTAGCCATATTTTTGTACGACTCACAAGGACAAGAGCCGAAGTTTAGCACCTTCGACTTATCGTCGGGTATTGTGCACTGGTACGAAAATTCTGGACTCATTTTTAGGTAACAAAAATCACGCCCAAAAGCGTGATAGTTTGAGAATTATACCAATTATGGACTTAATTATCAAAATATGTATAAATAAGCTATGACTGGCCTTGCTCCACTCAAAAAAGCAGACATGCCTCCTGCTTTGCGCCTTCGAGATTTAATCGGCCCCAGTTTCATTATTCTCGGAGTTGGATTGGGGAGCGGGGAGCTTATTCTCTGGCCATATTTAGCCTCAAATTTTGGCATGGGCATCATTTGGGCGGCAGTTTTGGGCATTACTTTTCAGTTTTTTATAAACATGGAGATAGAACGCTATACGCTCGTCACAGGTGAGAGCATTTTTGTTGGTCTAACTCGTAAATACGGCAGATTTACCCCCATCTGGTTCATACTCACAACCCTTGTGCCCTGGATGTGGCCCGGCATTGCCGCGGCCTCAGCAACTGTACTTGCCCACGCCTTCGGAATTGCTTATTCCGGCCTAATCGGAACAGCACTTTTGCTCCTCATGGGGGCTCTTTTTAGTCTTGGAACAATTGTCTATAAAACCCAGGAACAGATACAAAAGACGATCATTTTAATTGGAATCCCTTTTATTTTTATCATCACCTTGCTTTTTGCCAAACCTATTCACTGGGAGGCTCTTGCCCGGGGGCTTGTGGGTTCAGGGGAGGGTTTTTGGTTTTTACCAATTGGGCTTCCCATCGCGACTTTCCTGGGAGCCTTAGCCTACGCAGGAGCAGGTGGGAACCTCAACCTCGCTCAATCTTTGTATATAAAAGAAAAAGGCTATGGCATGGGCAAGTTTTCGGGCAGGATTACGAGTATCTTTAGCGGCAAAAAGGAAAATATTAACCTCGAGGGGACGACATTTGAACCAACTATCCAAAACGTTAAAAACTTTAAACTTTGGTGGAAGCGAATTAACGTTGAGCACGCTGTGGTTTTCTGGATTACCGGGGCATTTACCATGGTCTTGTTGAGTCTTCTGGCTTTTTCCACGGTATCAGGCAACCCCGATATAGTTACAAGTATTAACTTTGTGGTATTAGAGGGCAAAGTGATAGCTGAGCGGACGCTGCCGGCGCTTGGGACTTTCTTTTTGGTAATGGCCGGAGTCATGCTTTTTGGGACGCAATTTTCCGTGCTTGGCAGTAACTCCCGAATAGCCTCAGAAAACCTGGTCATTACAGACCAAAACAGGTTTAAAATAAACAACCTCCCGAAATATTTCTATATTTTTCTGTGGCTACAGATTTTGGCGGGGGTCGTAATTTTTGCCTCAGGGTTCACTGAGCCCTTAGCACTGGTTGTGACAGGTGCAGTGCTTAACGCTTTTTCAATGTTTATTTATACCGGTTTGGTTTTGTATTTGAATAAGACCTCGCTAGTGAAACAGACAAGGCCATCGTTATTTAGAACAATTGCGGTATTTAGCGCCTTTCTATTCTATGGAGGGTTTAGTATTTATACTATCCTTCAACGACTAAGCCTTCTCTGACAGCAGGAGTTATATACTGCTTGCCTTTTTCTGTAATAGAAGTCGACCTAGCAATGCTTGGTTCAGTTTCAACCAAACCCATTTCCGCCATATGATCAATGTTGTATTCTACAACACTGGTAGAAGTAGTATCAGAGGCATCACCCAGCTCTCTAACGCTCAGGCCTGTTTTACGAAGACTCTCGTTTTCGTTCAAAGCACTAAGAATATTCTGCTGTCTTATTGAAATATCTCTCTCAGAACTCATCTAGATAATTATACCAGTGCAGTCAAATGGTAAACTATGTCATGAGTAGGTATGTAATTATTCTCACAATTCTGGTTTCGGCTGTTGTCTCCGGAATTGTTGGCTATGGGTTTGCCAGTTTACCCCGCGAGGGCATTACTATTTTTGAACCTGAACCAACACCCATTCCAACCCCACTAGCCATATATGAAATTGATAACTTGGCCGAAACACAAATTCCAAAAGGAGAGATAGAAATAAAGGATATAATTTCCGAGGAAGATAGATACATAAGTTATCTTTTCGAGCACAAATTCAGCCCAAATCTTAACACAGATAAAATTAAGACCGTAACCGGCCAAATAAATATTCCAAATGAACCAGGAAGTTATCCATTAGTTTTCATGATACGCGGGTACGTAGACCAAAACATTTTCGAAACCGGAATGGGGACCAAAAACGCCGCAGCGTATTTTGCCGAAAACGGCTTTATCACGGTCGCACCCGATTTTTTGGGCTACGGAGGCTCAAGCCCGGAAGCAGGTAATATCTACGAAACGCGTTTTCAAACTTACACTACAGCGCTTAGTATCTTAAGCTCGCTTTCAACAATTAAACAGTGGAACAATAAAGATTTGTTTATCTGGGCACACAGCAATGGCGGGCAAATTGCCTTAACTGTACTTGCTATTACCGGGCGAGAAATTCCAACTACTCTATGGGCACCTGTTACAAAGCCATTTCCATACTCGGTACTCTATTACACCGATGAGTCTCACGACGGGGGAAAATATATTAGGCGGGAGCTTGCCAAATTTGAAGAGCTTTATGATGTAGACAAATACACTTTTTCAAACTATTTAAAGCGAATCAAAGCTCTGCTTTTGGTACATCAGGGTGGCGCAGACGACGCAATTCCAACCGAGTGGAGCGACAGTTTTGTAGCCAAAATGCGATCTCTTGACAACGAGGTAGAATATTACAAATACCCAAACGCCGACCACAACATGCGGCCAGACTGGGATACCGTCGTTGCCCGAGATGTTGACTTTTTTAAGGAAAATGTTCAAAATTAAGCTATGCTAAACCTACTTGGCAAAATAATTATTTATGTAGCTGCGCTATTAATTGTTGATTACTTAATACCAGGCTTTAAACTCGTGGGTTTGGAGGCAACAATAGTCGCAGCAGTAGTTATTGGAATAATTAACACTTTCATCCGTCCAATAATTCAAATCTTGGCACTACCATTCAGTATTGTCACCTTGGGCATAACGGCGTTTCTCATAAACGTTGGCCTACTCATGCTTGCGGCCGCAATTGTGCCCGGTTTTGACATTGATAGCTTTTTAACCGCAGCGGTGTCATCAATAGTGCTGACTTTGGTTAACGCATTTCTCAATAAATTGACTAAATGACCGATTCAAACACACCAAAGAGCTATATAAAAAGTAAGGACAAACCGGAAGCAGTCGTGGGCTACCGAACAAGTAACTTTTTCCGTGGGCAAATGTTTAAGCCCGGCGGACTGAAACCCGGAAAGGCAAGCTTTAATCCCAGCAGCTTCAGAACTCAGCACAAGGGCTGATATGCTATAATTGCCCATGACTACGCCAGCTATTGCCAGACAAGACGATGGAACTGTCCAAATAACCTTTACCATTCCGTGGGCAAAAATCGCCAGTGTCCGCGAGGAAACCATCAAGGAGCTTGCTGTAAACGTTGAGGTGCCGGGCTTTAGAAAAGGTAAAGCTCCATTGGACAAGGCTGAAGCTAAACTTGATAAGCAATATGTGCTTGAGCACACTCTGTCTCATATATTGCCCAAGCTATTTTCCGACTTCATCCGGGATGAGAAGCTCCGTCCTGCAATCTACCCCAAGTTTGAGCTTCTGGAAGCAAAAGAAGGTGAAGACTGGCAAGTTCGCGCAAAAACGGCTGAGCTCCCAGATTTTAAGCTCGATGATTACGCAGGTGTCATAAAAAAAGTTGCTAAAAAGTCCGAAAAGTTAACACTTGAACAAAAAGAAAATATGGCAATTGCGACATTAATCGGCCACTTTAAATTCCCGATTCCAAAGCTTCTTATTGAAGAAGAGGTCAATTCAAGGCTTTCTTCCTTGCTTGAGCGAATCGAGAAGCTCGGACTGTCACTTGAAAGCTACCTCGCATCAGTCAAAAAAACTGCTGAGGAACTTAGAGTCGAATACGGAGCTGCGGCCGAGCGCGCAATAAGAATTGACATAGTTCTTGCAAGAATTGCAGAAAAAGAAAAAGTAACAGTCGCGGAAGATGAAGTGTCAGCGTTTATTGGCGCGGCCAATGCAAGCGGGCAGGAAGTCACAAATGACCAAAAAAGCACTATCAGTTCCTTTCTAATAAAAAGAAAGGTACTTGAAAAGCTCACCGCATTACTATAGAAATAAGCTAGTATGAACAACAAAACCTCGGGAAACAAAAAGGTGCCGGTTGCAAACCCTCTTGAGCTTTTGCGCGACACGCGGGAGGTCTTGAAAAAAGATTTACTTCAGCCAATGCCTGCCGAAGTAATGCGCCAGATTTTCGGCAAAGCACCTACTCTGAACCGCAAATTCTCGGGTGAAATTTTGCCCGGCCAGGCAGTGGAAATAAATGAAGTTTACTCGGGCAAAGCAACCGACAACGAAAAACTTCAGAAAATGTATTTTCTGGAAAAGCGCCTCCGCCAAGAAGACCAAATGCTCGTGGAGCGAAGGACCAACGAACTGAGGGTTCAAATCAAGGCCATCCACGAAGAAGTGCAAAAGGCTGCAAAAGTTACAATTCAACTCTCACAAGAAGTGCAAATTGCTGCCTTCCAGGCTCCGTCCTCTACATCCATTTACGAGCTTTACTTTCTGGAGCGTATTTTTGATTTTATCAAGTCTTTCAGAAAGAAAATCGAAAGCGCGGGCGTGTGGCTGGGCTCCATGAACCGCCGAGCTGCCAAGAAAAATATGTGGGGCGCAAATTATAAAAAACACGGAGCAAAATATCTACTTTCCGGTGAGCACTACCTCCAACGCTCAGCAGGGTAAACCTCAGAAATGCAAAAAATTGCTTACCAGGGAGTGCCGGGCGCCTATAGCCACATTGCTGCGAGCTACTTATTTCCAAGTCCAAAGCTGACTGGTTTTGACAATTTCGAAGCGGTATTTGAGTCCGTAAAGGTGGGGAAAGCGGCATTCGCGGTATTGCCATTTGAAAACACACTAGTCGGGTCAATTTACGACGTCTTTGATTTACTTTATAAATATGACTTTAAAATCCGCGGCGAGATATCACTTAGGATTGATCATAATCTACTTGGCATCGGGAAGCTAAACCAGGTAAAACAAGTCTACTCTCACCAAAAGGCGCTCGAGCAGTGCAAAGACTTTATTAAAGCCAGAAAGCTAAAATCTGTTGTTTTTGAAGATACCGCAGCGGGTGCTGAGTTTGTAGCTAGAAAGAAAAACCCGAAAGCAGGAGCAATTGCAAGCTTACACGCGGCCCACCTTTATAAACTCAATATTCTTAAAGCTCAAATACAATCAAACCAGGAAAACTTTACTCGATTTGTAATAATCGGCAAAAGAAACCACGTCAAGCGTGCAAATAAAACCTCGATAGTTTTTGCCGCGGCACATAAGCCCGGTTCACTTCTAGAGTGCCTGAAACCGTTTGCACAGGCTTATCTTAACTTAACCAAAATTCAATCCAGGCCGTTGATAGGAAGCCCCTGGAGTTACTTGTTTTACCTTGACTTTGAGCACCCGGTGGACAATAAAACAGTCACGGAAGTTTTGAGCCAAGTAAAGCCGCACACTCAAATGCTTCGGAAGCTCGGCACTTATCAAAACGGGCCGACTTTAATAGAAATTATGGTGGGCTTGACACCGGGTATAACTGTTTTGTAAACTACGTTTTATAACATGAACTTAAGCACAATCATTCTTACCCGCGAAAGCGGGAACCTACACCTCATTATTCTCCTCTAGGGGAGAGAGGTTAGTGGAAAAGTTAACCTCTCAAACCGAGAGGTTTTTTATTGACTTAGAAATATGAAAGGAGGTGTAAACATTATATGATAGAGATTGAAAATGACGATAAATACATAAGCGATTTAATTTGTGAATATTATGGTGGTGACCCTAGAATTGTAGCATCTTTGCCTTTGGGTGAATTAAGAAGAACTCAAGAGTTGGTTAAAGTTCAAGGCCACGATCCGAAGGCCAGGGTAGAACCACCGATGCCGCCTACGAGTAGCACAAATCAGACTCATAATATATAATAATTCTACTCATGGACGCTTAGCTCAGTTGGTTAGAGCGCTTTCTTGACGTGAAAGAGGCCAGGGGTTCGAGTCCCTTAGCGTCCACAAACTTCAAAACGTTCGTGGGCCCGTAGTTCACCGGTAGAATGCATCCATGGCATGGATGAGAAAGGGGTTCAATTCCCCTCGGGTCCACCTCGCAAATTTCATGCTATGCTTGCATTTTGCATGAAAGCGAGGTTAGGCCCGCTTACGAAGCAATTTGCGGGCCACTTCCCACTTATGCTAAATATTTTGCGTGTTTACTATCGCTATCTGGCTCGCCGAAGATTTATCTTCGGATTGGTTTTATTGCTCATTGTTGTAAGTGCAATCCTTCACAGCTTAACTCCATATTTCTATAAACTTTTCGTTGACAAACTCCCAGACTTGAATGAACAAGTGCTCATAAACATACTGGTGGTCTATGTAATCGTGCGTTTAGTGGCGACAGGTTTAAGTGCGCTTACTTTCCAACTCGGAGACTTGCTTTTAATAGACGCGGCCTCAGACACCAGAATTGACGTATTTAAGAAAGTTCACGACTTAGACTTTGCCTTCCATGCCTCCAAAAGTACCGGTTCTCTAATTAGTGCAGTCAAACGCGGAGACGGAAGCTACTTTAACTTATTCCATGCAATTCATTTTAGAATTTTTTGGGTTGTAATTGAGTTTTTCGTAATGTTTTTCTTTTTATCTGCGCTTGACATTAGAATTGGCCTGTCTATCGGTACTTCAGTTTTTGCACTCCTTTTGACAATTAAATTTATAATTGGAAAAAACATCAGGATCAGAACACTTTTCAACCGCGCTGAAGACGATGTTTCAGATGTAATTGTCGACAATTTTGTTAATTTTGAGACTGTTAAGCTTTTTGCCAAGGAAAACTGGGAAAGAGCCCGCCTTCAAAATGTATTTGGCCCTTGGAAGAAACATCTGTGGGACTATGGCATCAGTTTTCGTTATTTTGACCTAAGTGTCGGCGGGATAATGACAGTGGGAATTTTTATAACTTTATTCTTGTCCCTTAGACTGGCATTAAACAATGAAATTACAATAGGCGACTTTGTGCTGGTTGCAGGCTTCACCGCATCATTTTATCCCCAGATATTTGATTTAGTATTTGCACTCCGGGATATAGCCAAAAACTTTGTCGACATGGAGCGCTACTTCGGTCTCCTGGATGAAAATATCCTGGTCAAGGACTCCGAGAATCCACTTAATTTTACACAGGTGAAAGGAGAAATAATTTTTGACAACGTTTATTTTTCCTACAAAGGTGGGCAAAAGAACGCATTAAAGGGCGTAAGTCTTACCATAAGACAGGGCCAATCAATCGCTTTAGTTGGCCGAAGTGGTGGCGGTAAAACCACCATGGTCAAAGCCTTGATGCGCTTTTACGACCTTGACTCTGGCAAGATCGAAATAGATGATATTGATATTTCAAAAGTTACCAAGCAAGAACTCAGATCTCACATGGGAGTAGTTCCTCAAGAGCCGATTCTTTTTAATAACACAATTGGCTACAACATCAAATACGGCAGTCCCGAAGCAACTAATAAAGAGCTTATTGCAGCTGCTAAAATGGCCAATATTCACGACTTTATAGAGACAATGCCCAAAGGCTACAATACCAATGTTGGCGAGCGGGGAATTAAGCTTTCAGGCGGGCAGAAGCAGCGCGTAGCCATTGCCCGAATGATTCTTGCGGACCCGGACATAATAATTTTCGACGAAGCCACGAGCCACTTGGATAGTGAGTCTGAAAAGCTCATCCAAGATGCATTCTGGCGCGCTTCCAAAAATAAAACCACAATAATTATTGCCCACAGGCTTTCAACTGTCATGAAGGCGGATAAAATTGTTGTCATGAGCAAGGGAAAAATAAAAGAAATTGGCACTCATGGCGAGCTTTTGGATAAAGAGGGAAGTTTGTATAAGTATCTATGGGACTTGCAGACTAAAGCGCACTAATGGAGTGTCGTCTTCTAAGTATGCCACGCTTGATCCAATTTTATTGATTCTGTCTGTTAATCTTTTTTCGACAGTTTCTATTTTCTTCCCGAGTCTAAGCTCAACTTGTTTAACTTCATCCTTGAGATTCTGAATATCTGTACGTACGGCCGATACACTATCAACTATTGCCTGAAGTAATTTAGTGTCCCTTGTCATAAGCCATTATGGCATAGAGCAAGTAAATCGTCTACAATAATTTATGACCAAAAAGGAGCTTGCGGAGCATGCCAAAAAGGGGATTCTTGGCGGAATTTTCTGGTCAATTGGCGTCACCATCGGCTTTGCAGTTGTTTCCACTTTCGCAATTGCATTTTTATCCCAAGTTGACACAGTGCCAATTATCGGAAACTTTATGGCAGATGTGGTGGAGCAAACACAGAGGAGTTTAGAGAGCAGATAATTCATACATAGTGGAAGACCCAAACAGTAAACCGGAAATTGAGCAAAACGATGAAGTTGCTAAAAAACTAGCAGATTTTGCAGAATCAGAAGTTTTACCGGAATGGAAATGGCCCCCAAAGACACGAATGCATAAAGATATCGGGGGATGGTACCCTACATGGAAGGAAAATCCAGGGGCTGCTTTTGGATTTCTGCGACGGACTTTTGAAACTGTTGCCAGAAATTTTCAAGAAAGAGGCAATAGAAAACCTATATTTTTAGATCTAGGTTCTGGCGATGGAATGATTCCAACTAGCGCAGCTTCTACTGAAGCCTTTTCCAACTGCTATGGAGTGGAGTATAAACCCCAACTAAATAGTTGGTCAGAGGAAAATATAAGAAAGCTGGAAGAGGCGGGCACTCTCATAGAAGGCTCCGTAAAACTTATTCCCGGCTCCTATTATACGAGCAAGCACTGGCCAGCGGTTCAACAGAAATATAAAGAAAGGCAGGTTTTTCTCGGGACACCTCAAGAAGAGATAGATGAAGTTATAGAAAAAAACAAAGATGTAGTTCACGCTTTAAACAAAGGCTTATTGGATGAAAATGGGAAACTAATTGCCGATGTCATATATTGGTTCCCTTCAGACCGATTCTTGGTTGATTCGCAAGAACAGTGGAATGAAATAATCAGACCAGGAACCTTTTTGATACTTGGGCCTAGTGGGCAGATTTTAGATATGGAGAAAACGGGATTTCTCAACAACTTTGAACATATAAAAGATTATCACTTAAAAGGGGCAGAACACGGACAATTTGGAGACTTAAGCGTCTATATTAAAAAATGATTGTATATTCCAAAAACCTGGGTATAATATGAATATCAATATGGCCACAGAACAAGTTGACCAAAGAGATAGCAAACAAGTTTACGACAAGGCTGCAAAAGATTTTCGCAGCAAAGCTCCGGAATTGCTCACCTATAAATATATTGTCCGTCCGTCCCTAGAAAAAGCAATGGACGAGCATTTTACTGGCGACAGGGGCGCTCTCAGTGTTCTTGATATAGGGAGCGCAAGTGGCCGAAATGTAAACACACTCATTGAAGAAGGTTTTAAAGCTGAAAACATCCTTGGTGTTGAAATATCCCCGGAACAGGTAAAGATCGCAAAAAGCGAAATACCCGAAGCAAGTTTCGAAGTTGGAGACATAAGTGCCCATAAGCTAGCCCCAGAGCGAAATGATTTGGCAATTATGGTAATGGTGGCCGAATTTTTAGATAAAGATAAATATCCCCAAGCACTTGACAACATTTTATCTTCAATGAAACCAGGCGGAGTTTTTGTCTGTGTCACTACTCACCCGAAAAGATACGAAGCTAAATACGGCGCTAAAGAAGGAAGCGCTGAAGTTACTACCCGCGGTCCTTGGAGTGAAGATAAATTTAGTAACTACGTAAGAAGTGTTGATGAACAGAAAAAGGCATTTAAAGAAGCAGGGTTTGTTGTCGAAGAAGTTGAAGAACTTCGTATTCCCGACGAAGTAGACGAAGAGGACCGTCAAAGAAGGGCCGAGTTTACACTTCCAGAACCATATGCAAGGCTAACTATAATTGCAAAAAGGCCTGAGACTACCACAACTACTGCCGCCTAGGGTGGGAGTTGTTATTTATTTCTCCTGAATAGCTCCCCAAAAGGGATTTTTTTAGTTATAATAGAAACATGGCTGACCAATCATACTTAGACAACCTTCGCCACTCAGCCGCGCACTTACTGGCTGCGGCTGTCCTTGAGCTTTATCCTGATGCCAAGCCAACTATCGGGCCTTCTATTGAAAACGGCTTTTATTATGACTTTGACAACCTCAAAATTTCTGAAGAGGACTTGCCCCGCATTGAAGAGAAAATGCACGAATTGGTGAAAAGCTGGGCCAGCTTTGAACGCATTGAGGTTTCCAGCAATGAAGCAATTGAACAATTCAGCAATAATAAATATAAAAAAGAACTGATTGAAGAATATGCCAAAGACGGGCTCACTATCTTTCAGTCCGGAAATTTCCGGGACCTGTGCCGCGGTGGACATATTGATAACCCCAAAGAAGAGCTAAAACACTTTAAACTTCTTTCCATTGCCGGTGCTTACTGGCGAGGAAGCGAGAAAAACCCAATGCTCACACGCATTTATGGAACTGCCTTCCCAACTCAAAAAGAATTAGATGATTATCTTCTCGAAGTAGAAAAAGCTAAAGAAAATGATCACCGCGTTCTTGGCAAGAAACTGGATCTCTTTGCATTTTCCGACTTAGTTGGCAAAGGCTTTGTTATGTACACGCCAAAAGGAACAATTATAATAAATGAGCTCAAAAAGGCTTTAATGGAAATATGCAAAGAGTTCGGAGCACAAGAGGTAGACATCCCTCATTTAGCCAAGCTTGATCTTTATAAACTCTCAGGGCACGCAGAAAAGTTTAAAGACGAGCTATTTGTCGTCAAAAGCCATTATAAAGAAGAATTTGTCCTAAAACCGGTTAATTGCCCTCATCACACCCAAATTTACGCCTCACGCCCGCGAAGCTACAGAGACTTACCAATAAGCTATATCGAGTCCACCCAGCAGCATCGTGATGAAAAACCGGGGGTCATCGGCGGACTGAACCGTACAAGGTCGTTTGAAATAGACGATGGCCACACTTTTTGTACAGTTGAGCAGATCCATTCCGAGGCAACAAATTTGGTCAAAGCAGTAGAAAAGTTTTATACAATGCTTAACATGTGGGGCAAGCACTGGGTATCTCTATCATTTAGAGATAAAAATACTCCTGAAAAATACATAGGTGAAGAATCCGATTGGGATGAAGCTGAAAATATTCTCACAAAAATTAACGAAGAAATGAGCCTCAATGGTAAGGTTATGGTGGGCGAGGCGGCACTTTACGGACCTAAAATTGATGTTATGCTCAAAGATACACTAGGGAATGACAGGCAATTGGGAACTGTGCAGCTTGATTTCGCAATGCCCAAGCGTTTTGGTTTGACCTACACAGACCGTGATGGGACAGAAAAAACTCCTGTCATGATTCATAGGGCAATATTGGGCTCATACGGAAGGTTTATTGCAAATTTGCTGGAGTCTACCGGTGGTGCATTCCCAACATGGCTATCACCAGTTCAAGTCAAAGTTTTGCCAATTACTGAGCGTAATTTGAGCTACGCTCAAAAAGTTTATGAGAAGCTTAGAACTGAGTTAATTAGAACTGAAGTAGATGACAGGAATGAAACCTTAAACGCCAAAATACGCGATGCTCAAAATGAAAAAGTGCCGTACATGCTTATAATTGGTGATAAAGAGGAAAAAGAAAACAAAGTCGCAGAACGGGGAAGGTCTGGGAAGGACTATGGAATGCAAGACGTAGATGAATTTATCAAAAATATTAAAGAGGAAATTGATAAGAGGGTTATTAACTAATTTGTGATTAAACCCCAATTTTGTTACAATATTTCAGTTCACGCANCAAAAGCGTGTGAGGTTAGCTTAAGTTGANTAAAAAGAGACACTGGAAANTAAATAAGGAAATCAGGCCCGTAGAGCTTCGAGTTATCGATTCCGAAGGAAAAATGATGGGGCTTATGTCCCGTGATGAGGCTATTGCGATAGCCGAGAAGTCAGGGATTGATCTTGTTGAGATAGCGCCAAACGCAAATCCACCCGTGGCCAAGATAATTGAGATCGGTAAGTTTCTTTATATTGAGGAGAAAAA